>Ga0209698_10002824_pt1 | contig 19407 bp, 6 predicted proteins | sample LitLauG_LLR_2012_FD_187203 | JGI IMG/M metagenome (GOLD analysis project Ga0209698, IMG submission 187203) | Freshwater sediment microbial communities from Pennsylvania, USA - Little Laurel Run_MetaG_LLR_2012 (SPAdes) (version 2) | ecosystem: Environmental > Aquatic > Freshwater > Creek >...
GGTGAACTCCATTGAGGTCCTGGACAGCAAGAGGTTGGAAGTCGGCCGGGAAATCGCGGGCGGAAGCAAGGAGATCAGCGAGATCGACCTGCCGTGTGTGCTCTCGATTCAAACCGGGATTAACGAGCCGCGCTATGTCGGGATGCGAGGGATTCGGCAGGTGGCTTCCGCGCCCATTCCAAGGTTTGGCGCGACGGAGCTGGGTGTTGACCCGGGTGTTGTCGGACAAGACGCGGCGAAAGTGAAGCGAGTGGACTACTTCGTCCCAGCGCAAGGCAAGGGAGCCGAGATGCTCGAGGGCAGCCGGGAAGAAGTCATCGACAAACTGGTCGAGTTAGTTGCGGCCAAGGGAGGGTTGAAATAATGCCTCGAATTTTTACCTACATCGTACACAGGGATGGCGTGGCTGATGATTCCGCAGCCGAACTAGCGGCGGCGGCAAGACAGATCGATCCAGCGGCATCCCCGACCGCCATCGTTACCGGCAGCGGCCCGGACCTCGATTCTGTTTCGGAAACCCTCCGCACAAGCTATGGCGAGGTTTGGAAACTATCCAATGAAGCTCTGGCCTATCCCAATGCCGAACTTGATCGTCAGGCATTGGTGAAGGTCCTGCCGCCGGGCAGCATTTTGTTGCTGGCCCATGAGCACTTCGGGATTGATCTGGCGGCGGGCCTTTCCATCAAGATGAACGCCGCCTTTGTTTCCGATGTACTCGCGATCGCGGGAGTGGATACCTCCTCCCTCAAGGTCGTGCGCCAGGAGTTCGGCGGACAGGTAAGTGCGCACGTTCGCGCCGACATTTCATCCGGCGCCGTGATCACGATTCGCCCGGGTGCATTTAAGGCGCTGGAAGGCGCTGCATCGAACGGACTCGTCGTCGACAAATCCTCCGACGTGGGTGTGCTGTCCGCCGGACGACGCTATCTGGAGACAGTCGTCGCCGATGCGGGAGATGTCGACATCACCAAGCACAACGTGCTTGTTTCCATCGGTCGCGGCATCCAGGAGAAAGATAACGTCGCCCTCGCCCAGGAACTGGCGGACGCCCTTGGCGGAGCGGTGAGTTGCTCTAGACCGGTCGTGGACGCCAAGTGGCTGGAGAAATCACGCCAGGTTGGGACCTCCGGAAGAACTGTGAAACCCAAGGTCTATCTGGCGTGCGGGATCAGCGGCGCCTTCCAACATTTGGCAGGCATCAAAGGCAATCCGTTTATCGTCGCCATCAACAAGAACCCCAAAGCCCCAATCTTTCAAGTGGCCGACGTCGGCATTGTCGACGACCTGCTGGAGTTTCTGCCGGAACTGACCAACAAAGTCCGCGAATTGCGCAGCGTCGCAGCAAAGTGAGGGAACGACCATGATTGCACCGAAGACCTTGAAACTGAGTTTGAAATCGCTCCGGGACTTCGCCAAGAAGCGCTTGCCCGACGAAACTCTGATCGAGTTGGATGCCCGCGACGAATGCCCGCTGGAAATCGTCCATCACATGTGCAGCCCTGACAAGCTGGGCATTCAGCTCCTGTTTATCCCTGAAGAATTCGGCGGGATGGGCGGCGGTGCCTTCGACGTCTACTGCGTTTGTGAAGAGATGGCCAGGATTGATCTGGGCGTTGCCACGGCTGTGCTTGCTACGTTTCTGGGCAGCGATCCGATTACGGTCGGGGCCACGCCGGAGCAAAAGAAACTTTGGCTGAGCCGCATTGCGGACGAGGGACTGCTGTTCGCCTACGGCGCGACGGAACCGGAAGCCGGCAGCGATCTGGGAGCGCTTCGCACTACGGCGGACCGAGTCCTTCAGGACGATCGGGTCGTCGGCTACAAGATCAACGGCAACAAACAATGGATCAGCAATGGTGGCATCGCCGGCGCCTACACGGTGCTGGCCAACACTCCCGGGGGGCCAAGCTGGTTTGTTGTCGAACAGGGCGCAAAGGGTTTTACCCACGATGAACCTGAGAACAAGCATGGCATTCGTCTCAGCAACACGGCAGCGCTCGCATTCAGCGACGTCTACGTCGACGCTGACCGGCTTCTCGGCGGCGTGGAGGGCCAAGGCCTGTTGCAAGCGCAAGCCGTCTTTGGCTACACGCGCTTGATGGTGGCGGCGTTCGGGCTCGGCGCCGGATGGGCCGCACTGGATCGAGCGATCCCATATTCAACCAAGCGGATTCAAGCTGGGGCGCCCCTCTCGGAGAAACAGGGATACACCCACAAACTGATCGTGCCCCATGTTGCGCGCTTGGAAGCCAGCCGCTCCTATATCGAAGAAACCGCCGAGCGCATCGATAGCGGAAAAGAAGGCAGCCTGAACACGGAAGGCGCGATCGCAAAGTACATGGCGACCGAGGCCGGCAATGCGGCCGCCGAGGCCAGCATCCAGGCGCTGGGTGGCTACGGGTACACGCACGAGTACATGGTGGAGAAGATCAGTCGCGACGTTCGGATCACCACGATTTATGAAGGCACCTCCGAGATCATGGAGATGACCATCAGCCGCGACCGCTGGCAGCTGCATTTGAAGACCCGTGGCCAGCACTACCACGAGCAAGCGCGCCCATCCGAGGCTCTGCACGCGCGGCATCCGGAGGTCGGAGCGGACATCGCGGCGCTGGCCCTGCACGCTTTGGCGGAGGTGATGGAGAAAGCCCGCGTGGCGCACCTGACCCGTCACCAGCACATTCTGCTGCGCCTGGGTGAGTTGATCGCCTATGCCGAATGCGCAGGTAGCCTTTCCCGCCGCGCTGCGCTGCTCGCAGAAGGCAACCTGAATGAGAAAGCTAGCCGTCGCTTTGGCGCGACTGCACTGGCGGCACTGAGCCGGATATTCGCGCGCGAGGCGGCGCTCAAGGTTGCCGAAGAAGGTCTGCGGTGGATCACGGCAGCGGGAGGTGTCAGCGACGCTGAGATGCCCGCCTTCGAATTGAATCTGGGATTGCCTGCGGTACACCGCGCGCAAGCGGGTCTTATCCCGGACATGGACGCGATCGCCGACGTGCTCTACGGCCGCACTCCGGCAAAGGGAACGGCAAAGGCCGCGTAACTCGAAGCAGGTCCGACCGGCATCGGCTGTCCGTAAGCGTTGGATGCCTCTCTCACCAAGTCAGGAGCGTAGTCATGGAAAACACCGCGCATCGAGCCATCGCGATCGTGGGGGTGGGAGCAGTGTTGCCCGATGCCCCGAGCGTGACGGCATTCTGGGAGAACATTAAGAGCGGTCGCTACAGCATCAGTGAGGTTTCGCCCGACCGTTGGGATCCCGCGCTGTACTACGATTCCGACCATAGCGTTCCGGACAAGACGTACTCAAAGATCGGTGGCTGGGTGCGGGAGCACACATGGGACCCCATGAAATGGCGCCTCCCCATCCCGCCCCGCGTCGCCGAGGCCATGGATGGATCGCAAAAGTGGGGCATCGCATGCACCCGCGAAGCGCTTGAGGATTACGGATACCCGAAACGGCCGCTCGACCTCGATCGTACTGCCGTGATCCTGGGCAATGCCATGGGCGGAGAAAAACACTATTTCACCATCTTGCGTATCTACTTTCCGGAATACGCCCGGGAACTTTCTGAAAGTGCCAGTTTTGCCGCGCTGCCAGAGACCCTGCGCCGCGACATCACCCGCGAACTTCACGACCGGATGGGCAGATATCTCCCTGAAATCACGGAAGACACCATGCCCGGCGAATTGGCGAACTGCATTGCCGGCCGGATTGCGAACGTCTTCAATTTTCATGGCCCTAATTACGTGGTAGACGCCGCCTGCGCATCGGCGATGGCGGCCATCAGTTCAGCGGTCGAGGGATTGGTGGAAAAAGACTTCGACGTCGCGATCAGCGGCGGCATTGACCGCAACATGGGCGCCTCCACGTTCATCAAGTTCAGCAAGATCGGTGCCCTCTCAGCGACCGGCACCCGCCCCTATGCGGAAGGCGCCGACGGCTTCGTCATGGGCGAAGGCGCCGCAATTTTTGTGCTGAAGCGCCTGGCTGACGCCGAGCGCGACGAAGACAAGGTCTATGCAGTTCTGCGCGGCATGGGTGGGTCGAGCGATGGCAGGGGAAAGGGCATTACGGCCCCCAACCCCATCGGGCAAAAATTTGCCGTCGAACGCGCCTGGCAGAACGCCGGGTTATCGCCGGCGACCGTGGGTTTGATTGAAGGGCACGGCACATCCACACGCGTGGGTGACGTTGTAGAAGTGCAGAGCGCGGCTGATGTGCTCAGCGGTTTCCACCTCCCGTCTTCGTCGGTTGCCCTGGGTTCGGTGAAGTCGAACATCGGCCATCTCAAAGGGGCAGCGGGCGCGGCTGGAATGCTGAAGGCCATTCTGGCGCTGCGTGACAAGGTTCTGCCACCGAGTGTGCACTGCGAGCACCCCAATCCCGACATCGATTTCGCCCACTCCCCGCTCTACGTCAACACCGAACTGAGGCCGTGGATCATTCCCCCGGATGGCACGCGGCGCGCCGGGCTCAGCGCTTTCGGTTTCGGGGGCACCAACTTCCACGCCGTGCTCGAGGAATACATTCCTCGCAAGCTGAACGGGAATGGCAAGCGGACAGTCGCGGTAGGCGAGATTCCACCAGTCGTGGCACACGAGGCCAACATGAACGCACGCGAAGTTCCCAGCCCTTCAGTCAGCGATCCGTCCCTTACCGCTAAAGCGCCGTTGCGCGGCGTGCTGGTGATCGGCGCGGCGTCTGGCTCAGCCCTCGCGGAGCGTCTGCGACCGGTACAAGAGGCGGCCGCGATGGGGCAGGCGCCACCGCCGGCAACGCCTGCGGATGCCGATTTGCATGCGCCGGAACGGCTGGTGATCGACTATGCGGATGCGGCCGACCTGGCCGACAAAGTTGCCAAAGCCATGAAGGCGCTGGCAGCTGATCAAGCCCCGATCTGGAAGGCTTTGCGCGCGCAGGGGATCTTCCGCGGTCGTGGTCCCGCGCCCAAGGTCGCGTTCCTCTATACCGGGCAAGGCTCACAGTACGCGAACATGCTTCGCCCTCTACTGACTGCCGAACCGATCGTGGCCGACACATTTGCGGAAGCCGACAAGGTCATGACTCCGCTGCTCGGCAAACCGCTCACCGACTTCATTTTTGTCGATCAGGCCGACGCCAACGCCGTTGCGAGAGCCGAAGAGGATTTGCGCCAGACCGCCATCACACAACCCGCCGTGCTTGCGACCGACGAATCGCTGACCCGCCTCCTCGCTGCCTACGGTATCTGTCCTGACATGACGATGGGACACAGCCTTGGCGAATACGGGGCGCTGGTGGCCTCAGGCGCGATGCCCTTCGTGGACGCATTGGAAGCCGTGAGCGCTCGCGGCCGCGGAATGACCGCCGTAGCTATGGAAGATAACGGCCGCATGGCTGCTGTGTTTGCTCCGCTTGCGGAAGTGGAGCGAATCCTGAAAACGATCGATGGCTATGTGGTGATCGCGAATATCAACAGCAACTGCCAGGCCGTCATCGGCGGCGCCAGTAAAGCGGTCGAGCAGGCGATGGAAGCTTTCCACAAGGCTGGCTACGACCCGGTCGCGTTGCCGGTCAGCCACGCCTTTCACACCTCGATCGTGGCCGGGGCCGGTGTACCACTGCGACGTGAACTTGAGCGGCTGCACATCCAATCGCCTCGAATCCCGATCGTTGCCAATGTAAACGGCGAGTTCTATCCGATGGGCTCGGACGTCGTTCCCAAGATGCTCGACATCCTCACCCAGCAGGTGGCAGCTCCTGTGCAATTCGTGAAGGGGCTGCGCACGTTGTACGAGGCGGGAGCTCGGGTCTTTGTCGAAGTGGGACCGAAGAAAGCGCTGCAGGGATTCGCTGAAGACGTGCTGAGCGACCGCGGGGATGTGGTGTCGATCTTCACCAATCATCCGAAGGTCGGCGACATCGTAGCCTTCAATCAGGCGTTGTGTGCGCTGTACGCCGCGGGGCTCGGTCGCGGGCAGGTTAACGTCTCCGAACAAGCTGCGGTGACGGTGTCCAAGATTTCCGTGCCGGCAGAGCGTCCAGAAACAATCCCGCTCGCAGCGGCCGCCAGCCGCGACTCTAGCACCCCCTCGTTGTCCTTGTCTGACGATCGCTACCTAGAACTCGGCCGCATGTTTGCCGACGTCATGGATCGCGGCTGGCAGATCACCCAGCGCCAGAAGCCTGCACTTGCCGCGCCGCCGGTTACGATCACCGGCGCGGCCTTGGGTCTGCCGGGAACTGAGCACATCTTCGACGATGCCAACATCGGCCGCATCCTGCGCGGCGATCAATTCATCGATGCGATCCCCACACGCTTTCGCCGTGCCATGCTCGACAAGCACATTACACGCCTGGTGAAGAGCGACAACGGCGGGCCTACCTTCGAGTCCATTAATAGCGTTGCCGATGTGATTAAGCTGGCGGCACGCGGAGGCGCCTTCGATCTGGAAAACGAATTTGGTGTTTCCGCTGATCGTCGGGCCGCGCTCGACCGGGTTACTTGCCTGGCTATCGGCGCGGGCATTGATGCGCTGCGTGACGCCGGTATCCCGCTGGTCATGCGCTATAAGACCACGACCAAAGGCACACAGTTACAGGATCGTTGGGGCTTGCCCGATGCGCTGCGCGATGACACCGGCGTGATCTTCGCCTCGGCGTTCCCTGGCTACGACTCGTTTGCCGACGAAATGGCACGTTACTATGCCGACCACTCGCGCCGCGAACAGCTGGCCCTGCTTGAAAGCGTCCGTGCACGGGTGACGGAGGTGAATGGGCAGGCCATCCTCGCACAAGAAATCGACCGTCGCATCGCTGAACTGCGAGCCGCAATCGACAAAGAGCCATACGTCTTCGACCGGCGATTCCTGTTCCGAGTCCTATCCATGGGGCATTCCCAATTCGCCGAGTTCATCGGCGCGCGTGGTCCGAATACACAAATCAATGCCGCTTGTGCTTCGACCACCCAGGCCGTAGGGCTGGCTGAAGACTGGATCCACGCGGGACGTTGCCGGCGGGTCGTCGTCATCTCGGCGGACGATGTTACTTCCGACCACATGCTCGAATGGTTTGGTGCTGGGTTCCTGGCCAGCGGAGCGGCCGCCACGGACGAAGCGGTGGAAGAAGCCGCTATTCCTTTCGACCGCCGCCGGCACGGCCTGATCGTCGGCATGGGTGCCGCGGCGCTTGTGGTCGAGAGCGCTGAGGCTGCGCGTGAGCGAGGAATTCGCCCGATCTGCGAGGTGCTGGGCGCGGTGACTGCGAACAGCGCATTCCACGGTACCCGGCTCGACGTCGAGCACATCGGACAGATCATGGAGTCGCTGGTGGCCCAAGCCGAAGGGCGCAGCGGCATCTCTCGTCATGAGATCGCGTCCCACACGGTATTTGTTTCTCACGAAACCTACACGCCAGCGCGAGGCGGCAGTGCCTCGGCCGAGATCCATGCGTTGCGCAGAGTGTTTGGCGACGTCGCCGATCAGATCGTGATTGCCAACACCAAGGGCTTCACGGGCCATGCGATGGGCACCGGCATCGAAGACGTTGTTGCGGTGAAGGCGCTGGAAACGGCATGCGTGCCACCGGTGGCCAACTTCAAGGAAGTCGATCCGGAGTTAGGTGCTCTGAACTTGTCAAAGGGCGGCGCGTATCCGGTGGAATATGCGCTGCGCCTGGGAGCCGGATTCGGCTCGCAGATCAGCATGACTCTGTTGCGCTGGGTGAAGACGAAGAACGGCGTTCGTCCCGGTCCAAACGCGTTGGGCTATGCGTATCGCATTGTCGATACCAGCGCATGGAATGAGTGGCTGGGAAGAATCACAGGCCGTCCCGGCGCGGAGCTGCAAGTTGTCCATCGCACACTACGAGTTCGGGACCTGGGTGCACTACGGAACCGGGATGCCGCTCAGAACCTGCGTCCTGTGCTGGTTCCCACACCCCAAGCAAAGCCGCAGGCCAAGGTGGTCTTGGAGGTGCGACCCTCTCCAGCACCTGCGGCAGTCATGGCGTCGGCGACGGGAGCTAGTCCGACGGCCGACCAACCTCCCGAAACGTCGAAGCCTGCTGTACCTGGCGACCCGGTAAAGGAACGCGTGCTGGCCTTGGTCGCCGAGAAGACTGGTTATCCCGTCGACATGCTCGATCTGGATCTCGACCTCGAAGCCGATCTGGGCGTCGACACCGTCAAGCAAGCCGAGGTGTTTGCCGCGGTCCGCGAGGCGTATGGCATCGCGCGTGACGACCAAATCAGGCTGCGGGACTTCCCTACCCTCGCCCACGTGATCCGGTTCGTTCACGAGCGGCGATCCGACCTTGCGGGCATCTCGCCTGCTCTACCCGCGAAAGCCGCGAAGGAAGAAATCCCATCTACTCCGAGGCTTCCCTCCGCACCCGCAAAGAAAAACGCTGAACTCGTGAAGGAACGCATCCTGGCCTTGGTTATCGAGAAGACAGGCTACCCGAAAGACATGCTGGACCTCGATCTCGACCTGGAAGCGGATCTCGGAGTCGATACTGTCAAGCAGGCGGAGATGTTTGCGGCGATTCGCGAGATGTACAACATTCCCCGCGACGAGAACCGCAAGCTACGCGATTACCCAACCTTGGCGCACGTAATCCGGTTCGTCTTTGACAAGCGCTCCGACCTGGCCGACGCTGAACCCGCACAGCCAGCGAGCGGGGGCGAGCCGTTAGTGCCGGAGTCCAAGCCGATCCTGCTCTCCGCTCAACCCGCCACGGGTGACTCTATCAAAGAGAAGGTGTTGGACATCGTGGCGGAAAAAACGGGCTACCCCAAGGACATGCTGGATCTGGATCTCGACCTGGAAGCGGATCTCGGGGTCGACACGGTCAAGCAGGCGGAGATGTTCGCGGCCGTGCGGGCGGCGTACAACATTCCACGCGACGAGAACTTGAAGCTGCGGGACTTCCCGACGCTCGCCCACGTGATCCGGTTTGCGCGCGACCGCCAGCCGGGCGCGAAAGATGAGCCCACCACCTCGCTGAGAAGCGATGAGCACATCTCAACTGTCGCTGCTCCGAGTTCGTCCCAATTCTCCGTCGACGACTTGATTAAGGAGAAGGTCCTGGAGATTGTGGCTGAGAAGACGGGCTATCCGAAAGACATGTTGGACCTGGATCTCGACTTAGAAGCGGACCTCGGCGTCGACACGGTGAAGCAGGCGGAAATGTTCGCGGCCGTGCGCGCGGCGTACAACATCCCACGCGACGAGAACCTGAAACTGCGAGACTTCCCCACACTGGCCCACGTGATTCGATTTGCACGAGATCGTCAACCGGGCGCAAAGAGTACACCGGCTGCTCAACTTACCTCAATACAAGAGACAGACAAACCGAAACAGCACCAACAAGAACCCCTGCCATCGACGGCGCCGGTTGCCGCCGCACGACCAAATCTCGCCACCTTCGAGGCCGCGGACCGCATTCCGCGCCGGGTGCCTGTGCCCACCTTGCGGCCTCCCCTGTCGATCTGCAAGCCAACAGGAGTGGCATTCGAGCCGGGTCGTCGCGTGGTCATCATGCCGGACAAGGGCGGTGTCGCCGAGGCACTCTCCCAACGGCTGCGAGCGAGGGGTGTGGAAGTTCTTCAACTCGCGCAGTCCTCCGACGCAAGCGCACTGGCCAATCAGCTCAAGGCCTGGCTCGCTGCAGGCCCGATACACGGCGTCTACTGGCTGCCCGCTCTAGACTACGAGGGAGACCTGGCCACGATGGAGTTGTCTGTCTGGCATCAAACAATACAAGTGCGTGTGAAGTCCTTCTACCACACCATGCGCGCTCTGTACGAGCAGATCGCCTCGCCAGGCACGTTCCTGGTGTCGGCAACGCGGCTCGGCGGCCGGCACGGCTACGACGACGCTGGAGCGGTTGCGCCCCTGGGCGGAGCAGTAACGGGCTTCACGAAAACCTACAAGCGGGAGCGTCTGGACGCTCTCGTAAAAGCAGTCGATTTCGAAGTCGGCCGCAACATCGCGGAGCTCTCGGAAATCCTCATCGAAGAAACTCTCCGCGACCCCGGCGCGATTGAGATCGGCTACAGGGGTGGCCAACGTTGGAGCATCGGGCTCCAGGAACAACCTGCCGCCGATGGACAGCCAGGTCTGCCTCTAAATAAAGATACGATCTTTTTGATCACCGGCGCGGCGGGTAGCATTGTGTCGGCGATTACGACAGACTTGGCGGCGGCTTCAGGCGGCACATTCTACCTGCTCGATCTCGCCCCCGAGCCCGATGCGAACAACTCCGACCTCCAACGTTTCAAGAGCGACAAAGAGAACCTGAAGCGCGATCTGTTTGCGCGTATCCAGGCGCGCGGGGAGCGCGCGACGCCCGTACTGGTGGAAAAAGAAATGGCAGCGCTCGAGCGGGCGCAGGCCGCCGTCAGTGCGATTGAGTCCGTTCGCACCGCGGGTGGCACGGCCTATTACTACAGCGTCAACCTCACCGACGCGGACGCCGTCAGCAAAATCATCCAGCAAGTCCGCGAACGCAGCGGGCGCATTGATGTGTTGCTGCACGCGGCCGGAATTGAACGCAGCCATTTCCTGCCCGACAAGGAGGCGAGCGAATTCGACCTGGTTTTCGACGTGAAGAGTGATGGCTGGTTCAACTTGCTGCACGCCATCGGCGACATGCCCCTTAAAGCGACCGTGGCCTTCAGTTCGATCGCGGGTCGCTTCGGCAATGCCGGTCAAGCGGACTACAGTTCCGCCAACGATTTGCTCTGCAAGATCACTTCCAGTTTCCGCGTGACCCGGCCGAAGACGCGTGGAATCGTGATCGACTGGACGGCCTGGGGTGGCATTGGGATGGCCACCCGCGGATCAATTCCGAAGATGATGGAACTCGCCGGCATCGATATGCTGCCGCCAGAGGCGGGTATTCCACTCATCCGTCGCGAACTGACCATGGGAGGAACGCGCGGTGAAATTGTCATTGGGCAGCGTCTCGGCGCTCTGTTGAGCGAATGGGACGTCTCCGGCGGGCTCGACACGGCTGCCGCGGAACGTACAGATCGAAATTACATTGCCGCGCCGGGACCCATGCTCGGTAAGGTCGTAAGTGCGAGCCTGAACAGCGGCCTTAAGATCGAGACGACTCTCGATCCAAAGGCTCAGCCCTTCCTGCACGATCACCAGATCGACGGCACGCCTGTCCTACCTGGGGTCATGGGGGTTGAAGCCTTTGCGGAGGCGGCTTTGTGCCTGCTTCCCGGCTGGCATGTCGAAGCGATCGATGACGTGAATTTCCTGGCCCCCTTCAAGTTTTACCGGAACGAGCCGCGCACGGTCACGACTCAAGCACTGATCTATTCGCACGGCGACGACGCGGCATTTGCGGACTGCCAACTGACCGGCTGCCGCTCGCTGCCCAATCAACCACAACCGCAAGTGACAACCCATTTCTCTGGACGGGTGCGGCTAACCAGACAGCCGAGCGAGCCCGTACCCGCGACACCCTTCACCGCGCCCAGTGGATCCGTGATCGAAGCCGCTGATATATATCGCGTGTATTTTCACGGGCCGGCATACCAAGTGGTCGAACGTGCCTGGTGGGACGGGGATCAAATGTTCGGGCTCATGGCCACGAACCTGGGCAAGAATCATGATCCCGCCGAGCGGCCAACCCTGATGGCCCCGCGGCTCATCGAGCTTTGCTTCCAGACTGCCGGACTCTGGCAGCTGGCCGTGCACGGGCAGATGGGATTGCCGCAGCACATTGATCAGGTTCGCGTGTGGGGCTCGTCGGATCTGGCGAAGACTCCACTCTACGCGCTGGTGACTCCTTCTTCGCAGCAAGGAAGCTTCGACGCGGAGGTAGTAGATACCGCAGGAAACTGCTACGTGCATCTCAGCGCTTATCGCACGGTAGCCGTCCCAGTCGATGCCGAAGCAGTGAAGGCATTGCAAGCCGTCATGTCACTCGAACCGGTCACAGTCTAAGCGTACGGCGTGGCTGTGACACAGCGCTGATCGGGGGGCTTTATGCGGGACGAATTTCAACGCGTGGCAATCGTCAATCGCGGGGAAGCCGCGATGCGCTTCATCCATGCTGCGCGCGAGTTCAATCAGGAGCGCGGCGCCTCGTTGCGCACCATCGCGCTATTCACCGAGCCGGACCGGCACGCCATGTTCGTTCGGGAGGCCGACGAAGCGGTATCACTCGGCCCGGCCCACCTCACCGACCCGATCACCGGCCTGGTCAAGTGCAGTTATCTCGACTACGGGCGTCTCCAACAGGCGCTCATCGCAGCGCGTGCGGACGCTGTGTGGGTAGGATGGGGATTTGTGGCCGAGCATCCGGGCTTCGCCGACCTCTGCCGCGACATGGGAATCGTTTTCATCGGGCCCGAAGGCGATGTCATTCGAAGAATCGGCGACAAAATCTCCTCCAAGCGACTTGCCGAGCAGGCTCAAGTACCCGTCGTGCCCTGGAGTGGTGGTGCCGTGGAAACACTCGCCGACGCACGTCACCACGCCGCGTTCCTGGGTTATCCACTTCTGATCAAGGCTACGGCTGGGGGCGGGGGGCGTGGGATTCGTCGGGTGAATTCTCCAAGCCAGCTCGCGGAGGCCTTCCAGAGTGCCCGAGCCGAAGCCTTCAAGGCGTTCGGGGATGCCACCGTGTTCCTGGAGCAACTGGTCTCAGACGCCCGCCACATTGAGGTCCAGGTTATCGCCGACCACTATGGCACGACGTGGGCTGTCGGGGTGCGCGACTGCACCATCCAGCGCCGTCACCAAAAAATTCTCGAGGAAGCCCCCTCGCCCGCGCTCTCTCCCGAGCAGGACCAGGCGTTGCGTGAGGCGGCCGTGCGCATGAGCCAGGCCGCAGGCTACCAAAACGCTGGCACTGTCGAATTTCTTTATGAGCCGGAAAACGCCCGGTTCGCGTTCATGGAGATGAATACCCGTTTGCAGGTCGAACATCCGGTGACCGAGTGCACGACCGGGCTCGATCTGGTGAAGCTGCAAATTCACATCGCCATGGGTGGTCGCCTGGAAGGAGAGCCGCCCCGGACGACTGGTCATGCGATCGAAGTGCGCTTGAACGCAGAGGATCCCGACAACGGCTTTGCCGCCGCCCCGGGAGTAGTTGAGCGCTTTCGGATTCTCGCCGGGCCAGGTGTGCGGGTGGACACCGGGCTGGCAGAAGGGGATAGAGTTCCCGCCGAATTCGACTCCATGATCGCAAAGATCATTGCTTACGGTCAGAACCGGAAGGAAGCTCTCTCACGCCTGCAGCGGGTGTTGCGCGAGGGTGTGGTCGTAATCAGGGGCGGAGCCAGTAATAAGGCGTTCCTTCTGGAACTACTGAACCGCACCGAGTTACAGGCAGGCCAGGTTGACACTCGATGGCTCGACCGGTTGGCCGAGAAGGGTGACCATCTATCCCGGGACTACGCGGATGTGGCCCTCATTCAGGCCGCGATCGAGGCCTATACCGCCGAACTGGCCGTGGAGCAGGCCCAGTTCTATACGTCGGCACTGCGCGGAAGACCGCAGGTTCGGCGCGAGGTAGGCAGGACGGTGGCCCTGCGCTATCGCGGGCAGCCTTATTCGCTCCAGGTGCATTGTGTCGGACCCCGACAATATCGAGTCGAGGCCGATGGAACTCGCGCTGATGTTCATGTCGACCGCCTCGGTGAGTTTGAACGCTGGCTCACCGTCTCCGGGCGGCGCTTCAGCGTCATTGCCGTGGCCCACGAGTTGAACTATCGGATCGAGGTTGACGGGGTATCCCACCGGATTGACCGGGATGAAGGCGGCATTGTGCATGCGCCCGCGCCGGCGGTTGTGGTCTCGGTCGCGGTTAAGGCTGGGGACAGGGTTTCGGCGGGCGATCGCCTGGCGGTGCTCGAGGCGATGAAAATGGAGATGGAGGTCGTCGCTCCATTTTCTGGAACCGTCCGCCAGGTGATGACGATGTCCAACGTACAAGTGGACGCCAGCGCGCCGCTGGTACAAATTGACCGCGCGGACAGCGCAGAGGAAGTTGTATGCACGACGGAGCGTGTGCTCCTCGGCGCATCGTTCGCATTCGACAAAAATCGGGAGTTAGATCATCCCGGCTGCCTGCAGAGCCTGGAGCAACTCCGCCAGCTGATGCTGGGCTTCGACGTGGAGCCCAAGCACGCGGCGCAACTCGTCGCCGATTGGGCACGGACTTGCGACTTGCCGGCTGGTGACGACGAGATCCGCCGGCGCGAGGACGAAATACTCACCATCTTCGTGGATATTTGCTCCTTGTTCCACCGCCAACCGAAGGCAGACGATCCAACCGACGCAGAAGTGCCGAGCATTGAAGCCTATCTCTTCTCCTATTTGCGCATGCTGGATACTCGCGGTGACGGTTTGCCGTCCGGGTTTGTCGACGCGCTGCGGCATGCTCTCGCTCACTACGGCGTGCTCTCTTTGGATCGTTCACCAGAATTGGAACAGAGTCTGTTGTGGATCTATAAATCCCACCAACGCGCGGAACAGCAGATCGCATCGATCTTGAGTGTGCTGGAAAGGCGGCTCGAGCAGGTTGAAAGCCTCGCGCCGCCAGCGGAAGAATCTTTCCGGACCCTCCTGGACCGGACGGTCTCGGTCACCCGCGGCCTTTTCCCGGCTGTCAGTGATCTCGCCCGGGAAGTGCGCTATCGGCTGTTCGACCAACCGGTGTTCGAGGGAGCACGGAAGCAAGTCTACATACAGGTTGAAGATCACCTGGCGTATCTTGCCGCCAACCCCGAGGCTCCGGACCGCGCCGAGAGATTACATGCACTGGTCGGGTGTCCGCAGCCGCTGGTCAGCCTGTTTGCCCGCCGGTTCGGGAGCGCCTCACCCAGCTTGCGTCAGCTGATGCTTGAGGCACTGATGTCGAGATACTACCGGAACGAAACTCTGGTGAGTTTTCGCTCCCTGCCGCTCGACGGGCACTCCATCGTGACGGCTGAATATGTGGACAAGGAGAAGCACGTCCACGTCTTCACCACCTACGCTGAGCAGCCACAGTTCGCTGCCACGATACGCGCGCTGCTTCCTCTGGTAGAACAGGCATCTGCCGAGGACGATGTCGTCATTGATTTTTGCATGTGGCATCCCGGTGGGGCGGATGACGCGGAATCAACGGAGTTGGAAGTCCGCACTTCCATCAACCAGGCCCACTTTCCACGTGCGATTCGGCGGATCGTGGTGGCAGTCGCAACTCCCGTCCGCGCGCGCGGCATGAGCGGCATGCAGCACTTCACCTATCGCCCGGGCGAACACGGATATGAAGAGGACAAGCTCTTCCGTGGCATCCACCCCATGATGGCGAAGCGGCTGCATCTCTGGCGGCTCACGAACTTCAAGATTAGACGTCTGCCGTCGGTGGAAGATGTCTACCTCCTGCATGGCATTGCTCATGACAATCCCAAGGACGAGCGGCTGTTCGCGGTGGCGGAGGTGCGAGACCTCACACCGGTGCGGGATATTGCCGGCCGTGTCGTACAACTTCCGCACCTGGAGCGCATGTTTGCCGAAGCGCTCGCCGGTATTCGGCGCTTCCAGTCGCGGCGACGTTCGCAAGAGCGCCTTCATTGGAATCGCATCCTGTTGCATGTGTGGCCGCCTCTTTATCTTGAACCGGAGGAGTTTCACCATATCGTGCAGCAATTGGCTCCAGCGACGGAGGGACTGGGACTCGAGCAGGTGGCAGTGCAGGCTCGCATTCCCAATCCCGAAACCGGAGAATTGCGCGATATGATCGTGCGCATCTCCATTCCTGGCGGCACAGGTCTGCTGATGACCTACCGGCCCGCGACCAAAATGCAGCCGCTCAAACCCCTGACTGAATACGACCAGAAGGTCGTCCGGATGCGTCAGCGTGGACTGGTCTACCCCTACGAGATCATCAAGATGCTTACCCCCGATCCTCAGGACGCACGGGCGGAATTTCCTGCTGGTGATTTCGTGGAACACGATCTCAACCCGGACGGCGATTTGATTCCGGTCGATCGTCCGTACGGTCAGAACAAGGCCAACATCATCCTTGGCGTCATATGCAACTTCACCACCAAGTGTCCAGAGGGCATGACGCGAGTCGTGTTGCTGGGCGACCCAAGCAAGGACCTGGGCGCCATCGCTGAGCCGGAATGCCGGCGCATCCTCGCCGCTCTCGACCTCGCCGAGGAAAGGGGAGTTCCTCTCGAATGGTTCCCCATCTCAGCAGGTGCAAAGATCTCGATGGACAGTGGGGTCGAGAACATGGATTGGATCGCCCGCGTGCTGCGGCGCTTGATCGAATTCACACAGGCGGGCGGAGAAGTCAATCTGGTGGTGAACGGGATCAACGTTGGAGCCCAGCCGTACTGGAACGCCGAGGCCACTATGCTGATGCATACGCGGGGCATCCTGGTCATGACGCCAGCAGCCGCGATGGTGCTTACCGGCAAGCGCGCTCTCGACTACTCGGGCAGCGTCTCAGCCGACGACAACCAGGGCATCGGGGGTTATGACCGTATCATGGGACTCAACGGCCAGGCGCAGTACTGGGCAGGGGATATTAATGAAGCCTGCCACATCCTGCTACGCCACTATGAACACACCTACATCATGCCGGGCGAACGGTTCCCCCGGCGCGCGGTGACCGCCGATCCCATCGATCGTGACGTGTGCCTCTCGCCGCACACTAAGAATGGAGAGGACGGCTTCGCGCGGGTCGGCGAGATCCTCTCAGACGAGACTAACCCCGGCCGGAAGAAGTCGTTCGACATTCGCCGGGTGATGATGGCCGTGATCGACCAGGACCATGCCCCCTTGGAGCGCTGGGCCGGCATGCAAGGCGCAGAGACCGCGGTCGTGTGGGATGCCCATCTCGGCAGTTATCCGGTGTGCATGATCGGCATTGAATCCCGGCCCGTGCCTCGCCTGGGATTTGTGCCAGCAGACGGCCCGGATCAATGGACGGCTGGCACGCTCTTTCCTCTGTCCTCGAAAAAGGTGGCCCGTGCGATCAATGCCGCCAGCAACAACCGTCCCATTGTGTTGCTCGCCAACCTGTCCGGATTCGATGGTTCCCCCGAGTCGATGCGTAAGCTGCAACTGGAGTACGGGGCAGAGATCGGCCGGGCCGTGGTGAACTTCAAGGGCCCCATGGTCTTCTGCGTAATCTCCCGCTACCACGGAGGCGCCTACGTCGTCTTCTCGCGGGTGCTCAACGAAGGGCTGGAAGTAGCGGCCCTGGAAGGCACCTATGCATCCGTCATCGGCGGCGCACCGGCGGCGGCCGTGGTCTTCGCCGGCGAAGTGGAAGCCCGGACGCGCAAGGACCAACGCCTGGAAGCGCTCACCAAAGCTATGGCCCAGGCCGAGGGGGCCGAGAAGGGCCGACTGCGTGCGCAGTGGAACGAGCTCTTTAAGGTGATTCACTCGGAGAAGTTGGGTGAGATGGCCGGCGAGTTCGATCGTGTACACAGCGTGTATCGTGCCCTTGGAGTGGGCGCGTTGAACCACATCCTCCCGCCCGCGAACCTTCGCCCGTATCTCATCGATGCCATCGAACGGGGCATTGGAAAGCTAACAAGAGAGCAGTCGGACAGCGTGAGGTCAGAGGACTCCCGGCTCAGTAGAGTTGATGTCTTCGATTTACCCGTGGCTTCTTAATGAACGTATATTGGCTGGAACAGAGCGTAGCGGATGTACCGGGACCACCGGCCTGGCTAAGCACGAAGGAGGCGACTCGCCTCGGCAGCTTCCGTTTTGCCAAGCGTCACGCGGACTGGCAACTGGGACGCTGGACGGCAAAGCTCGCCTTGGCGACACACTGGAAATTGACCGCTCAACCTGACATCCTGGCGGACATCGAAATACATTCCGCACCCTCCGGCGCCCCGGAAGTCTTCTTTGAATCTGAACCTGCGGACGTAAGCATCTCACTGACTCATCGCGATGGAAGGGCCATGTGCGCCATCGGCCCTGCCGACACTGCGCTGGGGTGTGACCTGGAAATCATTGAGGCGCGCAGCGACGGTTTTATCGCCGACTATCTCTCGGCCGATGAACAAGCGCTGGTCGCACGAGTATCACCCAGCGAACGTCCTCTACTTGTGACTCTGCTCTGGAGCGCCAAGGAAAGCGCGCTCAAGGCGCTGCGCACAGGCCTGCGACTCGATACTCGTTGCATAACCGTCGAGCTCCATGATTCTGTCCAACCCGCAGAGGAAGGTCCGTCTCCCAAGAATGCATCTTTCAATTCCCGGCTGATTATGGGAGACCGCTGCTGGAGTACTCTGCAGGTTCTTGATCCGCAGGGCGAAATTTTTCATGGTTGGTGGCAAGTGGACTCAGCCAACCTGCTGCGAACCCTGGTTGCCTCGCCAGCACCGAACCAACCAATCCTGTTGAACGTCTCATCAGAGGTACGGCTTGCGCAGAAGGAGGCGTCTCATGAAACCATCCATTCCGCCGCGTGAAGATCGTGAGTCACTGGGTTCACAGAAGCGCAATGTAAAGATCGCACTGGTCGGCCGCGTCAAGGAGTTTCCAGCAGAGTCCCGGTTCAGGAGCTGGCTAAGACGAATCGGCGACATCGCGGCACTCCCTGTCTATGGAGGAGAGTACGCATTGTACGTAGGGCGTCGCCGTGTCTTCGGGATTGGCTTGGGGATTGTCGGCCTTGCCGTCCTTCTTGCATTCGTCCCGCGTCTCCGCTCGCTCGTCTGGCCTGGGATCGTGTGGGCGCTTCTCGTCGTTTCGGCGATCGTGGTGCTCGGTGTGGCCGTCAGCATTCTGGTCGCCGTTGTGTCGATGTACACCGGCTACTCCCCGCTCAAGAGTGAGGTCCGCAGTACAACCAACGCGCTCTCGGGTGTGCGAGGTGGCGTTGTGCCCTTTCTAGGGCGACCGAATGTATCGGGTGAACCAGCAAGTCAATGGGCGGACGTGCTCAGTAACCTCCGTAGCGCCGAATTTGCTTTATCCAAGTTAGAAGGCTGCCCTCGATTCGGGACGTTCACCGGCATGCAGAAAGGCCAGTATTATCAGGCCCTCGGAGAGGTGCAAACGCTGATTCGGGAGATTACGAACGAAACCTCCCAGCCCCGAATCGCTTCCTAACTCGCTGTTACGAAAAGCAACAGCCTGCGCCAAGGCCGTTCCTTCGTGTTTTCAAGGCCTTGTCTCGCATATCGAAAATACTGATGGTACCAAACAGTAATTTGAATTTCGCCGGCCGACTCGGCGGTTGACCGACCTTTGGAGATCATCTAAAGTACACTTAGTGAGTGTTGACTCCGCAGCTATGAATCCACTGGCAAGCAACGCGACTCGGGTTGGACGGGAGGTGCGACTGCGTCTCCTCGCCCTTAGCGTGGCCATTCTTGGCCTGGTGCTTGCACCCCTAGGATCCAGCGGATGATGTAGCCATCACAATTTCGA
>Ga0209698_10002825_pt1 | contig 19407 bp, 16 predicted proteins | sample LitLauG_LLR_2012_FD_187203 | JGI IMG/M metagenome (GOLD analysis project Ga0209698, IMG submission 187203) | Freshwater sediment microbial communities from Pennsylvania, USA - Little Laurel Run_MetaG_LLR_2012 (SPAdes) (version 2) | ecosystem: Environmental > Aquatic > Freshwater > Creek >...
CTCTTACGGATCGCTCGACGGGATTCATGGCGGGCGTGGCGAGGGTTCCCGTGGAGCCGAGAAACGTGCGAGTCATCCGGAAGCCGGAGCCCATCTCCGCCTCGCCGCAGCCGCATCGCGAGGTATCTTCTGGAGCGACGCCGCAGGGCGATGCGTTGTCCGCCGAGACCCTGGAACAGGCACCGCCGGTGGCGGATCTTCTGGCGCTCTCCCATTTTGTGGCAAAAGAGTACGGCTTTGAGCCATCGCGGCGGGAGCCTTGGGCGGCTGCTCCGTTCGCGGTCGTGAGACGGCCTCATCTGCCGCTGGGAAGGGTGGGCGGAGTCCACATGGACCCGGCCAATCCTCCGCTGGGACGCATGCTGCGTCTGGAAATTGAGCGGATTCCGCTGGTGCATGGAACCTGGATCGACAATTTACGCGCGGTGATGGTCCTTGAGACGCCCCGCTATGAATTATCGACTCCGGCGCTGCGTCCACGGCTGAAACTGGCCGCCGGGAGCCGCTATCCGGTGGCAACCCGCGATGTTCCGGTCCCGATGGCGGTTGCGGAGCCCGAAAATCTTCCGGCGGGCAGTCCGGTGGCGATCCCGGAGCGTAAAGCGATGGCGGCCGCAGCGTCGGCCGGGTCCGCGCCAACGGCAGCCGGACTCGTCCCGATGGCCTCGGCCAAGGCGAATGAACCGACTTCACCCCGCACCGCGGCTGGCGTGAACCTGCCACAGCCATTGAAAACGGAGCCGGTGCGCCCCGCCTCGCACCTGGAGCCAATCGAAGTTAGGCCGTCCCAGATGTGGATGCCTCCACCGGCGGCGGAGGAGCCCAAACGCGCTTCCGCGCCGATATCCGCCGAACCTTCTCGTCCCGAGGCTCCGCCGGTGACGGCCATGATCGGCAACCTGTACGGCTTCTGGAAGCAGGCGCCGCGCGATCTGAAGCTGCTGGTGTTCGGCATCCCGATTTTGTTGGGCCTGGCGCTGCATCCTTCCCTCAAGAAGATTCCGTACGCCGCCACGCCGCAGCAGGGCAGCATTCAGCAGACGTTCCAAAGCAAGTTGAACGAGGGGTGGAAAAACGTCCGCCAGAGCATGGTTGATCGCGCGGCGATCGCGCTGGACGAGGATTTTCGCACCGGCCTCGACGATTGGACCAGCCGCGGAGGAACCACCGAATGGGAATTCGACGCCACGGGCTTTGTAAAGCCCGGTCCGCTGGCGTTGTACCGTCCGTCAGTGGATTTGACGGATTACCAGATGCAATTTCTGGGGATGATCGATAAAAAAGCGCTCAGCTGGGTAGTGCGCGCGGCCGATTTTGACGATTACTACGTAGTGAAGCTTGTCATCCAGAAGCCGGGGCCGGTGCCGACGGTGGGCGTGACCCGTTACGCGGTGATTCACGGCGTGGCGCAGGACCGCGCGGATGCAACGGCCTACATCAACGCCCGGGAAGACATGCTGTACCGGGTTCGCATGGACATTCACGGAGACGTGTTCACCCTGACCGTGCAGGGACAAGTGATCGATAGCTGGACTGAACCGCGTTTGCGGAAGGGCGGCGTCGGATTTTTCACCGCGCGCGGGGAGGCCTCGCGCCTGCGTTGGGTGCAAGTGACGCATCAGTACGACATGCTCGGACGGCTTTGCGCTTACCTGGCACCATATAACATTCCATCCACGAACGGAGGTTGGCAACCATGAGCGGACTTAAGAACGGAACAACGGCGCGGACCGGGGGCAAGGCGGTATCGCCTGCACTGGCCAAGTCGGTATCCCTGCACCTGGAGGGCAAGCGCAAGGAAGCGTTGCGCGAGCTGAACACAGCCATTGAGAATGGCGAGGACACTCCAGAGGTGCTGGCCGCCAAGGGCCACATCCAGTTCGAGCTGGAGCAGTTCGACGACGCCATCAAGACGTATGAGCGTCTGCTGGCCTCGGCGCCCAAGCATCCGACGGCGAACTTTAACCTGGCCATCTGCTGCGAGAAGCTGGGCCGCTGGCAGGATGCCACCGACGCGTTCGCACGGGCGTTGGAAGTGGATCCGTCGCGAGAGGAAGCGCAGCTCGGACTGGGCATCTGCCTGCTGCATCAGGAAAAGCCGGAGCCGGCCATCGAATGCTTCGACAAGGTGCTGCAAAAGCAGCCGGCCCACGAGACGGCTCTGTTCGGCAAAGCGGTTTCGCTGCAACTGCTCTGGAAGTTTGACGAAGCGACGGCGCTGTACACCAAGATTCTAGAAAAGAATCCGCAATCGGAAGAGTGCCTGGTGAACATGATCACCATCGGCATGGCGCGCAAGGATCACGACCTGATCCAGCAATATTCCGAGCGTCTGCTGACGATGCGGCCGTTCTCGCAAGCCGCGCTTGAAGGCCTGGCAACCTGCGCCTTCCATCGCAACGACTACGAAGCGGCGGCGAAGTTCTGCTCGAAGCTGGTGGAGTTCACGCCGGATCATTTCGAGCGCTGGTTCAACCTGGGTGTCGCCGAGCAGAAGTGCGGACGCCTGGAGCAGGCCGCCAAAGCCTACGGCGAGGCCGTGCGCGTGCGTCCGGACGCCAAGCAGGCTCATGTGAACCTGGGTATCGTCCGCCAGGAACTGGGCGAGTTGAAGCAGGCGCGCGAGTCGTACGAAAAAGCGTTGCAGATCGCGCCCGATCTGGCTGACGTGATTTACAATTTAGCCAGCGTTTTAGAGCAGCAGGGCGAAAAGGAAGACGCGGAGCGGCTTTATGTGAAGCTGCTAAGCCGCAATCCGGAATGGGAAGACGCCTGGTTCCGATTGGGCTATCTGCGGCTGCAGCGCGGCGACCATCGCGCTGCGGCGGAAGCCTTCCAGGCCTGTGTGCGCAAGCGCGCCGGATGGCCGGAAGCGCAGTTGAATCTAGGCCTGGCGTATTGGAACGTCGGCGATCACGACGGCGCGGCGAAGGCGTTTGAGAGCGTTCTCGAAGCCGACCCAACGTCGATCGACGCACTGCGCGGCCTGGCGGCTTTGGCCGTCGAGCGCGAGGATGTCGAAAAGGCTCTGGACCTGCAAGCCAAGCTGATCGAAGCGGGCGAGCGCACGCCGGAGTTGTTCTACAACACCGGCCTGCTGCTGCAAAAAGCGGGCCAGCACGAAGACGCCATCCGCCTGTATCAGGAAGCGCTGACGGAGCGTCCGAACTTCGCCGAAGCGCTGCTGAATCTGGGCCACGCGCTGAAGGCTCAGGGCAACGTCGAAGAGGCGCGCAGTTACTGGAAGCAGGCTCTGGAGCAAAAGCCGGAACTGGCGACCGGCTACTTCGAGGCGTAAAAGCGACGCACAAAAATGGGACAGACCGCTCTGTCCACTGTCTGGGGCTTCGGTCCCGGGAAAGTTTGCGCAGGGGGACAGAGTCTGTCCCCTTTTTTGTGCCCATTTTTGCACCTGAAAGGTCCCTTTTTGCCCCCTTTGACTTTGCCAAAAACGTTTGACATAATGCCAGACGTGTTTGGGGGAGTCTCCAAGTGAAGAAGCTCTTTGTAGGGAACCTGCCGTATGCCGCCAATGAGACGGACGTCCAGAATTTCTTCTCGGGATACGGCATTCAGGTGGACACGGTGACCGTGATGCGGGACCGGTTCACGGGCCAGGCGCGAGGCTTCGGCTTCGTCGAAATCAACGACGACGCGGTCGCGCAGCAAGCGGTGGACAATTGCCACGGCAAGGACCTGATGGGCCGCGTCGTGGTGGTGAATGAGGCTCGGCCGATGGCGCCGAGAGAAGGCGGCGACCGGGGACCGCGCGGGCCGCGATAGGTGACCCGGCCTTTCGCAGGTCACCGAATGCATCGATCTCGTGACCTGGCCAATCAGCGCACGCTGGATCTTCGCGGGTCATCTTTTCCCCAGCTTCCGGTCGAAGAAGCTGTCGGCGGCGTGCATCGCCTTGGACCAGTCTTTTACGCGCAGAAAGTCGTGGATTTCGTCGGGGAAAATTAGTTCTTCGAACTCGGTGTTTTGATTGCGGAGCGCTTCGACTAACGTGATGGTCTGGGAAAAATTCACGTTGCGGTCGTCGTCGCCATGGATCAGTAACACTGGCGACTTCCAGCCCTTTACCGTCGCCATGGGCGATGCTTCGAAGGCGATGCGGGCCTGTTCGCGCTGCTTATCGGGGTCTAGCGTGGGATTCGCTACGCTGCCTCCGCGCGCGGACCAGTCGTGGACGCCGTGCAGATCCACGCCCGCAGCGAACAAGTCGCTGGAGCGCGATAGCGCCATCGCGGTGAGGTAGCCGCCGTAGGATCCGCCCCACACGCCGATGCGCTTGGCGTCGACGTCGGCGCGCGCGGCCATATATAAACCTGCGCCCATGACGTCGTTATACTCGCTGCCTCCGGAAGCGCCGTAATTCAGCGCTTCACGGAAGTTTAAGCCGTAGCCGATGCCGCTGCGGTAATTCACGCTCAGCACGACGTAGCCTTTACTCGCCAGATACTGATTCATACCGTACGTGTTCGAGTAGTAATACATGTAGTGCCAGCCAAGCAGCATCTGGCGGCGCGATCCTCCGTGGAAGAAAATCACCGCCGGATGCTTGCCCGCGGCTTTGGGGAGAAAAAGCTGGCCGTGGATCGGCATGCCGTCGGAGCCGGGAAAGATTACCTGCTGCGGTACGACTTCGTCGTTCACCGGAAAATCGGCGGGGATCGCATCCGGCGCGAGGTCGTGCGCTGCGCCCGCGATCACGGCGGCGCGTCCGATCTCTTTCGGGCTGGAACGCAGATACGCCACGGCTCCGTTGCCCGCGTCGGCGGGTTCCCATTCGATGCCTTCGCTTAGCTTCACGATCGGCGTAGGCGTGCTGCCGGCGGCGGCAACTCGCCAGATGTGACGGCGGTCGATGTCGTCCTGATTCGACGAGTACAGCAACTCGCGGCCATCGCGGGACTGGGACACGTGCTCCACTTCAAACTCGCCGGGCGTTAGGAGCTTTGCCGCACCGCCGCTCACAGCGACCGAATAGAGATGGCACCAGCCGTCGCGCTCCCAGGGAAAGACCAGGCGGTCGCCTGCAGCCCATAGGATTTGATTCTCGGCCACCATCGGGTGAAACTCGCTGCCCACGCCTTTTTCAGCGCGAAACACTTCGCTGCCGGTGAGTGTCGCGGTGTCGGCCACGCGGATCGACCACGGCACAGGAGCCTCGCGGACGGGCGTCGCGCCGCCGGGACGGGTCCAGGTGGGGATGCGGAGAAACGCGATGCGGCGTCCGTCGGGGCTCCAGACGGGGGCGGTGTCGATGTCGGTGCTGGGGTCCAGATAGCCCACCGATTTCGCGCCAATCTTAAAGACGCCAATGAAGGAATGCTCGCTGCGCGCGTTGACGAAGGCCAGCGTGGAGCCGTCGGACGACCAACGCAGTTCGCTGGAACGGCCTTTGGTGTGGACGATCTCCATCGGCTTGTCGCCCGCCAGATTGGTCAGCCAGATTTGGCCGCCGCGGAGAAACGCAACGTCGCCTTTCACGGAGACGGCGGGCGCGCGTCCTTCGCTCAGCTTTTTCGGCGCGCCGCCTTCGAACGGGATCGCCCAGACGTCCATCTCCGGTGTTTTGGCCAGGCTTTCAGGATTGGGGTTGTCGCCGTTGGTTTCCAGATCGCCTCCGCGCACGAACACGATGGTCTTGCCGTCGGCGGACCATGCCACTTCGCCGATCTCCTGGCCGTCGTCTTCGGTGAACGAAGTGAGGCGGCGACCCTTATAATCGGGCGCGGCCGCAACCCATAAATTGTTCGCGCCCTTCTCCTTCATCAGCCATGCGAGCCTGCCTCCTGACGGCGCGGCAGTGAGCGCGGAGGAAAACGGCGCGTTCAAAAACTGGTCGATGGTGGCGCCGCTGGCGAGGGCGAGCGGCAGAGCGAGAAGTACGAGTCTCATAACACGCGATTTTCGCACAGGCGAGTGAGACAATTTAAACTATGAATGCACACGGCACTTTCGACGTGAAACTGGCTCCGCAGAGCGATGAAGTTCCACTGGGCCGCATGACCATCGACAAGCAGTTTCACGGCGATTTGGAGGCCATGAGCAAGGGGCAGATGCTGTCGATCATGAGCGAAGTGAAGGGCTCGGCTGGTTACGTCGCGATGGAGAGGGTTACGGGCAAACTCGACGGGCAGGAGGGCTCGTTCGCGTTGCAGCATTCAGCGACGATGACGCGCGGCGTGCCGGAGTTGAACATCATTGTCGTGCCGGATTCAGGCACCGGCGCGATGAAGGGCATTACCGGACGCATGACGATCGATATCGTCGATAAGCAGCATTTTTACGCGTTTGAATACGAGCTTGCCGGGGAGAAGTAGCCTAGTCGCGCTTTTGGGCGACCTGGAAATGGCTCAGCGTCTCCGCGTAGTTGGCGATGCCTTTGTACAGCGCCTCCGCGATTTTTTCGCGATACTCCGCCTTCTTGAGCAGAGCCTCGTCGCCGGGGTTGGTGAGGAACCCGATCTCGGCCAGCACGCTCGGCATCTGCGCGCCGATCAATACGATGAACGGAGCGCGTTTGAGTCCGCGATTGTGCGCCGCCGCGTTGCCCTTGGCTTCCAGACTGTTCAGTGAATTTTGAAGCGACTGCGCGAACTCGCGCGATTCGTCTATTTTGTCCCTCAGTGCGATCTTTTGCAGCAGCTCTTTCAGATCGTAAATCGAGCGGGACGAGCCGGCATTCTCGCGCGCCGCCGTATCCATGGCTGCTTTCGACGTGGTGAAGTTCAAATAGTACATCTCCACGCCAGCCGCGGATTTCACGGGCGACGAATTGGCGTGAATGGAGAGAAACAGGTCGGCTTTCCTCTCGTTGGCGATGCGGGTGCGCTCTTCCAGGCCAATATAGGTATCGTCGGGGCGCGTGTACACTACCTCACTGCCTAGCCTCGCCTCGATCAGTGCACCCAGGCGGCGGCTGACGTCAAGCACCAGATCCTTTTCATATAGGCCTGTACTGCCCCTGGTGCCGACGTCGCGTCCACCGTGGCCGGCGTCGATCACCACGCGGCCCAACTTCAGACCCAGCACGCGGGTCAACGAACGGTCGCCCGCGGAGTTACGCTTCGCAGGTTCCGGCGTAGGTCCGGTGGCGGGTTTCATGGAAACGGGAAACTCCGGTTCCGGCAAAGGCTTTACGGGCGGCGGAGGCAGCACGTTGGCCAGCGAAGAAATCGGAGGCCCTGGGATACGCGCGGGCTTCGCCGTCACGGGCATGGGCGGAGGAAGTAGATTGTCCGCCACCACGGGCGTTTCCGCGCGCGCGGTTTCCGTGTGCGGAGGAGGCAGGAACTTGCGCGGCTCGGGTTTCGCGGCGACCGCAACTCTCGGCGTCTCTTTCGGTGAAGAAGCGACGCGCGCCAGTTCCGCCGGCTGCGGCGCGACCGGCAGATCGATGGGATGCTTCACCTCCGGTGGAGGGATCACCTTCGGCGCGGGCTCGATCAGCTTGGTCACTGTCGCCGGCGCTGCGCCTTTGGCGTGCAGTTCGATCATCAGGCGATCGGGGCTGGTCAATTGTGAGGCAGTGTAATCGGCGCGTTGTTCCAGGTCGAGAACGATGCGCGTGACGCCGGGCGTAGTTTCCGCAATGCGGATTTGCTTGAGGATTCCGTCGCCCACGGGGATCACGTGCTGCACGCCGCCTTTGCTCAGATCGGGCCTCGCGCCATCGATGTCGAAGAAGAGGCGGTCAGGATTGGTGAGACGTTCGAACTTATACTTGAATCCGTCGGAGACGTCGATGGCCACGCGGGTCGTCTCGCCCAGGGACCAGAAGCGGACGGAACTGACTTTGTTGACCGCAGTTTTTTGTGTGGCCGCACTGCCCGACACTCCGAGCGCGAGCAGCATGGCTGCGGCTTGGATCGTCCTACTGAATGGTCCTGAGCTGAGGCCTGCCATTTTCGTCGAGTCGCGTCTCCACTGCGGCCGGCTTGGCCGCCGGTTCCACCGGTATTGTTGGTTCGATCACCGCGGCTTGCGCGGGTTTCACGGCATCGGCCGCGCGGCGGGCTTCGTCGTAGCGCTTGCCCACCTGCTCCACGTAATCGCGCGTCTCCTTATAAGGAGGCACCTGCTTGTATTTATCCACGGCACCGGGTCCGGCGTTGTAGGCGGCCAAGGCGAGGCGGTCGTCTTTATACAGATCCTTCAACTGCTTCAGGTATCGCACGCCTGCTTCGATGTTCTGCTGCGGATCGAAGCTGTCGCTCACGCCGAGCATGCGCGCCGTGGGAGGCGTCAACTGCATCAGCCCCTGCGCGCCTTTGTTGGAGACGGCGTGCGCATTGTAATTGCTCTCCACCTGAATGACGGAATGGATCAGCAGCGGATCGATGCTGTGGGCCTTGGCGGATTTTTCCACCAAGGCGCTGACATCGGCTGTGGGCTTAATTGACTGCGGCTTTGGAGCGGCCACCCAGCTCCGCACTAATTTGCCCGTGCGCGGATCTGCTCTTACCACCTGCACCTGTCGCGATGTGGACACAGGAATGGCGCTCGAGACTTCGGCTGCGCAGCTGGGGGAGGCGGCCGTCATAAAAATTCCTACTAAAAAACAAATATACACCTTTTTGTTTAATTCCACCATGCCGTGTTGCGCTGCTACCATCTTCTCATGGGCCCAGGTGGGGAAAAAACCGCGGGATTCGTCCTGGCCGGAGGCGCCAGCCGGCGCATGGGGCGCGACAAGGCTCTGCTGCCTCTGGACGGCGCGACGATGATCGAACAGATCGCCGGGCGTGTGCGGGCTGCCGCCGGGTCGGTCACGATTATCGGTCCGGTGGAGAAATACGGCAAGCTCGGATTCCCTGTTTTGCCCGACGCAGTGGAAGGCTGCGGACCGCTCGGCGGTGTGTATACCGCTCTGGCGAATACCCACGCCGAATGGAACCTGATCGTCGCCTGCGACATGCCGGAGGTCACAGTGGAGTTCCTGGTGAGCCTGCTCCAGGCCGCGGCAGTTGCCCAGGCTGATTGCCTGGTGCCCGAGACCGATGGTCAAACCGACCCCCTGTGCGCCGTTTACCGCGGCAGCGTCCTGGCCGCCGCGGAGTCCGCCATTCATCGTAAGTTGTTTAAAATGCAAGATTTTGTCTCTACCCTTCACTTCGTCCGGATGCCCGTTTTCGATCAAAGGCCGCTCAAAAACGTCAACACTCCCGCCCAATGGAGCGCGCGATGACCCCTCGGATTTCGCACTACATCGAGTTCGAGCACATCTATAAGACGTTCGACCGGCCTGTTTTAGTCGATGTGAACTTTCACGTGGATGCGGGAGAAACGCTGGCCATCATCGGACGCAGCGGCGTCGGCAAGTCTGTGAGCCTTGGCAACATCATGGGTTTCCTCAAGCCGGACGAGGGCCGCGTGCACGTCGCCTACCTGGACATGACCAACGAAAGCGAGGCGGAATGGCGCCGCATTCGAAAAAAGGTGACCATGGTGTTCCAGTCCGGCGCGCTGTTCGATTCGCTTACGGTGGGCGAAAATATTCTGTTTTCGCTGGAACTGCGCGACGACTACGACGAAAAAAATAAAGAAGACGTGGTGAATGGACTGCTGCAAATGGTGGACTTGGCCGACTACAAAGACGTCTATCCGGCCGATTTATCCACCGGGCACCGCCGCGCGGTGGCGATCGCGCGCGCGCTGGCTGCGCAGCCGGAGTGCATTTTGTACGACGAGCCGACGACGATGGTGGATCCGATCATGAGCGACCACGTGGGCAATCTGATGCTCCGTTTAAAGCGCCAGTTGCGGCTGACCAGCGTTGTGGTCACGCACGACCTGGACCTGATGCGGAAGGTTGCCGACAAGGTGGTGTTTTTGTTCGAGGGCCGGTCCATTTATTTTGGTCCTGTGTCGGAGCTGGAAAACTGTCCGCACCCGCATATCCAGGAGTTTCTGGCCATGGACCGCGTCGAGGGGTAAGTTGTGCTGACCGCTCCCGCAGGTCGCGGCTCTAAAACATGGTCTGGAAGAATAGATACGGAGCTGTATAGCCCATCCCTGGCGTTGCCGTCTTGAGAAACGTACCCGGGAAGATATGGGACATTCCGCCGCCGACACTGGTGACCTTGGAAACCTGCACCGCGTTCACGAAGTCGAGTTCCTGCCCCACCCAGCGTCCGGCGGTTCCCGCGGAGACTTGTGCCAGCACCGTGTTGGACGTGGTGTAGAGCGCGTCGTGTGGATTGGCCAGCCAGTAGTCGCTGTAGCGCACGGAGGCGTACCAGTTCGAGCGGATTTTGAACTCCGGCCCCACGCGGATGTGTTCAATGTTTTTCCAGTTGATCTGGTCGGCGAAACCGTATTTGTCGTGACCGCTCGAATAGAGTGTGTCAAAGGTGTGGCGTTGGCCCAGCTTGGAACTGGCCGATCCGGTAGCGTAATTGAACTCGGCGAATAGGCGCGGCGACCACGGCAGGGCAGCCGCGGTATAACCCAACAGCCAGTGTCCTGCCCAGGCGTCGACGGAGTCTTTCAACACGCTGCCGCGCTCGAACGCCAGGTCGGTGTTGTAGTCGAAATGATGCGGCAGAGTTCCGATCCAGCGGAGGCCGGGAATCTTTACGTCATAGGTGCCAATGCCGCCAAGCTGCGCCTTCACGGTCGACTGGGAGCGCCACATGAAGTACGGCTCGATGGTGGAGTGCGGGATCACATCGTCCAAGCCTCCGTACAGACCGTAAATGTTGCTGCCGGGAGTCACCGCCCCTACCTGTCCGACCGTCACTACCACCACCGAGGCGGCGAACGCGTCCATGCGCAGCTTCTTGTGGTGCAGACGCAGCCGAGCCGCGTCGAAGCTGCGGGCGTTATTGGTCCAGTCCGAGCTCCCAATTAATCGCTCCTCGCCCAGGTTGATCATCTGGCGTCCGACGCGCAGATCCACCCAGCCGCGCTCGGTATCGCCCAATTCGGCATAAGCCTGGCGCAGATCCCAGGTGTCCTGATACGGCGGCGCGGGCGTGCCGCCTTTGTAGAACTCGCGTGCATCCTGGGATTGGGCGATAATCCGCAGCCACCAGGCGGGCTGGATTTTCATGTTCAGCCGCAGCCGCTGGAGCAGGTAATTATCGGCGTTGTTGGACTTGAAAGAGCCGTTATCGTAGCCCTCCACGCGGATACGCTCCTCGGCGGAAAAACGGAGCCACGCGGGCAGCTCGCCATTGAGGGCGTCGGAAGGCCAGGAGAAGAAAGACCCGGAATCCTGCGCGGACAGTGACATGACGCTCAGGACGAATGCGAAGTGCCACGAACATTTCATCAGGACTCTCATGGTATCGGAAACGGTTTGCCGGGCGCCGCTCCCACCTCAGTCAAGAGAACGCGGCCAAGCGTCTCCGGTAGCTTTTGATTGGCGGCTGGACTCAAGAAGCCCCGGCGGACGGCAATCGTTTCAGGAATAGCGTTTCAGGAATAGCGTTGACAATTTTAGGCGGGTACGATACGCTCATCCGAGGCTTGAGTCGTTTCAAACTGGAGGTTTACCCGTGATTGCTAGACCCGCTCTGCTGTTGCTGCTCGCATCCTCTTTCATTTTTTCCCAGCAGCCTCCCGGAGGTCCGGGGCGAGGCAGGGGAGGCGGCGGAGGAGGCTTTCGCCAGCCCGATCCAGTGGATTTCAACGACCATCCCGGGTGGGTGTCGATGTTCGACGGCGCGACGCTGAACGGCTGGGACGGCGACAAGAGTTTCTGGCGCGTGGAGAACGGCGCGATCGTTGTGGAATCCACTTGCGAGAAACCGACGGGCACCATTTATCTGGTCTGGCAGGGCGGTGAACCCGCAGATTTCGAGATGAAGCTGGAGATGAAGGGCGAAGGCGGACGGGTGAACAGCGGCGTGCAGTATCGCGGCGCGATTTTGCCGCCTCGGCCGCCGAATCCAGGCGGTGGACGCGGCCGTGGTCCCACGACTTGCCCTGGCGGACAGCCCGCCGGAACTCCTCCTTCGCGCGAATCGCAGGAGAAGTGGGACATGCTGGGCGCGCAGTTCGATTTCGACGGCCAGAATCGCTATAGCGGCCAGTACTACGAACAAGCCACCGGACGCGGCATCATCGCCTGGCGCGGGCAGGTGGTCCGCACGGAGGAAGGGAAGGCTCCACGGCTGCTGGCGACCCTGGGCGATAAGGACGAGCTGGGCGGCTACGTCAAAGTGGAAGACTGGAACCAGTTCCACATCATCGCGCGCGGGACGACGATGACGCACATCATCAACGGGCACGTGATGTCCATCCTGATCGACGATGATCCGACGAAGTTCCGCAAGAGCGGGCTGATCGGGTTTGAGATCGAAGGCACGGGCAAGATTTATATCCGCAATATCTGGCTGAAGAAGCTGTAAGGATTCCCTGCGGCATCCGACAGGCGGAACCGCCTGTCCTACCGAGGCTGAAGGGAAAGCACCTGGCATGCCGTATCGACACGGCGTGCGCCACGCGGGCCAATTATTCGTAGCGGAGGGCGGTTAACGGGTCGACCTTCAACGCCGTCCGTGCGGGGATGGCGCTGGCGACGAAAGCGACCACCAATAGAAAGAGCGACAGGCCGAGGAACGTCGGAGGATCGTAGAATGAGGCGCCGAACAGCACGTCGGGTGCGCCGGGGATCGTGAGCGTTGCGTGCAGCGATACGGCGATGGCGGCTGCAGCCGCGACGCCAGCCGCCAGACCCCAGAACACGGGCCGCAAACCTCGGATGACCACCGCGGAGACCACATCGAATGCGCGCGCGCCGAGCGCCACGCGGATGCCGATCTCCCTGGTCCTCTGGCTGACCAGATATCCCATCACGCCATAAATCCCCACGCCCGCCAGCGCTACTGCGAGCGCGGCCAGGATCGTAGCGAACATCGCGCTTAACCTCGCAAGCGAGCGCTGCAGCTCAACAGGCCCCGATTCCAGATTCATGATGGTGATGCCGGCGGCAAGATTCGGATCGATGCGGAAGGCAATGGCGCGAATGGCCGAGGGAGGAATCTGACTGCGCACGAGGATCGCTTCGTTGAAGGCGCGCGCGCCTTGGGCAAGATACACATGGGCATCGTCGATGCGCGAAAGACTGGAAAAGCGTGCGTCCTTCGCCACCCCCACCACCTGAAACGCGGTCAGCGTGCCGCGAAAATCCAGGTCGAGCTGGAACTGGCGGCCCAGCGGATCCTGCTGAGGCCAGAAACGGCGGGCTGCGGCTTCGCTGATCACGGCGACGTTCGCGCCGCGGTCTAAAGCCGTGAACGCGCGTCCGTGGAGCAGGGAGATGCCCAGCGTGTCGAAGTACGCTTCCGAAGCGTAGCTGGCCAGGACGCGCGCTCTCTCTGAACCGGCGATCATCGGAGGCGTCCAGGTGCCCACCAGTGGCACGGTTCCGGTTGTGGCATTGACGATGCCGGGCGCGGAACGCAGGCGATCGAGCAAGAGGTTCTGGCGCGACGTGTCATCCGTGCGGATCGCGTAGACGTGGTGGGTGTCGAAGCCTGCATCGGCGTCGCCCGCGCGCGAAAGTCCGCGCAGGAGCAGCCCGGCGAGGATCAGCAGCGTCATGGACGCCGCCACTTGTCCGGCGATCAGAACGCCGCGCAGGCGCAGAGGCGCCCCACCCGTTTCACGCTTCAGTGCGCCGACAACGTCGGGACGGCTGAGCCGCAACGCAGGCGACAACCCGAACATCATCACGGAGACCAGAGCCAGCACCAGCGCGCAGGTTGTCACGCGCGCATCGGGATTGAGGTCGATGGCGAACGCGACATCCGGGCCGAGACGCTGGGTGAGGAACTGCTCCACGGCGATCCCCAACATGCGGCAGATCCACGTCGAAAGAAGCAGGCCCGCGGCTCCGGAGACGAGGCCGAGCAGTGCGCTTTCGGTGAGCAGTTGACGGATGACACGTTCGCGGCTTGCGCCCAGTGCCAGTCGCACGCCGATTTCCTTCTGGCGCGCCGCGCCGCGGGCCAACATCATATTGGCGACGTTGACGCAGCCGATCAACAGCACCAGCCCGACGATCGCCATCACCATGGCGAACGACGCCTGAAAGCGCGGGTCCTCTGTATTGCCGAACAGGGCGGTTCGCTGCAGCGCGACGCGAATGGTGTGGTCCATTTCGTTCGCCGTGGACGCGTACTGGCGCATCAGGTTGGACGTCTCGGCTTCGGCAGCGGCGAGGTTCACCGCAGGCCTGCGGCGCGCCACGATCTGGAACGGGCCGCGCTGGTCCGGGGACAAAACCGGCTGCCAGAAATCGGGGATCTGCGGAAGCACCGAGGCTCCGGTGAACCGGCGCGGGGCGACGCCGACAATGGTGCATGGGACTCCGTTCAGCCGCATCACGCGGCCCAGCACCTGCGGATCGCCCTGAAAACGCCTTTGCCAGAACGCGTGACTCAGCACGATGACAGGCGCGTCGTCAGACAGGAACGTGCGTCCGATTTCCGCCGGCACTTCCAGCGCGGCGAAGTAGTTCGCGGAAACGAACTGGCCGAGGAGCCTTTCGCCTTCGTTGGTGATCGCGGGCGCCAACCAACTGGCCGCCGCGAGGGCGGAAAACGACTGCGCGTGACTGCTCAGGTAAACATATTCAGGATAAGAAAACACATACTGGACGTCTCCGCGGGCGTGGCTTTCAAACCAGCGCTCCAGGCGCACAACCTGGTCGGGATCGCCGACTGGCAAAGGCTTCAGCGCGACCGCATCGTACACGGTGAACACCGACGTCAGCGTACCGATGCCGAGCGCGAGGGTCGCGACCGTTACCAAGGTGAATCCGGTGTTGGCTCGCAGGGTCCGCGCGCCGTATCTTATGTCCGCCCAGAGCGTTTCGAATGCCGTGAGGCCGGTGCCCTCCCGGCGCGTTTCCTTGATCTGCGTGAGATTGCCGAGGCTGCGGCGCGCGGCGTATTCAGCCTCCTCTGGCGTCATGCCCCGGCGGACGTTCTCTTCGGCCAGCATTTCCAGATGCGCACGCAGTTCCTCGTCGAAGTCGTCTCGCCGCATATCAGTCCTCCGCCTCCATGGCCAGGACGCGCGTCATGACGTTCGAGGTCCGCTCCCAGGCTTCCGTTTCCGCGGCAAGGCGTTTGCGGCCTGCGCCCGTGATGCTGTAAAACTTCGCTTTACGATTGTTTTCGGAGACGCCCCATTCGGAAGAAATCCAGCCGTTCTGCTCCAGACGAAGCAGGGACGGGTAGATGGTACCCTGGTTCAGTTCAAGAGATTGTGCGCTGACCTGCTCAATGCGGCGCGCGATGCCGTAGCCGTGCAGGGAGCCGAGCGCGGCCAGCGTCTTCAGCACGATCAAGTCCAAGGTTCCGGGCAAGAGTTCCTGTTTCATGTGGCCTGACTACAGGAAGCGTACCGCTGTTCCTGTAGCCTGTCAACAGGAGAAATTTTCGGTCACAATGAAATACATGAATCGCAAACTGCTCTTGCTGCTTCCTCTTGCCGGGCTTCTGCTGGCCGATACTGTTGCGGGTTTGAAGTGGACGCCTCCGGCGGGCTGGACTGCTCAGGGCCAGCGTCCGATGCGCGCGGCCACGTACACTGTCCCTTCCGCGCCGGGCGATAAAGATACGGGCGAATGCGCGGTGTACTTCTTCGGCGAAGGCCAGGGTGGAGGCATCCAGGCCAATTTGCAGCGCTGGCAGAACCAGTTTTCCGCGCAGACGTCGGCTCCGCAGAGCGGCAAGAAAACCGTGCATGGCATGGCGGTCTCCACGCTGGACGTTTCGGGAACCTATAACGGCATGGCGGGTCCGATGTCCGGTGGAGGAACGCCCAAGGCAGGCTACCGCATGCTGTGCGCGATCGTGGAAGGCCCGGGCGGCAACGTATTTTTCAAGTTCACCGGACCGCTGAAGACGGTGGCAGCGAATCAGGCGAAGTTTGACCAGATGATCGCGTCGGTGATGAAGTAAGCTCGCTATACTCGGTCCTATGAGCAAATCTATTTTTCTCTCCGCAGCGTTTCTGGGCCTGGCGGCGTTTTGTCTTTCGAGCCCGCAGAGCCCTCCCGCGTCCACCTCGGTCACGATCAACGGCAAGGCGATCACGATCAAGTATTTCGCGCCTTCGATGCGCGGACGGGACATCTTCGGTCCCAAGGGGCTGATCAGTGGCGACCCGACCTACCCGGTGTGGCGCACGGGAGCGGATTCGGCGACGGCTCTGCATACCGACGCCGATCTCGACATCGCGGGTTTGGCTGTTCCCGCGGGCGACTACACGGTATTCACGCAGGTAGACAAAATGCCGTGGCAGTTGATCGTCAATAAGCAGACCAAGCAGTGGGGATTGTCGTACAAGGCATCCAACGACCTGGGCCGCGTGCCGATGACGATCACCAAACCGTCCGCGCCGATTGAGACGATGAAGATCGCTCTTTCGACCACGGGCGGCAATAAAGGCAAGCTGGAAATCGCCTGGGAAAACGTGGTTGCGTCGGTTCCCTTCACCGTGAAATGAACCTCTCCGCCGATTCGCTGAGAGAAGGTTTCTCCAAGTGGACGGACGATTTTAACGAGATCCGCGCCATTTTCCTCGAAATGCTGGAGGAGGAAGGCAGCGCGGATCTCGCGTCGTTTTTGCGCGCCTGTTTTGGAGGCGAGAGCGCGCCGGCCTTGGCCGAGCTTCCGGCCGATTACTGCCAGGCGCTGTCGATCGTGTTCCAACTGCTGGATATCGTAGAGGAAAACACCGCCAATCAGGTGCGCCGCCGCGCCGAGGATCCGCGCCGCGATGAAGGCGAGCCCGGCCTGTGGCTGTTTAACCTCGGCGACGCGCGAGCCCGCGGATTTTCCGAAGAGGCCATCCGCGCTTGCATGTCCGGCGTGTCGGTTGAGCCCGTGCTCACCGCGCATCCGACGGAAGCCAAGCGCGCCACTGTGCTGGAGCATCACCGCAACATCTATCTGTTGCTGGTCGAGCGCGACGCGCGCCAGTTTACCGACGTTGAGGCCGCCATTTATCGCCGCCGCATGAAGGCCGCGCTCGAACGTCTGTGGCGCACCGGCGAAATTCGACTGGAACGGCCTGGCGTGGAAAGCGAAGCGCAGGGCGTCCTGCACTATTTGCGCTTCGTGTTTCCCGACGTGGTGGAGTTGCTCGACCAGCGCTTCCAGCATTCCTGGCAGGCGATTTTCGCGACGCCCGCGCCGCACCTGCCTCGGCTGGCGTTCGGAAGCTGGGTGGGTGGCGATCGCGACGGGCATCCCTTAGTCACGCCGGAGGTCACATCGCGCACGCTGGTGCAGTTGCGGCAAGGCGCGTTCGATGTCGCGCGAGATCGATTGAAAAAACTCGGCGCGAGCCTGAGCCTGGCTGAATCCGAAGTGCAGGTTCCGGCGAGCCTGCGTGCAGCGATCGAACGAGCCAGCGCGGCTCTGGAGGGGGAGACTGCGCGCGCGGCATTGACCCGCAATCCGCGCGAGCCTTGGCGCCAGATGGTCAACCTGATGCTGGCACGCCTGGACCGTGCGGATCAGGCGGGAGGCTACGCGTGCGCCGCAGAATACATCGCCGATTTCGAGATCCTCGAGCAATCCTTGCGCGAGGCCGGAGCGCGCAATGTCGCCGATATGGACGCGCGTCCGGCGGTGGCGCAGGCTCGCGTGTTCGGCTTCCATCTGGCCACGTTGGACGTCCGTCAGAACAGCCAGTATCACGATCGCGCCGTCGCCGGTCTGCTGCGCGCGGCGGGTTTTGCGAAACACGATTTTTTCAACTGGAGCGAGGAAGAGAAGCTCGATTTTCTGAATCGCGAGTTGCAGACGCAGCGTCCGTTCGCCGGGTCGCACATGAAGCTGGACCCGGAGGCGGCGCACGTCACCGCTCTGTTCCGCAATCTGCGTGCGCATCGAGATGCATATGGCCCGGCGGGGCTCGGTCCGGTGATCGTTTCGATGACGCGCGGCTTGGCCGACCTGCTGGTCGTCTATTTACTGGCCCGCGAAGGAGGCCTGCTGGTCGAGACGCCGGGCGGTCTGGCCTGCGAACTGGCCGTCGCGCCTTTGTTTGAAACCATTCGCGATCTGGAAAACAGCGCGGCGATCCTGGACGCGTTTTTGAGCCATCCCATCACGGAACGCAGGCCGGTTGCGGATCAGGTGGTGATGCTCGGCTACAGTGATTCGAACAAAGACGGAGGCGTGCTGGCGTCGCAATGGAGCCTGCATCTGGCCGAGCGCGATTTGACCGGCGTAGCGAGAAAACACAACACGCGCGTGACGTTCTTTCACGGACGCGGAGGCACGGTGGGGCGCGGCGCAGGTCCGACGCATGTGTTTTTGGAAGCGTTGCCGCAGGGATCGCTGATGGGCAAGATGCGCGTGACCGAGCAGGGCGAAGTGATCGCGCAAAAGTACGCCAATAAAGTCACGGCGACGTTCCAACTGGAGCGGTTGCTGGCCGGCGTGACGCGCACGACCATTCTGCACGCAGCCGATCAGTTGGAGATTGTGAATGCGCTCGAGCAGATTCTGCCCAAGGTGGTGGAACGCAGCTACACGGCGTATCGCGAACTGGTGGAAACTGATGGCTTCGTGGCGTTTTTCAGACAAGCGACGCCGATTGATGCGATCGAGCAGACGCAGCTTGGCTCGCGTCCGGCAAGGCGCACGGGTGCTGGCTCGCTGGACGATCTGCGAGCCATTCCTTGGGTGTTCAGTTGGAGCCAGGCGCGTTTTCATTTGCCCGGATGGTACGGGGTGGGGTCGGCGTTCGACTGGCTGCGGCGCGAATGCCCCGCGGATTGGGCGAGGCTGAAGACGCAGGTTCGCGCGTGGCCGTTTTTGTCGTATTTGCTGCATAACGCCCAGGCCAGCCTGATGATGGCGCATCCGGAGCTGATGCGGCTGTATGCTTCGCTGGTGGAAGATGACGTGCTGCGGGCGCGCTTTCTGTCCACCATTTTGGCCGAATATGAGCTGTCTGTTTCCGTGATTGAGGAACTGTTCGGCGATTTCGCGATTCACCGGCGCAGGCTGGCGCAGGCGGTGAATTTGCGGCGCGCGGCGCTGGACTGTCTGCATCGTGAGCAGGTGCGTCTGCTGAAACGCTGGCGCGCGGAGCCGAAGGAAGAGACGCTGACGTCGCTGCTGCTGACGGTGAATGCCATCGGCATGGGCCAGAAGATGACCGGCTAGAATATCCGCCTGTCGACGGAGCCGCTGCAATGGGACGTACCCGCGTCCCGGTAAAACGCGTCATTATGTTTAATGAAGAGGGTAGAACATATGGTGATCCTTGCGTATTTGGTGGGTGCCGTGGCGCTGGCTCAGTACCCGGGTCAATATCCTCCTGGCCAGTACCCGCCTGGCCAGTACCCGCCGGGCCAGTACCCGCCGGGCCAGTACCCGCCAGGGCAAAATCCGCAGGGCCAATGTCCTCCCGGGC
>Ga0209698_10002826_pt1 | contig 19406 bp, 17 predicted proteins | sample LitLauG_LLR_2012_FD_187203 | JGI IMG/M metagenome (GOLD analysis project Ga0209698, IMG submission 187203) | Freshwater sediment microbial communities from Pennsylvania, USA - Little Laurel Run_MetaG_LLR_2012 (SPAdes) (version 2) | ecosystem: Environmental > Aquatic > Freshwater > Creek >...
GAATATATGCGCGCGCTTTCGCATCGTCTGTGCGCTCCCGGACACTGCACGGGCGCGCAGATGCGCACTCCAACGTCGCCCAATCAGCCGCCGGGGGCCTCATGGTGCGCGGCCGTGCAGTGTCCGGGAGCGCACAGACGATGCGAAAGCGCGCGCATATATTCATCGCACCGTGAAATTTTTCGGAGACGACCATGATGAAAGATGCGCTTGCGTCGCTGCCCAATCGCCGCCATTTTCAGCAGCACCTCGATTTGCAGCTGTCGACCCGGCAGCGCGCTTGTGGACGGCGGAGGCCGGAGACGATGCCGCGGCCGATGCCGGCCCGGATTCGCCGCAGTCCGAGCAGGCGCTCTACGGCCAGTTCGACCTGCTCAACGACGCCCTCGATGCCATCGTCCCCGGGCAGCAGGGTGTCACCGAACTTTTCACCATCGCTTTTGCCGGCGACGGCAGCCAGGATGTCTTCCTCAACGAGGCCGTGGGCGCCGACGCCGTCATGGCCGACACCTTCGACAGCGGTGAGCACAGCCTCGTGCTGGCCAACAGCATCGTGCGCCCGCAGGAGCGTCCGTTCGCGACCGTCACCGCGCTGGAACGCTCGATTGCCGAGGTCGCGGATCGCATGAACCTCGACGAGGACGTGCTGGTCGTCTTCCTCACGTCGCACGGCACGCCCGACCATCGCCTGTCGGTATCGCTGCCGCCCTATGCCTTCGACGACCTCGCGCCGGAGCGGCTGCGCGGGATGCTCGACGAGGCGGGGATCCGCTATCGCGTCATCATCGTATCGTCCTGCTACTCGGGCGGGTTCCTGGGCCCGCTGTCGGGGCCGGACACCATGGTGATTACGGCGTCGGCCGCCGACCGCACGTCCTTCGGTTGCCGCGACGGCGAGCAATGGACCGACTTTGGTCGCGCCTATTTCGCAGAAGCGCTTTCGCAGGCCGCATCGTTCGAAGGCGCGTTTCGCATTGCCCGCGGGCGCATCGCCGAGCGCGAGGCCAAGGAGGGCCTGACGGCATCCGATCCGCAGATCTTCGTCGGCCCCGGTATCCGCGAGCAGCTCCAGCGCCTGGAAACCCGCCGGGGCGGACGCATACTCTTTGCCGGCACCCCAAGGCGTCCGGCGCCCGAACCATCCATTTCACGTCAGGGATAAGTCATGGCAGTCAAATGCGGGATCGTTGGCCTGCCCAATGTCGGCAAGTCGACCTTGTTCAACGCCCTCACCAAGGCCGGTATCGCCGCCGAGAATTACCCTTTCTGCACCATCGAACCCAATGTCGGTGTCGTCGAGGTCCCGGATCCGCGCCTCAAGGCGCTGGCGGCCATCGTCCAGCCCCAGCGCGTACTGCCGGCCGCGGTTGAATTCGTGGATATCGCCGGCCTCGTGGCCGGAGCCAGCAAGGGCGAGGGCCTGGGCAACCAGTTCCTGGCCAACATCCGCGAATGCGATGCCATCGCCCACATCGTGCGCTGCTTCGACGACCCGAACATCATCCACGTGGCGGGGCGCGTCGATCCGCTGAGCGACATCGAGGTCATCGATACCGAACTGGCCCTGGCCGACCTGCAGGCAGTTGAAAAACAGCTCAACCGCTACGGCAAGGTCGCCAAGACGGGGGCGACCCCCGACGAGAAAAAAGAGGCGGCGCGGATCGTCGCCGCCCTCGAGAAAATCCAGCCGGCGCTCGATCGCGCCGAGCCGGCGCGCTCGGTCAGCCTCGACGCCGAGGAGCGCGCCGCGCTGCGGCCGTTGTTCCTGCTCACCATGAAGCCGGCCATGTACGTTGCCAACGTCGAGGATCACGGCTTCCAGGACAACCCCCTGCTTGACGCCGTCCGCGGCCGCGCGGCCCGCGAGAAGGCGCCCGTGGTGGCCGTTTGCGCGCGGATGGAGGCCGAGATCGCCGACCTTTCCGATGAGGACAAGCAGGTGTTCCTGCAGGACATGGGCTTGGAAGAGCCGGGCCTCGATCGCGTCATCCGCGCCGGCTATGCCATCCTCGGCCTGCAGACCTATTTCACCGCCGGCGTGAAGGAGGTGCGCGCCTGGACCATCATTGCCGGCTCCACCGCGCCCCAGGCTGCCGGGGTGATACACACCGATTTCGAAAAGGGCTTCATCCGCGCCGAGACCATCGCCTACGACGATTTCATCAAGCACAAGGGCGAGCAGGGTGCCAAGGAAGCCGGGCGCATGCGCCTCGAAGGCAAGGAATACGTCGTCAAGGACGGCGACGTGCTGCACTTCCGGTTCAACGTCTGAGGCCTGCGCGGCGCTGCCGCGCGTCCGGGCCTGCGGGCCGGGCGTATATTTACCGCAGCCGGATCGCGCATGTCGCCGGTCCGCAAGCAGCCACCATCAACGCCGCGGCCCGGCAGGAGACCGGATGAACGCGTGGTGCCCCAGGTGACTGCCGCCGCGGCCCGGATTTTGCGGGCCGTCTTTGCCGCCTGTGCCGGCAGCTTCTGGCTTGTGGCCTGTCTCACCACGGAATACCGGGCCTCGCGCCGCGACACGCTGCCTGCCGCGCCGCTCAATCTCGAAGCCACGCAGCCGCCGCTGGCAGCGTCGCTGCGCACCCTGATCGTCTACGATGGCCCGGGATCGTGGAAGCGCCAGGCGCTCTGGGACGAATACGTGCTCACGGTTCGCAACCAGGGCGACGCCGCGCTGGTCATCACCGCCGCGTCCCTCATCGACTACGCGGGCGCGCGCCGCCAGCCCGGAGACGATCCGTGGCAGCTCGAAAAGGAAAGCCAGACCCTCGAGCAGCGCTACCTGCGCGACGGCATAGCGTTCGCGCGCAGCGAGATCCCCGACGCGCCGGTGTTCGGCGCCGGCGCGGTCGGTGACGCTGCCGGTACGCTCTTTTCGTCCGTCAGCGCGACGGCTTCCTCGGCCAGCGTGGTGGGGCTGCCCGTCTATTACCTCGTCGTCTATGGCGTGAACCGCAACAACAAGGCAACCGCCGCCGCCGAATTCGCGCGCCGCCGCCTGGTGCTGCCGCTGACCCTGTTCGGTGGCGAATCCCAGACGGGAAGTCTTTTCCTGCCGATGGCGCCCAACCCGCAGGCGCTCGTGCTGCGCTGGTCCGGCGTGGGAACGGCCAATGAGATGGTGCTGCCCCTGTCCCGCCTGCGTGGCCTGCATGCCGTGCAGCACACGCCGGATGCCGCGCGGGCGCATCCATGAACCGGCGCCCGCCGCGTGCCGCAAGCGGGCGCGCACCTGCGCGAGGCCCGCGACGGAACGAAATACCCTGCAGCTACCGGCGGCAGTTGTTTCCCGGCTTGTCGAACGGCGCAGCTGCCGGTAGAGTGCCGCCCCTGGGCGCGTTGCCGCGCAGGTGTCCCGCGCTTTTCCCCCTCCATCATCGGCTGCCCTAATTGCTTCCCCCCATAGAAATCCGCATCGCCACCGAACTCGGTGTCCGCGGCGAGCAGGTTGTCGCCACCATCGGGCTGCTTGACGAAGGGTCCAGCGTTCCTTTCATTGCGCGCTACCGCAAGGAGATCACTGGCGGCCTGGACGATATCCAGCTGCGCGCCCTGGCAGAGCGCCTGACCTACCTGCGCGAACTCGATGACCGCCGTGCGGTCGTCCTGGCCAGCATCAAGGAGCAGGGCGTGCTCACCCCTGCCTTGCAGGAGGAAATCGGCTTGGCGCCGACCAAGCAGCGCCTCGAGGATCTTTACCTGCCCTACAAGCCCAAGCGCCGCACCCGGGCGCAAATGGCGCGCGAGGCCGGGCTCGCGCCCCTGGCCGATGCGCTGCTGGCCGACCCCACGCTAAGCCCCGCGGCCGAGGCAGAACGCTATGTGCGCCTGGAGCCGGACCCGCCGGAGCGCCATGTACCCGACGCAAAGGCGGCGCTCGACGGGGCGCGTCAGATACTCATGGAGCGCTTTGCCGAGGACGCCGACCTGCTCGCGCGCCTGCGCTCGTACCTGCAGGAGAACGCCCTCCTGGTTTCGCGCGTGGTCGAGGGCAAGGAGGGCGCTGCCGCCAAGTTCCGCGACTGGTTCGATTTCCGCGAAGCGGTCCGTACGGTGCCCTCGCACCGCGCACTGGCGCTGCTGCGCGGCCGCAACGAGGAGATGTTGCGCCTCTGCCTCAGGACCGCGCCCGAGCTCGCCGATCCGCCGCAGCCTTCGGCCTGCGAGTCGATGGTTGCGGCGCATTTGGGCCTGACGGACCAGGGGCGCGCTGCCGACCGCTGGCTGCTCGAGACCGCCCGCCTGGCATGGATCGTCAAGCTGTCGCTGCACATCGAGTTCGAGATCATGGACCAGCTGCGCGAGCGGTCCGAGGCCGAGGCCATACGCGTATTTGCCCGCAACCTGCACGACCTGCTGCTGGCCGCACCGGCCGGGCCGCGCGTGACAATCGGGCTCGATCCCGGGATCCGCACCGGCGTCAAGGTGGCGGTGATCGATGCCACGGGCAAGCTGGTCGATACCGCCACGATTTATCCGCATGAGCCGCGCCGCGACTGGGAGGGCGCGCTCGCGGCCCTGCGCGCCCTGGCGCAACGGCACGGCGCCGCGCTTATCGCCATCGGCAACGGCACGGCCAGCCGCGAGACCGACCGGCTGGCGGCGGAATTGATGCAGCGCCATCCCGAACTGCGCCTGACCAAGGCGGTGGTGTCGGAGGCCGGCGCTTCCATCTACTCGGCGTCGGAACTTGCCTCGCGCGAATTTCCCGATGTCGATGTCGCGCTGCGCGGCGCCGTGTCGATCGCGCGGCGCCTGCAGGATCCGCTGGCCGAACTGGTGAAGATCGACCCCAAGAGCATCGGCGTGGGCCAGTACCAGCACGACGTCAATCAGGTGCGCCTGGCACGCATGCTCGATGCGGTGGTCGAGGATTGCGTCAATTCCGTGGGCGTCGATGTCAACACCGCGTCGGTGCCGCTGCTCACCCGCATATCGGGCCTCAATGCCACGCTGGCCGCGAACATCGTCTCCTATCGCGACCAGCACGGCGCATTCCGGTCGCGCCGCCAGCTGCAGCAGGTGCCGCGGCTGGGTGAGAAGACCTTCGAGCAGGCCGCCGGTTTCCTGCGCATCCCGCAGGCGGCGGGCGAGGGCGCCAATCCGCTCGATGCTTCCGCGGTCCACCCGGAGGCCTACCCGCTGGTCGAGCGCGTGCTGGCCGATATCGGCAAGGGCCTGGTTGACGTGATCGGCAATGGCCCGCTGTTGCGGACACTCGACCCGGCTCGGTACACCGACGACCGGTTCGGCCTGCCCACCGTGCGCGACATCCTGCGCGAACTCGAAAAGCCGGGCCGTGACCCGCGCCCTGAATTCACGGTGGCGGTATTCCGCGAGGGAGTGCGGGAAATCAAGGATCTCGAGCCCGGCATGCTGCTCGAAGGGGTCGTCACCAATGTCACCAATTTCGGCGCATTCATCGACATCGGCGTACACCAGGACGGCCTCGTTCACGTCTCCGCCCTTGCACACCGCTACGTCCGCGATCCGCACAGCGTGGTCAAGGCCGGCGACGTCGTGCGCGTGAAGGTGCTGGAGATCGACGCGGCGCGCAAGCGCATCGCCCTCACCTTGCGCCTCACCGACGAGGCGCCCGCGCCCGGTGGTTTGCGCACGCCCGCCCCGCCGCGGGCTCCATCGGCAGCAAGAGGAGAGGGGCGGCGCGCCCCGGCAGGCGCCATGGCGGAGGCCTTTGCCAAGTTGCGGCGCGAATAGGGCCCGTTCACACTAAAACGAATGTTGTCCGGCGGCGGGCGTCGCTCGGCAAATGTAGATCGGGCGCAGTGGCCACTGGCCGCCGCCGCTGGGAGCAGGCGGACAACAGGCAATCCTTCCCGAGAAGATCAGCCCATTCCAAACTCCTTTTGCGCAAGTAAGGCTTTTGCAGCCTCGTTCGGCCACCCGACGCCTGCCACGAGACGCGGCTGCCCTGTGCCCGTACCGGCCCCTTGGGGTCGCGGCGAGCAGCGCAGGAGCCGTGGCGGCGCGCGCAGCGCGCTTCGTTTTCTGACTCACGGCCGCTTGTGTGAGCGCAGCGGCCACAGGCCGCGGAGCGAGTTCGGCCGTGCGCCGCGGCTCTGAGCAGCACAGCGAAGTTGGCCCGCAGGGCCAACCGCGACCCCCGGGGCCGGTACGGGCACAGGGCAGCCGCGTCTCGTGCGCGACATCCCCCGACCGTCGACATCCCCCGACCGTCAACATCGCGCACGCTGCTGCCGCGTCGTCACGGCTCCAGCGACGCCAGGTACGCGGCCACCGCGATCATGTCGTTGCGATCGAGCCGGGCCACGAGGCCGCGCATGACCTGTACGGCCTGGCCGGCACGCGCGCCGGCCTGGATGTCGTACAGCTGCCGGATCACGTAGCTGGGCGAACGGCCGGCCAGGCCGGGCACGTTGCCCTGGCCGTGCAGACCCGCGCCATGGCAGCCCGCGCAAGGCGGCGTCTTGCCCGCGGCTGCACCAGTGACGATGGCGGCGCCGCGCCCGATGCTGCCCGGCGGAACGTAGGCGATGAAGCGTGCGCGGGCATCCCGGTGCTCGTAGTCCGCCACGACCTCCGGCACCTCGATGATGCGTTCGCCGATGGGCTCGGTCGTGCCGCCGGGCGCAGGCACGAGGAACCAGCCCGACGTTACCGTGCGCGGCACGGTGGACGTTTCCACCACCTGGATACTGTGCCGCGGCCGGAGCGTGGAAAAGTACGCCGCCGCGGCGCGCGCGTCATCGGGCAATAGCGATTTTGCCAGCGCCATCATGCGGGCCTGCGGTTGGCGTGCCGGCAGCGCCGTGCGCCGCGCCCCGCTGCGGAAGTCGGCAAGCTGCTGGAGCATGTAGCCATAGGGCAGCCCGGCGAGGCGGGCATTGTCCGGTCCGCCGGACCCGTCGGCGCGATGACAGCTTCCGCACGCATAGACTTGCGGCGGGCGGCCATGGGCAACAACCTCGGGCAGCGGCGGATGATCCTGCGGATGCCAGTCCGCCGCCTCGTACTCATCGCGCAACTGGCCGGGCGTATAGGAGGCGCTGCTGGCCGGAACCTGCACGGGCCGGCCGTCGTCGGCAGCCACGGCAATATCCGCGGCCTGCATGGGATAGGCCCACGACGGCGGTTCGCCGGCGACGGCGGCCGCGCATGCCGCGGCGCACAGCAGACCCAGTGCGGCACGCAGATATTGCGGCGACGTCGCCGGCGGCCGCAGCGTAGCCTGCATATACCGGTCTCCAGTGGCAAATGCGGGGAATCATAGTCGGCGCAGGCGGGTGGGTGCGATAGCGCACCGATGATTTCAATTACTCCGGTGTATCCCTGTCAACTGCGGCCCCGCCCGCGCCGCCGCAGCGGCGGCGCGGTCTCGCGCAACCACCCGTGGAGCGAACGTGATGCATGGAAGATTTCTGGGGCGCTGCCTCCTGGCCCTGTTGCCGCTGGTGTCCGCGGCGTCCTTTGCCCAGGAGGCATTTACCCGCCAGGCGGCCAATGTCCGGGCCGGCCCCGACCGCAGCTACCCGCTGGTTGCGCAGCTGGGGCCGGGCGCGCCACTGCGGGTGATGGGCTGCCTCGATGACTGGACATGGTGCGATATTGCATTCGACGACAATCGCGGCTGGGTCTACGGCCCCTACCTGCTCTACGCGGTCCCTGGCGATCGTGTATCGCTGTACACCTACGGTCCCAGCCTGGGGATCGCCGTCATCGGCTTTTCGCTGGGCGGCTACTGGGATGAGCATTACCGGCAGCGGCCCTGGTATGGCGGGCGCGCCGATTGGGAACGGCGCGCGCCGCCACCCCGCCACGCGCCCGCCGGCTTGCCGCCGCATGCCGTATATACGCCGGGCATGCATGCGGACCGTGGCGAATCGCGTCCCGCCGGCCATGCGCCAGCGGCCGCGCCGGAGCACGCAGCCCGCGGTGCTCCAGGCCCCGCATCCGGTGCAGATCGCGGCCGACCTGCGCCGGCGCCGCCGGCACGCGCGGAGCAGCACGCGCCTGCGCAGCAAAATCCGCGAGCCGATTCCCAGCACGCCGAAACCCAGCCGCAGCGCACCGCGCCGCGCGAGATGCAGCACGCTCCCGTGCAGCAGCAACACGCCCCCACGCTGCAGCAGCGCGAGCCCGTGCAACAGCACGAACCCGCACAGGGCCGCGAAGCCCCGCAGCGCGGACCCGAACGCGGCGGCGGCGACAGGGGCGGGGAAGGCAAGCCGGAGCGCGAAGGCCGCTAGAAGCCGCATCAACCGCCGCGTCAGCGCGCAAGGGCCGTCGGAAACGGTTCTTGCTGGGTGATGCAGTGGATATTGCCACCGCCGTACAGAAGGTCGCGCGTGGCCACCGGAACGATGGTCCGCTGCGGATAGATCTCGCGGAAAATTCCAAGCACCTGGTGGTCCCGGTCCGGACAACCGAACCAGGGCAGGACGATGCCGCCGTTGGCGGTGTAGTAGTTGACGTGTGAAAGCCCGAGTCGCCCGCCGGTCTGGTCGATGTAGGCAGCCGGCAATTGCGGAATGTCGATGACTTCCAGCGCACGGCCGCGCGCATCGCGCGCGCCGCGCAGGATCTCGCGGTTGGCCTGCAGCACCGCATAGTTCGCGTCGTGCGGATCGTCGCAGTGCAGCGCCACGACCTGGCCCGGCGCGGTGAAAGCCGCGACCATGTCGACGTGCCCGTCGGTGACGTCGTCCACCGGGCCGCCCTTGAGCCAGATGATCACTACCACGCCCAGGTAATCGCGCAGGTACTTTTCGATGTCCGCGCGGCTCAGTCCCGGATTGCGGTTCGGATGGAGCAGGCATTCCTCGGTCGTGAGCAAGGTGCCCTCGCCATCGACGTGAAACGACCCGCCCTCGAGAACGAAGGGCGCCGGCACGCGCTCCACCCCCTCCTGCGCAAGGACGGCCGCCGCCGCCTCGCGATCCTTGCCGCACGGCGTGCGTCCGCCCCAGCCGTTGAAGTCCCAGTCGATGCCGAGAATTCCCGTGCCGCCATCGATAACGAAGGTGGGACCATTGTCGCGGAACCAGCCGTCGTCGATCGGTATGCTGCGCACCTCGATGGCGGGCCCGCACATGCTGCGCGCCAGGGGCGCATCGGCGGCGTTGGCCAGCACCACCACGGGCTCAAACTGCGAGATGGTGCGCGCCACGCTGGCATGCGCGACCTTGCTCGCTTCGTGGCGGCCGTTATAGCTGTGAACATGGCTGGGCCAGGCCATCCAGCACCGGCGGTGCGGGTGCCACTCGGCCGGCATGTGGAAGCCGCGGGATCGAGGTGAATTCATGGGAGGGCAATCAGGCTGGTTGCCGCGCAGCCATCGGCTTCAGTGATGGGAAGAACCTGGACCCGTGCGGGTCGATTGCTGCGGCCCGCGCCGCACCGTCCGCAGCATAGTGCAAGGCCACCTGCCGCACCACTGGCGTGGACCACTGGTATCGTGCATGCATGAAATCGTCCCGTAAGGCCCTGGCCCTGCTGGCCCTCCTTTCTGCCGCCATAGCGGTGGCGGCTGGCGCCCCGCCTCCGCCGCGGCGCCTGCTCATCGAGGTGCGCGACACGCCGCCGCAAAACGCCGCTGCCATCCGTCACGGCGCCGATGGCTCCTACAGCGTATCGACGGGCAGCGGCGGTGGCGATCGTGACGACCGGAGCGGCCCCGCCGACAATTCCACCACCCTTTCCACCGGAAATTCCGTGCGCCGCTTTCGAATCATGGAGGGCGAACGCGTGCGGGTTGATCTGCCGTCGGTGCAATCATTGCAATTCCACATGCCGGTGCCTGCGGCCGCCTCCGCGGCGGCCAAGGGTGCGACGGGCACGGCACGCGCCGCGGGTACCGCCAGGACACCGGGAACGGTCAATGCCGCGGGCCCGACCGCCGGGGCAGGCACGGCTGGTGCGGCGGGCGCGAGTGGCGCGGGCGCTGCAGGCACGACCGGCGCGGCCGGCACGCCCGCGACGGCAGGTACGACCGGTGCCGCCAGCACGGCCAATGCAGCGGCGGCACCGTCGGTCTCGGGCGTCGTGAATTTCGAGGCGGTGGCGGCATTTGCCGCACGCTTCGCGCTGGCCGGGTCGAGCGTGCGTGTCGAGCTCACGCCGCTGCCGGCAGGCACCATCACGGCACCTTACGCCGCCGCCGCAGGTTCACCCCAGGCGACAGTGACCGTGCAAGGTCGTGTCGGGCAATGGATCGCGCTGGGCGATACCGAATTGTCCAGCCCGGCCCGCAGCCTCAACGCCACCCCCGACCCGGTGCGTCCAGCATCGGTCTGGGTGCGCGTTCGGCCCGATCCGGCTGCAGTTGCCGAGTGAGCGGCCGCGGCGCTCAGCGCGCCGGCGACGGCGGTGGCGAACGCGGACTGCTCGCTGCGTCCTGGCCCTGCCTGCCGTAGGTGGCGCGGCGCCAGAGGGCTTCGAGCGGACCCTGGCGATAACGCCGCAGCAGGGCCTGGCTCGCAAGCACCTGGACCGCGAATATGGCGCAGGCCAGTGCCGCCAGCTGCGCTCGGCTGGCGTGCGCGCCCAGCCCCAGTCCCCAGCCCGACAGCAGCGCGCCCATCACCACCGATTGCACGACGTAGTTGGTGAGGGAGAGTCGCCCCGGTGCGGCCAGCGACCGTCGCAGCGCGGCGCCCCAGGGCCTGCCGAATACGTGCACCGCCGCGGCGACATAGGCCGCTGACAGCAGGCTGCCCAGTCCCAGCACCACGGCGCTCCAATCGCTGTCGGCGCCGGGCAGGGCGCGCGCCTGCGCCACGCTCATCGCGGCCCCGGCGAGCGACAATGGCAGGCCGATACCCAGCCCCAGCTGCAGGGCGCGCCGCCATACCAGCCGATGGCGCAACGGGTACTGCAGCCAGCCCAGCCGACCGGCGATCATGCCGAGCCCGAACAGCGCCAGGACCTGCGGCCAGAATGTCGGGATATCACTGACCTGCTGCCATAGTTCGTCAATGGACCGTTGCGCCAGCTGGCCGGCAAAGCTCGCCGAGCCGTAGATTTCATGCGCCTGCACGACAGCTGCGGGAATCTCCTGCGGCACCGGATTCGCTCCCAGCGCCGCTGTCATGACCATGGGCAGCAGCAGTCCGGCGGCGGCGGCGATCGCCGCCGCGGCAGTGAAGCGCACCAGCTCACCGAGCCGTTGCGGCGCCAGGGCCAGAAAGATAAGGCCGCAGGCGGCGTACGTGCCCAGGACATCACCGCTGTAGAGCAGCAGGCCATGCGCCAGCCCCATTGCCAGCAGGATCAGCAGGCGCCGTCGGTAGGCGGACCGCGCTGCCGCCGCGTCGTGCGCATGCAGGCGGCGCAGCTTGCGCATCTGCAGGGCCATGCCCACCCCGAACAGGAAGCCGAAGATGGGGTAGAACTTGCCCGCGAAGAAGGCCGCCTGCAGAAAGTAAATGACCGACTCGCCGGCGCCGGGCGGTGAGGCAAGGTAACCCAGGGGTTCGCCGGCTCCCCAGGTGAAGGACTGGACATTGACCTGCACGATTCCCAGCAAGGCCAGCCCGCGCAGCGCGTCCATGCTTTCGATGCGTGCGGGCGCGGCTTGCGGCCCCGGCCCTTGCGCTGAGGCGCCGTGCGATGGCGGTGCCGCGCTCACGCCGGGGCCGGTCCGGCGCTTGCCTGCAGGCGCTCGAACTTGGCGAGCAGCTGCTCGCGGGTCTCCGGCCGACCGGGGTCCGGCGGGATGCAGGACACCGGGCATACCACCTGGCATTGGGGCTCATCGAAATGCCCGACGCACTCGGTGCAGCGGCCAGGGTCGATGACGTAGATGGTATCGCCCGCGCGGATCGCGCCGTTCGGACAGACCGGCTCGCAGACGTCGCAATTGATGCATTCATCGGTGATGATCAGCGCCACGGTGTCGATCCCGCAAGCTTGCCCGGCCGGCGCGCGCCGCTGCGCAGCCGCCGGTTGCGCAGCGTGCGATGGCCCCCGGCAGCCGTCAATTGGTCTGGTTCGGCACCCGCAACTGGCTGATCTTGGCCTTGAGCCAGACGTCGACAGACGGGAATACGAACTTGCTGACGTCGCCGCCCAGCAGGGCGATCTCGCGCACGATGCTGCCGGAAATGAACTGGTACTGATCCGACGGGGTGAGAAACATGGTTTCGACTTCCGGAAGCAGGTAGCGGTTCATCCCGGCCATCTGGAACTCGTACTCGAAATCGGAAACCGCGCGCAGGCCGCGCACGATCACCCGCGCCTCCTGGTCGCGCGCGAAATCCTTCAGCAGGCCGTGAAATCCGGCCACCTCGACATTCGGGTAATGGCCCAGCACCTCGCGGGCGATCTGTAGTCGTTCCTCGAGGGTGAAGATCGGGTGCTTGGCGCGGCTGTCGGCCACGCCGACCACGAGCTTCGAGAACAGCCCGGCTGCACGGCGGACGATGTCCTCGTGCCCGCGGGTCAGCGGGTCGAAGGTGCCCGGATATACGGCTATCACCATGATTCGGTCCTCAGTGTGTCCGGCATTGCACCGCGCCCGCGCCTGCCTGCCGGCGCCGCCACGGTCGGCCAATTATTCATCATTGCGCCGTCATCCGCAGCAACTGGAAGTTGACGGCGCCGGCCCTGCCGCTGCGCAGCGCGCAATAGCCCGCCGATGCCGCCGCAGCCTCGGGCAAGGCCGCGCCGCTTTCGACGTAGAGTAGCCCTTCCGGCTTGAGTACGCGCCGGGCCGCCGCCAGCGCGGGGGCCAGCAGTTCGGAGCCGAAAGGAGGGTCCAGGAAGACGACGTCGAAGGTCGCCGGCGCCTCGCGCGCTGCGGCGGCCGACCAGTCGGACTGCAGCACCTCCACCGCGCTTGCGCCCAGGTGCCGCTGCAACTGCCGCAGGGCCTCGGCCGCGCGCGGATGACTGTCGACCATCACGACACGCCGCGCGCCGCGCGATGCCATTTCGAAGCCCAGCGCGCCGCTGCCGGCAAACAGGTCCAGCGCTGCGCATCCCGTCAGGTCCCCCAGGAGATGTTCGAGCCAGTTGAATACCGTTACCCGCACCCGGTCGGGCGTCGGCCGCAGGCCCGGCGCCACCACGACGGGTATGGGCGTGCGCCGGTACCGGCCGCCGATGATGCGGATGCGTCCTGGCGGGCTGCCGGTCTTGATGGGCTTTGCAGTGCTCACGGGCCGACCTGGGGTGTTCCACTAAACTGCAGGTCCGCATCGGGCGGATGCGGGCGCGTCGCGGCCCGGACCCGGCGAGCGGTACAGGGGTCGCGCGGACCGGGCATGCCTGGGGCGCGCCCGGCCTGCCCACAAAAACAGAAGGCGAAAAGCGGCGCCGTCCCGGCCGCATGATTGCAGAAATGGCGGAATCCGCGAAAACAGGCTGGCTGGGGCGGCTGCGCACGGGCCTGTCGCGCACGCGCGCGCAGCTCTCTGGCGTCTTCACCGGTACCCGGGTGGACGAAACGCTCTTCGAGGAGCTCGAGGCCGTGCTGGTTTCGGCCGATGTGGGCATGCCGGCCGCACAGACCCTTATCAAGCGCCTGCGCGAGCGGGTGCGCTCCCACGATCTGCGCGATCCACCGGCGGTGCGCTCCGCGCTGCAGGACCTCGTCACCGAACTGCTGGCTCCCAGCCAGAAGCGCTGGGATGTCACCCGCGCGCGGCCGTTTGTGGTCATGATCGCCGGCGTGAACGGCTCGGGCAAGACCACCTCGATCGGCAAGCTGGCGCACTGGCTGGGCGCGCAGGGACGCACCGTCCTGCTTGCCGCGGGCGATACCTTTCGCGCGGCGGCGCGCGAGCAGCTCGCCGTCTGGGGGCAGCGCAACGGCGTCGAGGTCATCTCGCAGACCGGCAACGACCCGGCAGCGGTGGTCTTCGACGCGGTGAGCGCCGCGCGGGCGCGCGGGCGCGATGTCCTGCTGGCCGATACCGCTGGCCGCCTGCCCACGCAGACGCATCTCATGGAAGAGCTCAAGCGGATCAAGCGGGCCATTGCCAAGAGCGACGCTGGCGCGCCGCACGAAGTCCTGCTGGTCCTGGACGGGACCAACGGCCAGAACGCCCTGGCGCAGTTTCGCGCCTTCGACGAGGCCATCGGCGTGACCGGGGTGATAGTCACGAAGCTCGATGGTTCCGCCAAGGGCGGCGTCATCGTGGCGCTGGCCGCGCTGCGAGGCCCGCGGCCGCTGCCCATACTTTTCGTCGGCGTGGGAGAGTCCCAGCAGGACCTGCAGCCCTTCGTGGCTGCCGAATTCGCGCAGGCCCTGCTGGCCGCGGACTGAGCGTCGCGGCCCAGGCAAATTTCACGGGCCGGAAGTCGCGCATACCGCGGCACGCTCCTATCCCCTAGAATCCGCACTGCCCTGCCGCGCCGCCGATGCGGCGCATGGCGGCAATCGCCTTCCCGCCGGACCGCGCCCGCGTGGCGCATTGGACTGCTGCCGTACGTGATGCTGCTCGCCGCCATCGATCTGGGATCGAACAGTTTCCGGCTGGAAATCGGCGAGGCCGTCGGTTCCCACATCGCCCGCAACGGCTACTGGAAGGAAACCGTTCGGCTGGCCGCAGGCCTGGGCGCCGACGGCCTGCTTAGCAGGCGGGCCATAGAAAGCGCCTGCGTCTGCCTGGCCCGCATGAACGAGCGGCTGCGCGGCATCGATGCGGCGCAGGTCCGCGCTGTCGGCACCCAGACACTGCGCCAGGCGCTCAATTCCGAGCAGTTCCTCGCCGAGGCCCAGAAGGTTCTGGGCCACCCGATCGAAATCATTTCCGGCCGCGAGGAAGCGCGGCTGATATTCGAAGGCTGCACGCGCACCCTGCCGTCGAGCAAGCGCCGGCGGCTCGTCGTCGACATCGGCGGCGCTTCCACCGAGGTCATCGCGGGGCGCGGCTTCACGCCGGCCCACGCCGAATCGTTCAAGATCGGCTGCGTTGCCACCACCATGCGCTTCTTTCCCGACGGCCGGATCGACCGTGCCGCATTCCGGCGCGCGCAGGTGGCCTGTGCCGCGGAACTCGAGGAGGCGCAGGCGGCCTATCGCCGCTACGGCTGGGACGAGGCCTACGGATCGAGCGGCACGATAGGCGCCGCGGCCGTGGTCCTGCGCAACCAGGGGTGGGCCGACGGCTCGGTTACCGCGGCCGGTCTTGGTCGGCTGATTGAGACGCTGCTCGAATTCGGCGAGATCCGCCGCGTCCAGTTCGAGGGCATCAAGTCGGAGCGCGCCGAAGTTCTGGTCGGCGGCGTGGCCGCGCTGGCCGCCATATTCGAAACCTTCGGCATCGACGAGATGCGGCCCGCCAAGGGCGCCTTGCGCGCCGGGCTGCTCTACGACCTGCTGGGCCGCCGCGAAAGCCACGACGTGCGCGACGCCACCGTCCTGCGCTTGCAGCAGCGCTACGGCGCCGACCGCGCGCTGGCGGCGATGGTCGGCAGTACCGCGCGCAAGCTTTACCATGCGCTGCTTCCCGAGGCTTCGGAAGAGGCGGTGCGCATGCTGGCCTTCGCCAGCCAGCTCCACGAGATCGGCTATGCGGTCTCGCACAGCGAATATCACAAGCATTCGGCCTACCTGGTGCGCAACGGCGACCTGCCCGGTTTCTCGACCTCCGACCAGGAGCGCGTCGCCGAACTGGTGCTGGGTCAGCGCGGCAACCTGCGCAAGGTCATCGAGGCACTGGGCGACCCGGTACGCGCCGGGCGCCTGCTGGCGCTGCGCCTCGCGATCGTCCTGCACCATGCCCGCCGCCCGCTGCGGCTGCCGAACTGGACCCTGCGCGTGAACCGCGCCTTTGAATTCGGGATCGACCGCGCGTGGCTCGCCCGCCGGCCCCTGACCCGCCATCTGCTCGAGGAAGAAGCCCAGCAGTGGGAACGCGTGGGCATCGCCTTCACGATCAGCGAGCTCTGAGCCGGCGGCCGCTGAAGGCCTGCGTCCGCGCTACAACATGTTGGGATTGAACATCGCCACCAGCGCCGAGTCCGCATTGCCCTCTTCGGACCGCGAACTGAACCACCAGAGAGCGCCCTTGCGTATTGCCCACGGTTGCTCGGCGCCGCACAGCAGCCGGCTCGCGACCAGACCCAAGGTGGGCTGATGGCCCACGGCAACGACGGTGCCGCGGGCATCGGGCCAGTCGACCGCCCGCAGGAAATCCTCCGCCGTTGCGCCCGGCGCCAGGGCCTGCACGATCCGGATCTTGCGGTCGGACAGGTCCACCAGTGCCTGCGCGGTCTGCTGCGTGCGCACCGCCGGGCTCGAGAGGATGCGCGCCGATTCGGGCAGGTGGTCATTGAGCCACTGGGCCACGCGCCGCGCCTGTTTTTCCCCCTTGGCCGTGAGCTTGCGGCCCAGGTCCGGCAGCGTGCTTTCGGCATCGGCGTGCCGCCACAAAAGCAGCTCCATTATGTCGCTCCCTGCACCGGGTCCTGCCGGGTCGCCAGCATCGCCAGCAGCGTGCGCTGGGCGCTGGTGCCTTCACCCGGATTGCGCGGCGGGGTGTAATTCCCGTTGGCGCCCAGCCGCCAGGCATAGGCTGTGTCGTTCAGGTAGGGCTTGAGTCCCTCGTCGATGACTCGCGCCTTGAGAGCCGGGTCGAGCACCGGCCAGGCGATCTCGATCCGCCGCATCAGGTTGCGGCCCATCCAGTCGGCGCTGGCAAGGTACACGGTTTCCTTGCCCGGCGGACCGAAACAGTAGATGCGGTGGTGTTCCAGGAACCTCCCCACGATCGAGCGCACGCGGATGTTCTCCGACAGCCCCTTGACCCCTGGCCGAAGCGAGCAGGCGCCGCGCACGATCAGGTCGATGCGGACGCCGGCGGCCGATGCCTCGTACAGCGCGTTGATGGTGGCCTCGTCGGAGAGCGCGTTGACCTTGGCGACGATACGGCCCGGCTTGCCGGAGCGCGCCAGCCGCACCTGCTGGGCGATCGCGGCAATGATGCGTTTTTGCAGGGTAAATGGCGCCATCCACAGATGCCGAAGCCGCTGCACCGGCGTCAGGCTGGTGAGGTGCATGAAGATCTTTCCGACGTCGGCGCAGATGGCCGGATCGGCGGTCAGCATGCCGAAATCCGTATACAGCTTGGTGGTCGTCGGGTGGTAATTGCCGGTGCCCAGGTGCACGTAGGGCACGAGCCGGGCGCGGCCGCGCCGCACCTCGCGGCGTATCACCAGCAGCAGCTTGGCGTGGGTCTTCATGCCCACCACGCCGTATACCACCTGGGCGCCCACGGCTTCCAGCCGGCCTGCCAGGTCGATGTTGGCTTCCTCGTCGAATCGCGCCTGCAGCTCGACCACCACCGTGACCTCCTTGCCGCGGCGCGCCGCATCCTCGAGCAGGTCCACCAGTATGGATCCCGTTCCCGTGCGGTAGAGCGTCATGCGGATCGCCATCACCTGCGGGTCGAAGGTTGCCTGCCGCAGGAACTCGATGACGGGCTCGAAGCTCTCGAAGGGATGGTGCAGCAGGATGTCGCCGCGCTGTATGGCGGGGAAGATGTCCGCACCCTGGGCCACTTGCCGGGGCCAGACTGGCGCAAGCGGGGCAAAGCGCTGCGCCGGTCCCTGCAGGTGGTCCACCACCTGGTTCATCCGCACCAGATTCACCGGGCCGTCGACCCGGTAGACCACCTCCTGGGGCAGGTGGAACTGCTCGCGCAGCAGCTCCTCCAGGTGGGGCGGGCAGGTCTGCAGGACCTCGAGCCGCACGGCGTTGCCAAAATGGCGCTGGGTCAGCTCGAACTTGAGCGCCTCTCGCAGGTTCGATATTTCGCGTTCGTCAACCCACAGGTCCGAGTCGCGGGTGACGCGAAACTGCGAAAAGCCCGCCAGATTGCGGCGCGGGAAGAGGTCGGTCAGGTGCGCGCGGATCACCGAGGACAGCAGCACGAACGCCTGACGGCCCGGCGTGAGCGCGGCCGGCAGCGCAATGACCCGCGGCAGCGCGCGCGGAACCTTGACGATGGCGATGGCCGAGGGCCGGCCGAAGGCGTCCTTGCCCTCGAGCTGGACGATGAAATTGAGCGCCTTGTTCATCAACTGCGGAAACGGATGCGACGGATCGAGTCCGATGGGCGAAAGCAGGGGCAGGACCTCGCGCCGGTAGTATTCGCGCACCCAGGCGCGCTGCTGCGGCGTGCGCTGGGCGTGATTGAGCACCACGATGCGCGACTGCTCCAGTGCCGGCATGATCTGCTCGTTATAGATCCTGTACTGGCGTTCCACCAGGGCATGCGCGCGTTGCGAGATCTGGGCGAATTCCTCCCATTGCGGCGAGCCCGTGCCTACCGATCCGGTCTCGCGCAGCTTGTCCATGAGGTCGGATACCCGGATCTCGAAGAACTCATCCAGGTTGGAAGAAACGATGCAAACGAAGCGCAGGCGCTCGCCCAGGGGTACGCCGGTGCGTTCAGCCAGCGCCAGAACGCGTTCGTTGAACGCCAGCTGCGACAATTCCCGGTTGAGGAAGCGCTGCGGATTCGGCGGGGGATGTGCGATCGTCGTCACTCCTTTCTAGGGGGCTTTGCGGTTCCCGGCCTGGCGCGGCGGGCACCGTACAATCGGCGGCGGCGCCCGTGCCGCCGGCGCGCTGCCTCGAGCCCACGGTCATATTAGCGACCGCAGTGACCCTGATGTTACAGGTGGCGCGGCCACCTATTGCGCGCGCCGCCCCCGGAAATCGAACCGAACAGCATGCAAGCCACACGCATCGAACCCCAGCTCACCGATTCCGCAGCGGCTGTCCCGCTGTTGCAACTGACCGGTGTCGAGCAGCGCTATGGCGCCTTCCGGCCCGTGTTGGCCGGCCTGGACCTCGAGCTGCGACGGGGGGAGTTCCTGCTGCTCGAGGGTGCCGGCGGCAGTGGCAAGAGCGCACTGCTGCGGCTCATGGCGGGCCTGGAGCGGCCGGCCGCCGGAACCGTGCGCGTGGCCGGTGAAGATCTTGCACGCCTGGGCACCGCGTCGCGCGCGCAGATGCGCCGGTCGATCGGCTATCTGCCTCCCGGTGGCGGCCTGCTGCTTTCGCGCACGGTTCTGGACAATGTCGCCCTGGCGCCCTGGGCGGCGGGTGCCGACCGCGCCGAAGGCATACGCCGTGCACGGGTGGCGCTGACGCTGGTCGGCCTGGACGCCGAGAGAACCGCGCAAACGGCCTGCAGCCATCTGCCCAGCGGCGAGCGCCAGTGCGTTGCGCTGGCGCGGGCACTGGTCAACCGTCCGGCGCTGCTCCTGCTCGATGACCTGCTCGCACCCTTCGATACGCCCAGCGCCGCGCGCATCCTGCAGCTGCTGGGTCCCTTTTCGGAATCGGGCGTGACCATCGTTGTGGCCCAACGCTGCGCCGCGCCGAGCAGCCTGCCGCTGCCGCCCCCGTGGCCCGCGCGCGCGCGCCTGCTGCGCCTGCAAGATGGGCTGGCTTGCTCATGATG
>Ga0209698_10002827_pt1 | contig 19403 bp, 18 predicted proteins | sample LitLauG_LLR_2012_FD_187203 | JGI IMG/M metagenome (GOLD analysis project Ga0209698, IMG submission 187203) | Freshwater sediment microbial communities from Pennsylvania, USA - Little Laurel Run_MetaG_LLR_2012 (SPAdes) (version 2) | ecosystem: Environmental > Aquatic > Freshwater > Creek >...
CCGACAGACACGACGGTCACGAGGTGGGGACTTTCACTGGCCACACGTGGGGACTACTCGTGGCCACCAGCGGGGACTTTCCCATGGCCACGGACACCGGTGGTCTGCTAGCGTTTCCCTCACTCGGCGACCGGGTAGAAGCGCCTTCGGGCCCCCGTCGCGGCAGGGCACGGCAGTGAGGACAGGCCCGGCGCAGTCGCCGAGGGCACGGGCCACCTCCTTCAGCCGACGATGAAGGAGAGCTGCCATGTCCCTGACCTCGCGCATGATCGATCCGTCTTCGGGCCTGACCCAATGCCCCGGGTGCGGGCGGTGCTGGTGGACGGACACCCCGCCGAGAGGCAGTCGGCGGCCCCGCCGCTGGTGGGTCTGCCCGGACGGGTGCGACGACTAGCCGGGACAGCACTCACCCCCGCCGGCCTACGGGGGATGCGACCGCGGGGGTGAGTGGACGGGGGGTGGGCCCCGTTACGGGGACCTTAGCGGATGTGCCCGACAGACATCCCTACTCCCGTTCTAGCGGCGTGATCTTCAGGGAATCGCCCCCAATCGTGAATCCCGCGGCAGTGTGGAACGCGTGAGCGACCTCGAAGCATTCGTTCGCCGTCAAGAGGACCTCCGCCCGCTCTCCGGGAGGCCCCCAGACGTCCAGCTTCACGCAGCGAAGTCCGTTGATCTCCACCGCGGTGACGTTCACGATTGGAACCCTCCGGCCGGTCCGGCCCTGGCCCGTTGAGGGGCAGGTCCCCAGGATCGTGGCGTGGTGGCCATCTTCGTCGTGCGTGACGCCGAGCCCGTAGCGGCCACCGTCGCACCAAGGCCTCTCAGCGCACCTCTCGGGCGGGGGTGTCTCCTCGGCCATCATTCGCTCACCCACTCGGCGATGGCCCGGGCGGCGGTGACGAACGCCGCCCATGCGGCCGGGGTGAAGATGGAGGGTTCCTCGCCTCCCAGCTCGAGGGCGATCTGCCGTCCTTCGTATCCGTCCAGCTTCTCGATGCGGAGCCTGTCGGGGCCGGCGTACACCTCGCCGTAGTGCTCGTGGTCGTGCTGCCCGTGCGGGTCGTTCTCGCTGCTCCACTCGCACCACTCGGGGTACTCGGGGCAGGTGGTGAGTGCTGTTGTTGTCATCGTGCTCATTGCTCCTCCAGGGTAGGTCGTGTGCGGTGGTCCATTTCCAAGGTAGAGGGCGGCCCGGACCAGCCGGCCTGTCGCGCGTAGTGGTCACGAAACTGGTCACACAGGAGCGACCGGGGGGGACCGGCAGCCACCACGAGGGGGGACGGGACTAGGCCGCTGACCTGCGGAAACACCGCGAGCGATCACGAGACACCGTCAGGCGGCGCAGCGTTCTCCTGACTCATAATCCGTCGGTCGTGGGTTCGAGCCCCACTCGCCCCACTGGTGTCGTGTACGCCTTCGGCTGATGCCTCACAGTTTCCTTCGGCCGATTCTCGACGGGCGTCTTCACCCGTTGCCTGCGTCGCCGGCCCATCCGTGAGGCCGGTGGCTCGGCGGGGCTATGGGACCGCTCGCACCGGGGTGAGTCGTGCTGGCAGCAGATGTGGGCGGCGCCAGAGGCTACGGTTCTCGAGGTGCAGCGGAGGACGCGGCTTATTTCCTCCCTCGCGCGCTCGTCCGTGCAGCGAGCCCCGCGGACCTAGACAAGCTGACTGCGCCGCCCTCCAGCAGCGTCGCCCAAGGCCGGGCCGACACGCAAGCCGAGGTGAGAACGTCAACAGGGCACATCTTCGACGACAGACCTATTCGTCGCTACCAGGTGAGCGTGACGTCGACCTCACGCTCGTCAGGTGTCGATCTTGACCTCCACTGTCATCTTCATCTGGGCGGGGACTGCCGCAGTGACATGGAGCTGGTCGCGCTCGATCATGATGTCGCTGTCGGACGCCAGCTTGTCGGCGTCGTGCGCAAGCGGCGCGCGGCTTCCTCCCGGGGAGCTCGGCCTTGTCGGTAAGAAGAGCTTGGCGATCTTGCTTCTGTGGGTTCTGGTGGCGGGCGGCAAGGCGGCCGTTCTCGATCTAGTAGGCCGGGTGTTTGGTGATGCTGTGAGCTGGGGTGGTCTTCTATCCGTGACCGTTCTCGTCGTTGCCTGCTTGTGTGACGAAGAGAACTGCGACGGACGCTGTATGGGCCGCCGGCAACTGTCTGATCCGGATGGCGCGTTTCCGCCATTCCCCATACAGGTCCATGCGCCGCCCACCGAGACGCCGTCGGTGGCTCGCTGCAGCATCGGGCCTGGTCCACGAGCGGGTGCCCGATTCGGTTCCGCCGCGCTCGGCGAGGGAGGGGGTTGGGCAGTCCGTCGCTACTCGTCGTCCTCGCCGGTGTCTTCCGTCATTGCGATGACGAACCCGAGGGCCTTAAAGATCGCGACTGCTGACCTCAGCGCAGCGGGGCCACCGATGATCGGGGCGACGGCGATGAGCACGTCTTGGGCGTCTTCGAGGGTGAGTCCGACGTCGGCAGCGGGGCCGAGGTTGAGCAGGTAGGAGGAGGTGGGGGCGTCGACAGCCGCGAGCGCTCCTAGCCGGACGAGCATCAGCTCACGGGCGGTCAGATGCGAACGCTCAACTGACGCGGCGGTCATATCAGCCAGGGTGTCGAGCAGGGGTCGGTCGCTCATAATCTCTCCAACGTCGTCGGGTACTCCCGGTTGAACGAGACTACCGGGCTACTGACGGACCCGTGCCGTAGTCGGCAGGTTGCCCGGAGAAGCCGTTCGGAGGCCGCACGGCGCGCGACGCCCACACTCCCGGAGATGGTCCACGCCCTCCCGCACCCACCCGCTATTGCAACAGTGGCGCGTGTCCCAGTGAACAGGTCGACCATCCGGTCACGCCCTCGACGGTAAGAGACCGGACGAGGCTCTGGTGGGTCCTCACAGGACGGTGATGGACGCCGGAGGGGCGCTGCAGCCACCCATTGAGGGGGTATCAGGGTCCCCGACTGTCTCGCGTGTCGAGCCAGCGGCCTCAGCCACCGTCGTCTGCGAGGACTAGACGTGGTCCATTCCGCGGTGTAGCGCGTCGCGTCGGCGGCTGGTGTCTCGCTGCCGCGGTGGCCGGCTCTATCCAGACTGGAGTGCCGCCAGCTCGGAGGTGGAGAACCGAAGCCGCTGGGACAGGCTGCGAGCGATGGCGAGCGTGAGTGCGGCAGCGCTCGACGGATCGTCGGAGAGCAGCGCGGAGAATGCGTTGGCGGACATCACGCGACAGATGGTGGGTTCGAGCGCGCAGACCCGAGCGGAGCGCGCTTTGCCGTCCACCAGGGCGAGTTCACCGACCGCGCCGCCAGGCCCGATAGTGCTCAGTCGACGGCGACGGGGAATGCCCCGCACCCGTACGTCCACACTCACCTGACCGGCGGCCACGAAGTAGAGGCCGTCGGACGGGGCTCCCTCGTCGAAGATCACAGTTCCCGCAGTGAACACGGCGGTTGTGGTCCGTTGACCCAACGCATCGACAGTCGCTGCGTCAAGGTCCTGCATCAGGTCCATCTCCGCGAAGGGAACCAGCCCGTCTGGCATCGCGTCCACCATGCCAGCGTCCGCGAGCAGCTCAGTCTCTGCCCACTCCAGCGCAGCCTCGGCAACGAGGAATCGAGGTATGTCGGCGTCGATCGCCCTCGCAGACGCCTGCGGAGCCGCGGCCCCCGGTTCGACCACCCCCACTTTGACGCCACGGGCGGCCAGGCTGTCGGCTAGGGCGGCGACCAGAGCCGAGGCGGCTGTGTCTAGTCGGCTGACCCGACGCAGATCGAGCACGCACCAACGAGGCGGGTTCGGGTCGGTGAGTGCTGCCCGGACGACCAGTTCGGCGGTGGCGAAGCCCTGATCACCGGCGAGTTCGTGAACCGCGATGGCCGCTCCGGCGCGCTCGAGCACCTGGGAGTGGGCCGGGGGCCAGGCCCGTTTCGACCGCACTGCGTCCCCGCGGTAGGAGCGGCGAAAGGCCGATCGGGTCTGTTCAGTTGGCACCAGCAGGTGCAGGCCCAGCGTGCGAGAGAGCCACTCGCAGGCGGCCACCCCGCGCACACTGTTCCCTCTGCTGTCCAGTGGCGGGCTGTGCACGCCCAAACCGAACTGTCCGGGGAGCGCGGCCGCGATGCCACCACTCACGCCGCTCTTCGCGGGTAGGCCTACCCGGAACAGCCACTCGCCAGCGTAGTCATACATGCCACAGGTCGTCATCACAGTCAGGACGGACCCGACAACCTCGGCCGGGACAACCTGCTCGCCGGTCACGGGGTTCGTGCCCCCGTGGGCCAGCGTGGCCGACATCACCGCCAAGTCCCTTGCGGTCACCAAGACGGAGCACTGCTGGAAGTACAGCTCCACAGCGGCGTCGACGTCGTCACCGAGATGGCCTGCCGAGCGCATGAGGTAGGCGATGGCTCGGTTGCGGTCCCCCGTGGCGCGCTCGGAGGCAAAGACGCCCTGATCGATTTCGAGCCGGCGTCCAGCGAAGGCGGACAGTCCGTCAACGAGGCGCTCTAGCTGGGCCGCCCGAGAGGAGCCACCAACGAGGCTCGTCGCCACGATGGCGCCGGCATTGACCATGGGGTTGTGCGGCCGTCCGCTTTGGTCGTCGAGGCTGATGGTGTTGAAGGGATCCCCGCTGGGCTCCACTCCGATATGGGCGAGGACCGCAGCCGAGCCCTGGTCGGCCAAGGCCAGGGCGTAGACAAACGGCTTCGACACCGACTGGATAGTGAAGGGCTCGTCGTCCCCGCAGCTGTAGACGTGGCCATCGAGCGTCACCAGACTCATCCCGAACGTGGCCGGATCGGCCTTGGCGAGTTCCGGAATGTAGGTGGCAACCTGTCCGTCGCTTAGCCCGGTGACGGATGAGCGGGCCTCGCCCAGCAGCCGCTCGATGGGGCTGGCGCCCTGGTCCATGTGTCCCTCCTCGTGGAGGGGGGCGACGATCTCATGCGCTGATTACGGGCAGGTTTCCGCTGAGCCCGTCGAGCGCGAGCATCGAGCCAGCACACCGGGCCGCCGCCGAGTCGCGGGAGACACCGTCCAGCTCGGCGCCCGGCATTCTGGCTAGGAACCACCACGCACGCCCACCCCTTGCTGGCGGAGAGTCGCTGCGTCACGGCATCGCCCTTCCGGCAGCTCTGGCGACCGGCCGGAGGGGCGCGGTCGACCTAGCGGACGCCGTGGCACAACGTTGCCTCCACCACCATCCGAGTGCGAGTGCGATGTCTCCCTCCTAGGCGACGCGACGCTCCGTGAGGCGCCTACGCCAGTGAGCGCGGGAGACTCCTGCGACCGCGAGCTCACCGGGGTCGAGGACGTTGTGCGGGCGCCCCCCCGGCGCGTCGGGGGCTCCCGATGGGTCACAATTCGCGCTTCAGCTGCTGTGCGCCCTTGTTGACTACGCCGGCGACCTGGTGGGAAATGTCCTGCTTCAGCGGGTCGGCTCCCTGCTGGATGGCGTCGTCCACCGCACGCGGGTGGTCGTCGGCGAGGCACTTGGCGGCATCGAGCACGTCGTCGATCGCCTGTGTGGGTCCTCTCTCGCCGGTACCCGACCGGTAGTCGGGCGTGGCAGCGGGCTAGGGACTTCTGCGCCGTCGGTACGACACCCAGGTGAGGGACGCGCGGCCTGACGGCGTGGGGACCTTGCCGTGGGGCCGAGCGAGAGCAAGCGGGGCGGAGGGCTGAACGGTCCCGCCAACTGCGCAGATCCGGGGGTCGGACGGTTAGCTTCCCCACCGAGGTGACTTCGGATTGGGCGCGACTCTCAGGTCCGGCCCGCCCGAGGCGCGCCCCGACCTCCCACGCGGGCGGTAACGAGGACTCCGCCGGATCACCTGCTGCGCAGCACTGCCGTGACGTTGGACAGGAGGAGCGCTACGGCTTGAAGCACCAGCATTAAGGCTGCCCCGACGCGGAAGTTGACGTGCAGCAACCAGACGCCGGCGATCACCAGCATCCCGATGCCAGTCGTGGCGAGGAACCCCCTGATCCTCCCGCTGAACCCGGCGTCGACACCCAGGACGACCAGGGCGAGCAAGAGAAGACCGCGGACCCAGTTGTTGTAGTCGAAGAAGATCACGGCGGCCGCTCCCAGCAACAGCACTGACACCGACACGGTCGCCCACACCCGAAGAGCCCAGTTCGGAGGTTTCGCCGGGTCGACGTCGGGAAGGCTTCGGTGCCGTAGGTGCGCGTGGGGAGGATCCGGGGGCAAGGGCGAGGTCAGCGTGGCCGCGACCGCGTCTCGTTCGGCACGCAGCACGGCCACCCGGGAGCGACACACGTCCACCGAGGCCTGCGCCTCGTGCAGTGGCGCCGGATTGGAAGACCCGTGCGCAGCCACGGCGCGGCTTCCCTCGAACACCGCTCGCAGATGTGCGATGTCCACCGCGAGTTGGCGCTCAGCGGCAGCCAGCTCGGCGTCGACCTCGAAGGCACGTAGTCGCAGCGCCTCATCTTGCGCAGCAAGTGTCGGCGGCTCCTTATCCAATCCCGCCCAGTTGACAGGCCGCTCCCAGGAGGGACGGACTGAGCCGTCGCGCTCATAGCGCGGACCTGCCGGGGCCCTTTCGCCACCGAGCGGGTCGCGGGTGTCGTAGCCCCACAGCCCGCGGTAGGCGACAACCCAGGGCGTGCTGTCGTCGATCAACACGGGCGTCCAGTCCAGGCCAGTGCCGGGACCCACCGCGAGGCCGTCACCGCGACGGTAGTCGATGAACGGGATCCCAAACCCGTGGTTCTGGTGACCGCGGGTCCATGGCAAGAGCGCGCCCCAGAAGCTGTTCCAGGCGTCTACCCATTGTTCCAGGACAGGGGGCGCCACAGTGACGAGGTAGTCCCCCGGAAGGTAGGCACCGCTGTGCGAACCGGCACCGGCAAAGACCACGGGGTGGGTGCCGTCGACCAGAGTCAGGTCGGGGTCGTCCACCCTGCGACGCAGGTCATCACCCACTTCGTCGTGGGAGGAGAACGCAACCCAGGCAAGCTCCGGCTCGCCATTCCCGTGGGACTCGGTCAGGAACAGCGTGATTTGCTCCCAGTCCGATTCGTGGTCGTTGACCCCTGCGAACGTCGAGCGCCAGTCGTTCATCGCATAGCAGAACCAGTACTGCAGGACGAGGTAGCCCGTGTCACGACTGACGCGCACGTGGTATGTGGGTCGGCCGGCTTCCCCCGATGCTCGATAGCGGATCTCGGCCGCGGCAGCGAACCCACCGGGCACCTTCCCGCGAACAACTAAGGACAGCCGCATCAGCGCGTCGACCAGCCGCCCGAAAAGGCCCACGACGGCGAACCTGCTGTCGCTGCGGAACTCTGGCCGACCGGGGCGCTTGCGCCACTCCCGGTACGCCTTGCGATCCAGCGGCTCGGCGACGTAGCGCAACTCCATCCTCGCCCCGGGGAGGGCTTGCGCCTGGGTGCCCAGAACGCCAAGGTCGAGCCCGCCCGAGGCCACTACCGGCATAGAGGCTCGATCGCCGTCCCCGCGGCGGTACAAGGCGGCGCCCCCGACGAAGGCCTCAGCCGACATCGGCAAGAACAGCTCGCCTTGGGTGTAGCGCAGCACCGGCTCAAAGCGACGAGCCAGGGCAACCGCATCGGCGGAGTCCACCTTGCGATCGTAGGGGTGGCCATCCCCTGGGGCAGTGGGCCACGAGTATTCGCCGGCCGTCTGCGCACGCGAAGGGACCGGCCACCGGTTCGGCGCCCTTTCATGCGCCGAACGGGTGGGAAGGCTCGCCGCGATGGACGACCGTCCTGCCCAAAGGGCCGGTTTCGGTGGGGGGGGGGGCCTGGAGGCGCCCTGTGGTTCGTGGTGGGCTCACGTTGCCGGGGACTGCGCCGTCGCCGGCGCGGAGCCGTCGTGCGTAACGGCGCGCCGCTGTAGCCTCGCTGCCTGTGGTCCGGCAGGTGGGATGTCCTGCCAGTGGATCGCCAGCACGTAGATCCTCAGTAGCGGTCCGCGCTGCTCGCTCGCGCGACGATGAGTTCGGCCAGCGTTGCTGGGCATTGCTCGGGGACCCAATGACCGACCGCTGGCAGCGGCACGAAGCGGTAGTCACCCAGCGCCCCCTGTGCGGCTGAATCAGCAGCGGTGCGACCGACGGCGACGTCGTCCTCGCCCCACACGAAAGTGGTCGGCACTGATGTGGCGGGGATCGCGACCATTGTCGCCGGCGGCGTCGCTCGGTACCAGGACAGGGCAGCGGTCAGCGCCCCGGGGGCTAGCAGGGGTCGGACCAGTTGTTCGATCTCGTCAGCCGACAGACCCGACCCGGCGTACACGCGACGCAGCGCCGCCCCGTCGTCGGCGGCCAGCGCACTCTCGGCCACCCCCGGCGTCCGAAAAGTGCGCAGATAGGCCGACCGTCGCTGCTGATCCGCGTCGCTCGCCACGGCGCGCGCGAAGACGGCGGGGTGCGGCACCGACACCGCGGTGAGGGTGCGGACGCGGTCGGGGTGGCGGGCGGACAACGTCCAGGCGACCACCGAGCCCCAGTCATGGCCGGCGACATGGGCGCTGTCCCAGCCCAGGGCATCCAGGAGACCCACGGCATCGGCGACGAGACTGTCCAGGGAGTAGTCCTCGGTCTCGTCGGGGCGCGCGCCCGGGGAGTAGCCACGCTGGTCGGGCGCCACCGCGTGCAGTCCTCGCTCGGCGAGCAGCGGCCCCACACTTGACCAGCACCGGGAGCCCTCCGGGAAGCCGTGCAGCAGGAGCACCGGCGTACTGGCTCGCTCGCCCCAGGTGAGGGCGTCGAAAACCCATCCATGCGCTGCCAGCTCCACCGCGGCCTCCTGCCCCTCGTCGCGAACCTACCGGGGTCCGCGGTGTCGGGGGAGGGTGCCGCGTGCACCGCCGGCCGGTGCACGAGCAGCGGCTCGGTTGCCCCTGTCGGTGGTGTCGCGGACACTGGAGTGGCGGGTGGGCGACAGGCCGCGCACATCGCCGACCTCCCCGCGCTACCGGGCGACGTCGCCTTCAATCGGGCTACCTGAAGGAGTCCCTCCGTGAGCGGACTGGACCGCAAGTGGTGGACACTCATCGCCGTCTGCACGGCGAGCTTCATGCTGCTGCTCGACATCACCGTGGTCAACGTGGCGCTGCCGGACATTCAGCGCTCCCTGCACGCCAGCTTCAGCGACCTGCAGTGGGTAGTCGACGCGTACTCCCTCACCCTCGCGGCTTTCCTTCTGACGGCCGGAGTCATCGGGGACATGTTCGGGCGTCGCGAGGTGTTCGCGATTGGACTCGGTGTCTTCTCGGCCGCGTCGCTGGTCTGCGGCCTGTCGACCACGTCGTTGATGCTGAACCTGTCCAGAGGCGTGCAGGGCGTGGGTGGAGCGATCATGTTCGCCACCGCCCTGGCGCTCATCGCCCAGGCATTCTCCGGGCGTGAGCGAGGCACCGCGTTCGGGATCTACGGGGCGGTGGTGGGGGGCGCCGTGGCCATCGGCCCGCTGATCGGTGGTGCGATCACGAGCGGGATCGGGTGGCGGTGGATCTTCTTCGTCAACGTCCCTATCGGCGTGGTGGCTGTGGTGATCACCTTGCTGCGGGTCCAGGAGTCCCATGACCCCCACCATCGCAAGGTCGACTGGATCGGGTTCATCAGCTTCTCCGCTGCCTTGTTCATGCTCGTGTTCGCCCTGGTCCGCGGCAACGGTGACGGGTGGAGCAGCCCGCTCATCGTGGGCCTGCTCGCCGGCAGTGCCATTTTGCTCACCGTGTTCGTCGTGGCCGAGTGGCTACAGAGCGAACCCATGCTCGACCTCAGCCTGTTCAGCCGGCCGGCGATGGTGGGGGTGTCCCTGGCCGCCTTCACGCTGTCCGCGTCGATCTTCGCCCTGTTCCTCTACCTGACCCTGTACATCCAGGACGGCTTGGGGTACGGCCCGCTGGCGGCGGGTCTGCGCTTCCTGCCTATCACCATGCTCTCGTTCATCGTGGCCCCGTTCGCGGGGCGGCTGACCGTCCGGGTCCAGGCGCGCTACCTGCTGGGCACCGGTCTGCTGCTGATCGCCGTCGGCTGCTTCCTCATGGGGCGCACGCACCCGGACTCAGGCTGGACAGTGCTGCTGCCCGGCTTCATCGTCGCCGGCATCGGCATCGGGACGGTGAACCCGGTGCTGGCCTCGTCGGCGATCTCCGTCGTGCCCCCGCAGCGCAGCGGAATGGCATCCGGCGCGAACAGCACGTTCCGCCAGGTGGGCATCGCCACGGGTATCGCGGGTCTCGGCGCGGTGTTCCAGACCCAGATAGTCGCCCACACGCTGGCCGTCCTGAGGACCACCACGGCGGGTCAGGACGTCATCGCCCACGGTAGCGACCAGCTGCAGTCGGCCATCGCGGGCGGTGCCGTGCGCGATGTGGCGGCCGCGATTCCCGCAGCTCCCGCCCACGATGCGCTGCTGCAGGCCTATCTGGCAGGGTTCTCCGCGACCCTGAACCACATCATGATCATCGGCGCGGTCATCGCGCTGGTCGGCTCGTTGGGCTCCTACGTCCTGATCCGGCAGCGAGACTTCGTCCCGTCCTACAGCCCGACGGCCTCCCGGCCACCCGCGGCCGAGGCCGAGACTGCCGGTTCCCACCAAGACGAGACGATCCTCCATCCGTCGCCGGCGCTGCCCGTGGAGCCAGTGGGCGACACGGTCTAGTCGGGGCGCCCCTACAGCCGGTAGCGCAGGATCGCGGCGAGCGGGGCCTGCGACGGCAGGTCTGCCGCCCGCACGGCCAGCACCCGACCGCTGCTGGCCAGCACCCGGCGGGCGATCTCGTCCACGACCCCGTAGTTGACCGCGTCCTCGGCGTCGTCGAAGGTCACGGCGCCCGTCTCCTCGTCCACGAGCCCCGGCAACGTGCGGTCCATGTCGACCAGCACTGACTCCACGCCGCCGAACGTGGCCGCCCGCGCGGCGTGCGCGACGTCCGCGGTGGCGCGCCCCTCGGACAGGCGCTGCTCGTAGGTGGCGCGCCACCGTGTCAGGGTCTCCTCGTAGGCGGCGTCCAGGACCGGCCGAGCGGCACTGGCCAGGTCCGCGTCACTGACTCGTTCCGGGCTGGTCTCGATACCGGCGGCCAGCAGGTGCGGGGAGGACGCTACCGACCGGTAGATCGACCGCAGCGGCTCGGTGGCTGCCAGGACGAGGGGTGTGGAGTCGGACAGCGGCAGCGTCCGCAGGGCCGCGTCTACCGCCCGCGCGTAAGCCCGCAGCCGGACCTTCTTGCCCTCCGATCCGACGATGCGGCCACTGGGCGAGCGGCCGGCGATGCTTGCCTTGCCGGCCTCGTCCGCGGCGCCGCGCGGCAGACCGTCGACGGCCACGGTCCGCGCCGGCAGGTCCGCGCCCACCTCGACCACCCGGACACCGGCCTCGGACAGGGCCAGGACGTAGGCGCTGTTGGGGAAGGTCACAGAGCGCAGCAGCGGCTTGAGGTGGAACCGGTCGGAGACCTCCACCATGGGCTGCAGTGTTGTGGGCAGCCGGAACGTGCGCAGGTGGTCGGGGGTGGCGAACACGGCGAGGCCGTGGGCCTGGTGGGCCCAAAACGCGTCGTCGTCGACGAGGTCGTCGAGCTCCTCCTGCAGATCCTGCACGCGGCCCCGGTCCAGCCCGGCGGCCTCCAGCTGGGTGACAGCCTCGCGGGCCAGGTTCCTCAGCTGGATGCGGTCCGCCTCGGTCTGCGTGCTGACCGGGGTAGTTGGCAGGTATACCGAGACCGCGGCGTCGGAGCGTTCGGTCGCGATGCGCGCCACGTCGGCGTCGCTGGGGATGTCGGTGTACAGCACCTGGGCCTCCTGGTAGTCGCTGACGTCACGGTGTTGACGTCCCCGGCGCCCCGACGGCCGGGTGCGGGGGGCATCCGAACGCCCGCGTGCCACCGGCAACGTAACCACGCCGCGCCGGCCAGGGCCACCGTGCCCATGGCCTGCGGGGGCGGGTGCGACGGCGGATGACCCCGGGGGAGACGGCCTGCGCCCCGGTCGCCGTGGCCAGCGGTGTCGCCACCCGCTACAGTCGCGCTCGCGTGGGCTGAGGCCCTGGATGTCCCCTTGACCTGTGGAGGCTCGCAGTGACTGTTGGTCCCGTCGATGTCTTGATCATCGGCTTCCCGGGCAACCGGTTCACCGGCAAGATCGCGCCGGCCATCCTGGACCTGGCGGCGGCCGGCACCATCCGGATCATCGACCTGCTGTTCGTCATGAAGGACGGGGACGGCGTCGTCACCACCCTCGCGATCTCCGACCTTGACCCCGAGACCGGGCCAGCGTTCCTCTCCCTCGACGTGGCTCAGCCGGGCGCCCTGGGTGACGAGGACGCCGAGGAGGTCAGCGAGGACCTCGCGCCGAACAGCTCGGCGCTTCTCGTCGCGTACGAGAACACGTGGGCGGTCGCGGTGATCGAGGCCTGCCGCGAGGCAGACGGTTTCGTCATCGACTCGATCCGTATCCCGGCCGACGTCGTCCAGGCCGCACTGACCGTCTAGCCCCACCGATCGAAAGGTGCCCCCCATGGGTCTGTTGAGAATGGCCGCCCGCACCGCCGTGGTCGCCGGTACCGCTACCGCCGTGTCCGGGCGCGTCGCCCGCCGCCAGGCGAGCAAGTACGACCAGCAGGCGGCCGCGCAGCAGCCGCAGTACGCCCCGGAGCCGCAGGCCGCTGACCCCGCGCCGGTGGACCCAACGACCGCCAAGCTGCAGGAGCTCGCCCAGCTGCACGGCTCGGGAGTTCTCACCGACGAGGAGTTCGCGGCCGCCAAGGCCAAGATCCTCGGCATCTGAGCACCGTCCCGGCGGTTGGGCCCACCGGCCCGGCCTACTCATGGCTGGCGGCGGTGTACGACGACGTCGTGGTCGACGACGCCCCGTACGCCCGGTGGGCCGACTTCATCGACGCTCGGTTCGCCACATCCAGCCCGCCCGTCCGCCGCGTCCTGGACGTCTGCTGCGGCACGGGCATCCTCACCGCGCAGCTAGTCGCCCGCGGCTACCAGCTGCGCGGGGTGGACGCCTCCGCCGCGATGCTCCAGGTCGCTCGGGAACGCCTCGGCCCACGCGTGCCCCTGGTCGAGTCCGTGCTTCCCGACTTGGCGGTGGAGGATGCGGTGGACGCCGCCGTGTCCACCTTTGACGGGCTGAACTACCTGCCGCCGTCGGACCTGGCGGCGAGTCTGGCAGCCGTCGCCCGCGTTGTCGTGCCTCACGGATGGCTGGTGTTCGACCTGCACACCGAGGCGATGATGCGGTTCACGGCCGACCATCCCGTCGCGACGGGGCGGTCGCACGCCGGCGCCTTCGAGGTGTCGACGGCCGTCGATCTCGACGCGCGACGCTGCCTGACCCGGGTCGAGCTGTCCTCAGACGCCGGCTCTTTCGTGGAGGTGCACCGCCAGTACTTCCACACCGATACCGAGGTGCGTGCGGCGCTGGCGGAGTCCGGGTGGACGGAGGTCACGGCCACCGCCGACTACACCGACGCCGCGGTGGCGCCCACCGACCTGCGCGCCACCTGGGTCGCGCGACGGACGGCCTGAGGACAGCCGGCGTGGCCCGGGGCCGGCGGCCACCGTGCGGGGGCCGCCGCCGGGGCGGCGGCTGAGAGGATCCGCTCATGTCCGAGGCCGTCGTGTCTGCCGTCGGCATCGCGCTCTCGCCGTTCTCGTTTATCCCTGCCGTCCTGCTGCTCTTCACCGCGCGACCGCGGGCGACGGCGGGCAGCTTCGTCCTCGGCTGGTTCGCGGGCGTGGCGGTGGTCACCGCCCTGGCCGTCCTGCTCGCCGATGTCCTGGCTCTGCCCCCGCACTCCCCCCGCTGGGTGTCCTGGGTGCGGGTGGTGCTGGGTCTCGTACTGGTGGTGGTCGGCCTGCGCGACCTCCTGCGCCGCTCGACAGACGCGTCCCCGCCACGGTGGCTGACCGCCTTCGACGACGCCGACCCGCGCTCCGCGGCGCGGCTGGGACTGCTCGCTGCGGCAGTGAACCCCAAGATCGTGCTGCTGGCGGCTGCGGGGGGGTTCTCCCTGGAGGGAGCGGTGCAGGGTCGCGGCGCCCAGGCCGCGGCTGTGCTCGCGTTCGCGGCGCTGGCGTCCCTCGCCGCAGCCCTGCCCGTGGTCTGGTACCTGCTGCGCGGGGCCCGCGCCCTGGGGCCGCTCGGGCGGGCCAAGGACTGGCTGGCGACGAACTCCGCGGTGGTCATGGGCGTCGTCCTGCTCCTGATCGGGCTCCTGGTGGGCTGGAAGGGCGTGGGCGGCTTGCGCTGACGGCGGCCGGCCCGCGGGGCCGGCACGGTGGCCGCGTGCGGGACCCGGTGACCGCCGAGGGGCGGGGGCACCGGCGCGGCGATCCCGGTGGCTGCTGGTCACCGGGGGCGTGCTGCCCCCCTCGGCGTGCTGTTCGCCGTGCGTGACCGGCACGCGGCCGGGCCCCAGGACTCGGTACCGCAGCTGCAGGTGGGCGACGGAGGCCACGCGTCGGCCCACCACCCGCCGGGCGCCCGTGCGGTCGTCGACACCGTCTGCACGCCGTCCGCATCGCCCGCCAGTACCGCTGCCTGACCACCGTCGGCGACGGCGCCGCTGTCACGGACGCCGTGGACGTCGCCGCGGGTGGCGCGACGTGGACGCTGTCCTCCCAGCCGGCGGCCTGAGCCAGCCGGGCGGGACTCGGCCAGGTGGGGGACAGCGTCGCCGCCCTGCGACCGGTCGCTCACCAGGGGTCAATGGGACGTTCGGGCCACTGCCCGACGCCACCGGGCGGGCCTAGCGTCGCCGCTACGGCGTCGAGGGTCGCAGCCGTCCGCGCGGTCACCGCGTGGCGTCACAGGGGGGTCCCGATGGGCCGCATCTCACGCAGGAGGGTGGCCGCGCTGGCCGCTACGGCAGCGGTGGCGGTGGGTCTGGTGGCCACCGCCTCGGGCGCCACCGGCGCCTACTTCACCGACACCAAGTCCGGGACGCTGTCCGGGACGATCGGGTCGGTCAAGGTGAGCACCTCTGGCGGCGGCGGCGCCGACGGCCTGGACCTGGCGTTCACCAACCTGCTGCCCGGCGAGGCGCAGACGGTCACGCTGAACTACCTGAACACCGGGACCGGCCCGGAGGACATCTGGCTGGCCTTCCCCGACGCGTCGTCGCTGCATGCGCTGAACAACCTGGGCAGCTACGGCCAGATCAGCGTCGCGGACTCCGTCGCCGGCACCGTGTTCAGCTCCACCAACCTCAACGACAACCGGCCGCCGGCGACGGGGACCTGCGGAGCCTTCACCCCGGCCGGCTGCTGGCCGCTGCCGACGCGCCTGCTGGTGCGCTCCTCGGTGCCCGCCGGTGGTGGCGGCTCCGTCTCCCTATCGTTCGCCTACCCCGGCAAGCTGTCCGACCCGGCAGCCGAGGGCGGCAGCTGGAACGTCTACCCCGTCGCGGGGTCGCTGCCCGCCGACTCGGCGACGTCCGGGTCCGGGCTGCCGTACCAGGTGGTCGCCACCCAGCCCGGTCAGACCCCCTAGGCCGCAGCAGTGCCGCCGCGGCAGTGGTGGCGCGCACCCGGTACCCCGCGGACCCGCGTCGGCGTAGCGGGTCCCCCGACCACCCTTGAGGCGATGCGACGGCGACGGCGAAGCGTGGGGGCGTGGCTGGGCGCGGCGCTGGGTGTGCTCGCCGCGGCCGCGGTGCTCACCGTCGCCGTCGGGGGGGTGCCGGGCTACCGCTTCTACGCCGTGCGGACCGCCTCGATGAGCCCGACCATCCCGCCCCGCAGCCTGGTGGTGGTCAGGGTCGGCGACTACCGCCTCGGCCAGCCAGTGACCTTCTACCGTGCCGGCGCGGTGGTCACCCACCGGTTCGTGGGGCGCACGCCCACCGGTGACCTGGTCACCCAGGGTGACGCCAACCCCACCGCGGACGCGTCCGCGGTGCCCCCGTCGGCGGTGGTGGGCGGTGTGGTCTGGGCGCCCCGTCAGCTCGGCTACTGGGTGGTCTACCTGCGCAGCCCGCTGGGTCTGGCCTCGGTGCTGGTCAGCATCGCGCTGCTGTGGCAGCTGGCGGCGCTCGGCGACGCGGACGCGGCGCGCCGGCGGCTGCGCGCCCGCCACCGTCGCGTGGTGGCGCCCCGCCACTCCCGGGTGGCGCACGCCCGCCTGGCTGACTGACCGGGCCCCCACGGCCGCGCCGGCGGTGCCCACGGCGACTCCGCGGCGAGGGTGTCCCCAGGCCTCGCGCCCGGACCCGGACGTCGGCACCCCGGACGGGACGGCACGCACGTCCGAGCCGATCACCGCGGGAGGGCGCCTACATGCCCAAGGTGAGCGCGATCTGCCTGACCTGTGCCGCAAACAGCGCCTCGCGCACCGGCTCGCCCAGCATGTCGAGGTGGCCGTAGACGTCGAGGCAGACGAAGCCGTGGACGGACGCCCACGCGCACAGCATCGCCTGGTGGGTGGCGGCCGGCATCGCGCCGAGCACCCCCTTCTTCGCGTCCTCGTCCGCGTAGGCGACGAGCACCTCGGCCACGTCGGTGACCAGCGGCGGGCCGAGCTGTCCCCGCTGGGCGGCGACGTAGGCCACCGCCGCGAGGTAGGTCATCGCCTGGGTCGCCGCCTCCACGGTGGGGCCGTCGGCCGGCGCGGCGTAGCCGGGGATCGGCTGGCCGAAGATCAGCGTGAACTGGTACAGGTCGCGCCGGGCCCAGTCCCAGTAGGCGCGGGCGACCGCGGCGAGGTGCTCCCGCGGTGGCGGGGGGTCGGCGAGGTCGGCGGCGCCGGCCAGCGCGGCCGCCAGGTCGCGGTAGCCGTCGGCGATCAGGTCGGTGAGGAGCTCGGCGCGGTCGGTGTAGTACCGGTACAGGGCCGGTGGCGTCAGTCCCATCGCCCGGGCGATGTCGCTGAACCGCACGTCGGTGCTGCCCTGCGCGCGCATCAGCTCCAGCGCCGTCGTCTTGATCTCCGCCAGCGTGGCTGCCCGTGCCCGCTCGCGCCTGCTCGGTGCTCCCGCCGGCTGCGCCACCGTCATCGCTGCCTCCTCCACCCGGTAACTGTAACGCACCATCACTTTCGTGAAGGTACTTGACAGTTCATTCGTCCTACGGTTAGTTATGACTCGTAACGTCCGCGATGATCACTAACCTTCATAAGGACCCATCATGACGACGGTCTCGCCCTCCCTGGCTCCGCCCGCACCGCCGGCACCCACCCCTGGTCCGCTGGGCAGGCTTGCCGCGGCCACCTACCGCCACCGCGGTCGCACCATCCTGGCCTGGCTGGCGGTCCTGGTGCTGGCCACCGGGCTGTCTGTGGCCTTCCGCGGCGCCTACCGGGCCGACTACTCCGCGCCCGGCTCGGACTCCCGCGCGGCGCAGAACCTGCTCAGCACGCAGTTCCCCGCCCAGGCGGGGGACACCATCACGGTCGTCGCGCACTCCGCCGGCCCGGTCAGCGCCGACCGGTCGGTGCTGACCGCGCTGCTGGGGCGCCTGGCCGCCCAGCCGCACGTGGTGGGCGCCAGCGACCCGTTCACCACGCCCGGGGCGATCTCGCCCGCCGGCACCACGGCCCTGGCCACCCTGCGCCTGGACGTCGTCAACCCCGCGGACATGCCAGTCGCGGCGACGAAGCACCTGATGGCGATCGCGGCCGCCGCGCAGACCGCCGACCTGCGCGTGGCGCTGGGCGGGCAGACCGTCGAGGCCGCCCAGCAGGGTGCGATCGGCTCGGAGGGCATCGGGCTGCTCGCCGCGGGGGTGATCCTGCTGCTCACCTTCGGCACCGTGGTCGCGGCCGGGCTGCCGATCTTCGTGGCGCTGGCCGGCCTGGGGGTCAGCTCGGCGCTGACCGGCCTGATCGCCGCGGCGACCCCGGTGCCCGACTGGTCCAGCTCGCTGGCCACGATGATCGGGCTCGGCGTGGGCATCGACTACGCCCTGCTGATGGTGACCCGGTTCCGTGAGTGGCGGGCCGCCGGCCTGGACAACGAGCGGGCGACGGTCGCCACCCTGGACACCGCCGGGCGCGCGGTGCTGCTGGCCGGCAGCACGGTGGTGGTCAGCATGCTCGGGCTGTTCGCGATGGGCCTGTCGTTCATGCGCGGCGCGGCGCTGGTGACCATCGTCGCGGTGCTGGTCGTGCTCACCGCGGCGATGACGCTCGTCCCCGCCCTGCTGGGCTACCTCGGGCCGCGGCTGGACCGCCTCGCCGTGCCGCTGCCGAGGCGGCGCCGGACGCGAGCCGGGGGCGGCTGGACGTGGTGGAGCGAGACGGTCCGCCGCCACCGCGTGGTGGCCGCCGTGCTCGGCACCGGCGTGCTGCTCGCGCTGGCCAGCCCGTTCCTGGGCGCGCACTTCGGGTTCCCCGACGCTGGCAACGACGCGGCCGGAACCTCCGGGCGCACCGCCTACGACCTGACCGCGTCGGCGTTCGGCCCGGGTGCCAACGGCCCGCTGCTCCTCGTCGCGCAGCTGCCCCGTCCTGGCGACGTTGCCGTGGTGGGCACACTGGCGCGGCGGCTGGACGCCCTGCCTGGGGTGGCCGCCACGAGCCCGGTCACGCTGAGCCCGTCGCGGCGGGTCGCGGTGCTCAGCGTCGTGCCGCGCACCGGCCCGCAGGACGGCGCCACCCAGGCGCTGGTGCGCACGCTGCGGGGCAGCGTGCTGCCGGGCGCCACGGCGGGCAGCGGCGTCGTCGTGCACGTGGGTGGGGTGACCGCCACCGGCATCGACGCCACCGCCAACATCGTGGACCGCATCCCCGCGCTGATCGGCGGGGTGGTGGCGCTGTCCATGCTGCTGCTGCTCGTCGCGTTCCGCAGCGTCGTCGTCGCGGTGAAGGCGGCGGTGATGAACCTGCTCAGCGTCGCCGCCGCCTACGGCGTCGTCGCGCTCGCCCTGCAGGGCGGGGCGTTCGGCCGGCTGTTCGGCATCGACACACCCACGCCGCTGCCGGCGTTCGTGCCGGTGCTGATGTTCGCGGTCCTGTTCGGCCTGTCGATGGACTACGAGGTGTTCCTGGTCTCCCGCATGCGGGAGGCGTGGGTGCGCACCGGGGACAACGGCGCCGCGATCGTGCAGGGGCTCGCCGGCACCGCGCGGGTGATCACCGCGGCTGCCGCGATCATGGTGGCGGTGTTCGCCGCGTTCATTCCCAGCGCTGAGGTGGTGCTGAAGGTGATCGGGATCGGGATGGCGTCGGCGATCGCCGTGGACGCGACGGTGATCCGGATGCTGCTCGTGCCGGCGGTCATGCACCTGGTCGGGGAGCGCAACTGGTGGCTGCCGGCACCGCTGGCCCGCCTGCTGCCCGAGGTGCACGTGGAGGGCCACCCCGAGCACTACGTGCCGGCCGACGAGCCGACCGCGAGCACCGGTGTGCGGGCGCTGGCCCCCCAGCCCGCCTGAGCACCCGGAGGT
>Ga0209698_10002828_pt1 | contig 19391 bp, 12 predicted proteins | sample LitLauG_LLR_2012_FD_187203 | JGI IMG/M metagenome (GOLD analysis project Ga0209698, IMG submission 187203) | Freshwater sediment microbial communities from Pennsylvania, USA - Little Laurel Run_MetaG_LLR_2012 (SPAdes) (version 2) | ecosystem: Environmental > Aquatic > Freshwater > Creek >...
TGCCGCCGCGCCTCGAACCCATGCTCGCAACGATCGGCGAGCGTGCGTTCTCCGATCCAGCATGGCTGTTTGAAATCAAGTGGGATGGCGTACGCGCGCTGGCGTGGATTGACGATGGGGCTCTGACGCTGCGATCCCGCAACAGCGTGGACATCACCGGGCGTTATCCCGAACTGGCTTCGCTTGTCGAAACACTGGCGGCTCGGCAAGCCGTCGTGGATGGTGAAATTGTGGCCCTGGATGAGCGCGGCCACAGTGATTTCGGGCGCTTGCAGGAGCGCATGCACGTGCGCGCTCCGGGCGAAGCTCTCATTGCGAAGACGCCGGCGGTTTTTTATGCGTTTGATCTTCTCTACTGCGATGGTTACGACCTCCGGGAAACGCCTCTTCTCCAGCGCAAGCAACTTCTGCAGCGGCTGCTGCACGGGTCCGGGCGCATTCGCTTCGCCGATCACCAGTTAGAGCACGGAAAAGAACTCTTCGCGCTGGCGAAGGAAAGCGGCCTCGAAGGCATCGTGGCCAAGCGAGCCGACAGCCGGTATGTTTCCGATCGCAGCATAAACTGGCTGAAGCTGAAGGTGACGCAAACGCTCGATGCCGTCATCGGCGGCTGGACCGCGGCGCGCACGCCTGCGATTCCACTGGGCTCCCTGCTGCTGGGTTTGTACGAAGGCAAGAAACTTCGCTTTATCGGGCACGTGGGCAGCGGTTTTGATGCGAAGAAGCATGAAGAGCTAAGCGGCAACCTGAAAGACATCGCCACTGGAGCTTGCCCGTATGATGCCGTGCCCGAAGCCAACGAGAAACCGGCGTGGGTTTCGCCGGAACTGGTCGCGCGGGTCAAGTTCAGTGGCTGGACGCAAGAGCATTTGCTGCGCCATCCGGTGTTCATCGCGCTGCGCGAAGATGTGCGGCCGGCGGATTGCCAGTGGGAAAGCGAAGTGGCGCAAGCTGCGGCTGAGCCGGCCGCCGCTCCGGCGGTCGTGCGCGCTCCCGAAGTCGTCGGGAAAGTTCTGAACACCACCGCGCAGATCGAAGCTGAATTGTTCAAGGGGCGCGCGGAAACCATCGCCATTGAACTCGACGGGAAGCGGCTGCGGTTCAGCAACCTAAACAAAGTCTATTTTCCGGAGTCCGGCTACACCAAACGCGATCTGCTTGCTTACTATTATCGCGTGGCGGATTTTATTCTGCCGTTTCTGCGCGACCGCGCCCTGGTACTGCGGCGTTATCCGGACGGAATCAAGGGCCAGGCCTTCTTTCAAAAAGATTTGCGGGAAGGCGTGCCGGAGTGGTTCAAGACCGTGCCGATTGATTCAGAGAAAAAAGGGGAACCAATTCACTACGCGACTGCGAATGACCGGGCTTCCCTTCTATTTTTGACCGGGCTTGGCTGCATCGACCACAATCCGTGGTCCAACCGCGTTGACGAGTTCGAGCATCCTGATTACTTCTTCTTCGATCTCGACCCTTCCGACGGCACGGAGTTTTCCGTAGTCGTCACCATCGCCAGAGCGCTGCACGAGAAGCTGGAGGAATTGCGCATGGCGCACTTTGTGAAAACATCAGGCGCGACCGGGATGCACATCTTCATTCCTGTCGAGCCCGTCTATACTTACGAGCAGTTGCGGACCTTTGGCGAAATTATCGCGCGAACGGTGACTGCTGAACACCCGAATCTGGTCACCAACGAACGCAGCGTTGCCAAGCGTCCAGCAGGCCGGGTGTTGATCGACGTGCAGCAGAATGCGCATGGGCGTCCGCTTGCAACTGCTTATGCAGTGCGGGCATTTCCGAAAGCGCCTGTTTCTGCCCCGATTTTACCGCGCGAACTGAAGACGAGCCTGAAGCCGGAAGCCCTGAATATCAAGACGATGCTTGCCCGGCTCGAAAGCAAAGGCGATCTGTGGGCGGATTTCTGGAGGCGCCGCCAACGACTCGAGCAAGCCATCGAAATTCTCAGCAGCCGCGTCCCGCCAAGAACAAAGAAGGGACCATAATTTACAACGCTCGTGCAGGCCTCGCCTTTTCCAGACGCTTTAGCTGTGATTAAATGCCAGTGCACGGAGGTTCTCCCATTCCTCGCGAAGGCCGGCTTCTTGTTGGAATTTCTGGCTACTCTTACAAAGAGTGGAAGGGGAATTTTTACCCTGAGAAACTTCCCGACCGTGAAATGCTCAGCTTCTACGCGAAGCAGTTCTCCACGGTTGAAATCAACTACACTTTCTATCGCATGCCCACCGAGAACACGCTCTTGAACATGGTGAAGAGCGTACCCGAAGGGTTCCGCTTCGCCTTAAAAGCCAACCAGAAAATCACGCACATCCAAAGGCTCCGCGGCTGCGAGAGCACCCTGAAACGTTTCCTGGAAGTCGCCAGCGTTCTAAACGACGGCGACCATCTCGGGCCAATCCTCGTTCAACTTCCGCCCAATTTCAAATTCGACCGCCCGCTGCTGGAAGACTTTCTTGCTCTTCGTCCGCCCGCTTTCCTTTTCACCTTTGAAGCACGGCATCCGTCCTGGTATACCGAGGAAACCTACGCCGTCCTTCGCCAGCACGAGACCGCGCTGTGCCTGTCGGAAACCGAAAAGCAAACGCCCCCGGACGTGCTCACCGCCGGCTTCACCTACGCGCGCCTGCGGCTGGAAGACTACACTCCGAAGCAAATCACGGCGTGGAAAAAACGTTTTGACACCTGGCTCAGCCAGGGCGTGGATGTTTTTGTCTATTTCAAGCACGAAGACGCGGGCAAAGCGCCGGCTTACGCCAGCCAGCTTCTCGGAAAGGCTCGCTGATCGCAGGTCCTCAGTCGCGCTCGCGGAAGAACCTTGCGGCTCCTGCAGCGCTAGCTCCGGAATCTGAATCGGCAGCGTCCCAGGCTTTGCGGTCAGTGGGCTGGATGGGTTCCAGTTTTTTCTGCGAAAGTGTTTTGTTCACCGAGGGAAGTTCTTTGGAAACGAACGCGTCGAACTCGCCGGCCACGTCATTCAATTCCTTGGTGAGCGAATCGATGCGCGCAATCTGGTAGTCGCCTGGCCGTCCTTCATAATTCAAGATAGCTCCGTAAAGCGCCGTCGTCTTTTCACGAATACGCTCTTCACCGGTGATGGCGCCACCTTCCGTCGTGGCCACGATCTTCTTGCGCATGGCTTCCACTTTGCCGGCGAGCTCCTGCAGCCGCTTGCTGAAGACGGCATCGGACTTCGCCTTTGCGCCGCGTTCCATGAGCGCGGAGTGGACGCCATTGATGCGGTCGACGTCGAAGCTCATCTCCCCAAGCAAACGGTGGAGGCGCATCGCCGAGTCGAATTCCAGCTTGCGGTCTTCCGTCGTGAACTTGGCGCGCGGATCGAGTTCCACAACGAGTTGAGTACTGTACGTCTCTCTGCCTCGCGTCATCTTCACCGTGTATGTCCCCGGCATTACGCGGGGGCCTTGCGCCGCTTCAAAAGCGGCACTGGCCGCAGGCGGAACGTGCGGCGCCTTCAGCCGCATGGGCCATTCCACACGGCTGATGCCGCGCCGGCTATTCGGCGGAAGCGTGTCCACCAATTTCCCGTCCGCATCAAAAATTTCCAGTTTCATTTTTCCAAAAATGTGCCGCTTGCTCTGGTAGTAGGTAATCAGCGCCGCGTCCGGAGGATTCGGTCCGGTAAAGACCGCGCTGCCTTCTGCCCAGCCGCCATTTGACGGGAGCCGCTGTTGTGAAGGCTTGGCCTGCAGGAAAACCGCCTCCCGTGCCATAACTTCCGGAGTCAACTTACGCAGCGGCGTGATGTCGTCAACGATCCAGATGCCGCGACCGTGCGTCGCGATAATCAGATCCGATTCGCGCGGATGCACGACGATGTCCCGCACCGCCACCATTGGAAATTCGTGGCCTTTGTATCTCGCCCACTGCTTGCCGCCGTCGGGAGAAATCCAGAGGCCGAACTCTGTGCCCAGAAAGAGCAGATCATGCCTGACCGTGTCTTCTTTGATGACATGCGCATAGCCACGCACGCCGCTGTCTGCGGTCACGATCGGCGTCCAGGTCTTCCCGTAGTCCGTGGTCTTGTAGACGTGCGGATCGATATCTCCAAAGGTGTGCCGGTCGAAGGTCGCATAAGCCGTGCCCGCGTCATAGAGGCTGGCTTCCACCCATGAAACCCACGAGGCTTTCGGCAGGTTCGGGATATTGCCTACCACATTGGTCCAGGTCTTCGCGCCGTCGCGCGTCACCTGGAGATTTCCGTCATCCGTTCCCACCCAGATGGTTTGTCCATCGCGCGGAGACTCACTGATCGAGTAGATCGTCGTGTGCATCTCGGCATACGAGTTGTCGATCGTGACGCCGCCGGATTCTTCCTGTTTCTGTTTCTCCGGGTCGTTGGTGGTGAGGTCCGGCGAGATGCGTTCCCATGATTGGCCGTGGTCGCGCGAGCGGAAAAGGAATTGCGCGCCAATATAAACCGTCCCTTTCTCGTTCGGGCTTAAGTGGATCGGCGTGTTCCAGTTGAAGCGCAACTTCCCTTCTCCATAATTGGGTTGCGGCTTGATCGATCGCCCTTCCAGCGTGATTCGATTCACGCGCCCGATCTCTCCGCCTTGCGCTTCGGCATAGACGTAGTTCGGATCGGACGGATCCGGAAACACCCAGAAGCCATCCCCGCCATACAGATTTTCCCAGCGGCCGTTGGTAATTCCGCCCGGATACTGCGAATCGCCCATCCACACGCTGTTGTCCTGGAGCCCGCCGAAAACGTGATAAGGGTCGGCGTTGTCCGCGCTCACATGATAGAACTGCGACACCGGAAGGTTGTTGCCCTTCCACCAGGTATTGCCGCCGTCGTAGGAATACCAAACTCCGCCGTCATCCGTGGCGATGACGTGATCCGTATTATCCGGATTCACCCAGACATCGTGGAAGTCGCCGTGCGCGCCGTTCCCGATGCCGCTGAAACTTTTGCCTCCGTCCTCACTCATGATCAACGTGAGGTCCGGCTTGTAAACCTTGTTCTCGTTCTTCGGGTCGACAATCAAGTTGGCAAAGTAAAATGGCCGCCACACCATCCAATTGCTGCGGTCCCGCTCTTCCCACGTCTTGCCGCCATCATCCGAGCGAAACAGAGCGCTGCGCGTTGATTCAATCATTGCGTAAACAACATTTGGTTTTGATGGCGCAATCGTGACCGCAACGCGCCCCCAGGGCTTGGCGGGCAACCCCTTCGCGCTCTTTTCATCCAATTCCTTCCACGTCGTTCCGCCATCAGTGCTCTGGAAAAATCCGCTGCCGCTGGCCGCGGTGGCATTCTCTCCGCCCGAGCGGAATGTCCAGCCCTTCCGGCGAAAATCCCACATGCCCGCGAAAAGAGTCTTGGGATCCTGCGGATTCATGGAAATCATCGAGCAGCCGGTGGAGAGATTCGCGCCCTTCAGAATCTTGGTCCAGCTTTTGCCGCCATCCGTAGTCTTGTAAATGCCGCGATCCTCGCTGTCGCTCCACAATTTTCCCGGAACGCACACGTAGACGGTGTCGCTGCTCTTCGGATCAACGATGATTTTCGCAATGCGCTCGGAATTTTGCAGTCCCAAGTTGGTCCAACTGTCACCGCCGTCGGTCGATTTGTAGATGCCATTTCCGATCGACACGCTGTTGCGGGTCCACGCCTCGCCCGTTCCGGCCCAAATCGTTTTCGGTGCCTGCGGATCAATCGCGAGCGCGCCAATGGATTGCGCGGATTCCTTGTCGAAAACCGGCTTGAACGTTGTGCCGCCATTGGAAGACTTCCAGACGCCGCCACTCGCAGATCCAACGTACACCGTGAGCCGGCCATCCTCCTTCACGGCTGCGATTGCCGCCACTCGTCCGCTCATGGCCGCGGAGCCGATATTCCGCGCACCGAGCCCGGAGATGGTATCCGAGTCAAAGTTTGCATTTTGCGCCGGCGCAGGGCCGGCAAAGAGCATGCTGGCAAAAATCAACATCATCACAGCGGCAAAGCAGCGGATTTTCTTGCGCATGTCGGCGGATTCCTCAGCGATAAAGTAGTAGCAACAACTCTTGGCCCCAAATCGATTCATTCGTGTTCGCGGAAGGACCGGCATTCTCGCCCGTCCCTTTCAAGGTCTACTTCCCTGGCGGCGACTTCATCTCCGGTTTAGTGGCGGGCATTGTGAAATGCGCGTCTTCCAGCGGAATATTCTGTTCGATTTTCTCGACGGTGATCTGCGAGCGCGAAGAACTGCCCTTCTGCGCTTGCTCTACGGCGAACGGATAATAGATGCCGTTCACTTGCTCGTAATCCCCATAGTAAAGTTCGCTCTCCTGCAGCGCGCCGCGAATCGTCGTCTGAACTTCCAGCTTCAGCTCCAGGTAAGAGTCCGCGTCGAGGTAGTAATAACGCACGTCCCCGTTCTTCATGCTCAGCTTGATTTTGAAACAATCCGTTCCTTCCACGGAATCGTGCCCCACCAGTTCGGCTTTGTGGCCCTTCTCTTTGTAATCCATCAGGGGCCCGTCGATATCGGCGTCTACCGCGAGGCTTTTCAAGTCGTCCTGCGAGAGCAACTCCGGATCTTTGCGCCCGCCGAACGGAGAAATCTGCCATCCGCTTTTGCCGTCGTAGGCCTGCACCTGCGCAAGGCCCTGAATAATGAACTCTTCCCGAACCTTGTCCGCCCTCTTGTTTTCCTGCCGAAAATCCGCGCGAAACGATCCCTGGCTGAATTTTGCCGTGGTGCGCAAACTGCGCACGGATTTCAACTTGTCTGTTCCGCCGTGCGCCTGGACATTTTTCGCGATGATTTCATCAACGGTCTGTGCTCTGGCGGCAAAGGAAAAAAACGCCAAAGCCAGCATTCCCGGCAAGAAAAAACGGGCGATCCCAAAGAACTCCCTGAACGGCATCAGCCGCGAGTCTGCTTTCATGAATTCCCCCAAATTAAACTACCGGTGATAGTACACCAAACGGATGGACGGTAACCGCTGTCCTTGATGGTTAGGACGGAATACCAAGCGTTGAGTAAGCAAACTTCCTCACGACTGCCGATAAAATGCGCCGCATTGGGCACTAGAACTCCAGATGCAGCCGCAGTGTCGGCACAACGACCGGCCCGCGATCCCGGTTATATCCGGGATTGTTGATATGCTGCACGCCAAACGAAGGATAGAACCCGCGCCACACATGGAGCGTGTAGTAGCTCTCCACAATGTTCTCCCGGCCGTAATTCAGGCGCCCGTCACCCAGAAGAAAACCTGAGCCGCCGAGCGCCAGGTATTGTTGATGGTCTTTTGAGATCCCATTCGAAACAAAAACCACCCCCGCGCGGTCAAATTTTCTATGCCACGGCTTGCCGTTCCCGCCAGTCCCTATCTGCACCGTCGCGTCCACTTCCGTATACGCATACGATTCATGCCGCCCCTCGTTCCATCCCCAGCGCCCGAACACTCCCATCCAGTCATTGAGCGGCTGCTCGAGATTTACGCCGAACCCGTATTTTGTCGTTGTTTGTAGAGGATGCGCAGTGATTTCAGGTGCAGTTGTCAGACCAGCCTGAAAATTGTCGATCGCTTCCCGATAGCTCCCCATATTCGCATGATTCACAAAAGTGAGCAGCCGAACAATGCCCTCCTGCTTGCGAAGGACCGTGCCACGCAGCTCAAATTCGACATTTTCCGCATGCGCCCGCCCCAAGTCAGCGTCCAGATGGATTCCATTCGCCACTTTCGGCATCAGCCCTTCCGCAAACCGCACTGCCCAACGCCGGTCGTGGTATTCGATCATGGCGCCAAACGTAAACCCGCGCGTGTCGGCGGCATAGTCAAATGCGCCGTTATTGTCGACGGTCCAGTTCATGAATTGGAAAGTCGTGTCACTGCCGTACGTGTTTAAATCAAAAAAATCCGCCATGCTGAATTTGCCGAAGCGGATTTCCAGCCTTCTCACCGGCAGCGTGCTAAAGAGCGAATACGGCGTTCGTGTCGCGCCCGCTTTTTCTCCGCCCAGCGGAATGATCTGGTGCCACATCAGCCGTGCAATGTACGGCGCTTTGCTCAGCGTCGGATTGCGCACCACATCCAGATTCGTCGCGCCAGCCAGCCCGAGTGCTTCTCCGATTCCATGGCCGCCGGTTTCCTGCACGTCGCAAAGCAGCTCCGTCGTGCCCGTTAGCTGCAACCCGGTGAAGAGCGTCAGCACCCGCGACGTCGCATCCTGCGCTTCCGGAGTGAGGCTATTCTTTGCCTGATAGGGCGAATTGAACGCTGGATGCCACTGCGAAATCCAATTGGCCTGGCCTGAAATCCACAATCGATCCGTCTCCGGATGCGGGAACATCGCCGGCACCGGATCGCTCTCCGCCGACGGATCCGCAGCAGCAGGCGCTTGAGCCGGAGTCCGCGGCGCGTCTTGCGCGCGCAGCCTTGGGGCCGCGAACGAAAAGACCGTGAGCATCGCGCTAATGGCCAGAATAAATTGGAAAATCGGGCGCCGCATCATGTGTTCCGAATCCCTCAAACTCGAGATTGCCGACCGCTTCTGAATCTTTGCAAACTAAGTCACGACCAGTGAATGGATGATGAACGTCCGCAGGAAAAGCGCTCCTTGAAATCCCCTACCCCTTTGTTCTACTGTTCATCAGGCCCTTGTCGAATGGCCCGGAACCTTGATACCATACCCCTGTAGGGTAGACAAGCAAAATGTCGCACACTTCCCGCGAAAAACTGGATCTCGTCAACCGCACCAAGAAAGTCATTGGCCAACTGGAAAGCGTCCTGCGCGCCCTCAACGAGGACGAACCTTGCGCCGACGCCCTTCAGCGGCTTTCCGCCGCTCGCGGCGCCATTAACAGCCTCATGGCCGAACTCATGGAAGACCACATCCGCAACCACATGCCTCGAAACTCAAAATCCTCGGAAGAAGCCGCCGACGATGTCATCAGCATCGTCCGCACCTACCTCAAGTAGATAGAAGAAGGTCGCGTTTCGAACGATTTTTCTATATCTTCTTTGAGCCGAGCTATCCGTTATCGATTTCAATGAGCCCCAAGGAGACTGTGGTGCGAAGAATTCTTGCAGCCCTCGCCTTTGCCGCATTCCTCAGCGCTCCGGGAGCACGCGCCCAGGCCGGTCCTATCGAAGGTGGCCACGAATGGCAGGTGTGGACCGGCGGTGGCCACGGCACCAACGGCAAGGAATCCGGCGACGGTGTCTGGAACGTCGGCTTCCGTTACGGCCTGGTCCTCACCAAGCCACACGGACCCGGTTTCCTGCGCGGCCGTTTGGAATATGCGGTGGACGCTGTCCCCGTTTTCCTGGTCGTCCAAAAAACGAATACGGCTTACGGCGCGGGTATCAACCCGTTCGCCTTCAAGTGGACCATGGACAATCACGGCAGTGTCGCTCCCTATCTTGAGCTTGGCGGCGGCACTCTCTTTACCAATACCAAAGTCCCCGAAGGCACATCGCGCATCAATTTCACTACCAGCGGCGCCGTTGGCTTGCACTTCCTGCGCAGCAAATACAACATCAGCACCGAACTTCGCTTCATGCACATTTCCAACGCCGGGCTTGCCAATCCGAATCCCGGCATCAACACCATTCAGTTTCGTATAGGCTTTGGCCGCTTCAGCCAGAAAGAATAGCCGCCTCGGCAATGCATCCAATTCGAATCTAGCGGTGAGTGTGCGAGATGAAAATGATCTGGATCTTCGTAACGATAATCGGTCTGCTTGCTGCAGTCACTGTTGTCCGCGCCATGCGCACCGGCGAGAAAGCGCCTTCCTCCGGGACGCCGGCGCCGGACTTCGTCCTGAATTCTCAGGATGGCAAACCGCTCAGTCTCCACGATCTCCGCGGCAAGTGGGTTGTTCTCTATTTTTATCCCAAGGATTTCACCAGCGGTTGCACCAAGGAAGCGCACAATTTCCAGCGCGACCTCCCGCAGTACGAACAGAAAAATGCGATTATCTTGGGAGTTAGCGTCCAAGATGAAGCGACGCACCAGAAGTTCTGCGCTAAAGAAGGCCTCAACTTCAAGTTGCTTGCGGACACGAAGTATGCGGTCTCTTCCTCTTACGATTCGCTCGTGAATCTCGGTGTCGCCAAACTTTCCGCCCGCCACACCTTCCTCATTGATCCCGCCGGCATCATTCGCAAAACCTATCTCAGCGTCAATGCCGCCAAACATAGCGAGGAAGTTCTTGCGGATTTGACAAGCCTGCAGGAAACGCAAAACTCAAAATAGCCAGCCAGTCGGAAGCGCTAGCGACTCTCTCAGGCCAAAATGTACAGTGTGCTGAAGTTCTCCACGTCATACTCTGTATTGACGCTACGGAAGGAGCCGAATGGACGATTCCCCTGAGTTCATGAAGTCTTCTGCCAACAAAATTGCCACGAGTAGCCAGGCGACTCCTGGGGTCGAGGGTTACGTCTTTGACGGGGCGGATGGGAGTCAAATGGCCTTCTGGACTTGCCGTGAAACAGCGGTTTCCGCGCCGCACGTGCATGACTACGACGAATACATGATCGTGGTGCAGGGCTGTTACACGCTAATTGTTGATGGCAGACGCATTTCCATCAAAGCGGGAGAGGAATCTTTCATTCCAAAGGGTGTCTGGCATGGGGGTGAGACTGTCGCTGGGACAAGGACGATCCACGCCTTCGGTGGCCGCCGGGCCGAGAGAGTTCAGCAGTAGGTAGATGATTCTCCGCAGAGAGCGGATCAGTTTCCGCAAGCTGCTTCGGAAGGCACTTCGGAAAATTCAGGCAACGGTGTGAGATTGCTCTTGCCCAGCAGCGTATTCAGCGCCGCCAGGTCCTTGTTCTTCAGGTCCTGCCAAGTCGCAAGAGCTTCGTTCGAACTCTTGCATATCCTCCGGTAGGCCGCGAACGATTCTTCCGAGGGCGCGAAGTCCGCTCCATCTACGAGGGCCATCAGGGCCGTCAACGCATCGTTCACCGCGTTGAGACTGGTCGTTTTCGGTGTCTCCAGGATTGGCGTGGCCTCTCCCGCAACTGCCGCCACCTTTGCGTCCAGCGCAGTGGCAACGACGGCAACGGGGTCTTCCTTCGGACGCTTCATCCACTCGGCTAGCCGCGCGCGCAACTCTTTTGTCTGTTGGTAGCCATCAAAATTTCTCCCCAGCAGCGCCGATATCTTCAGTTGCAGCTCCAGTGAACTCTGCAATTCGTTACGCGGCACCGTTACCCGCGGATCCATTTTGACTTCCAGCGGCTGGCGAAGCAGTTGGCCGCTCGCCTTCAGCCGCACTTCGTATCTCCCAGGAAGAACCAGTGGACCCTGGGGCGGCAGCGGCGTCGAGTCTACAATCGCGGCGATTGGATAGTTGTACGGCGACTGCGGATGCATAGCGCGCGGATCGGTGTAGCGCAGGCTCCACACGAATCGGTGCATTCCTGCAGCTTTTGAAAGCGCCTGTGGGTGCCCGATCCAATACTCCGCCACGAACGGAGTTTCCTCCAGTGGTTTCGGCACGTCTGCGCTGGAAAAGCTGCGCACCAGATTTTCATTCGCATCGTAAATTTCCAGTTGAATTTCACCGGCAGAATTTGCCGGCAAGAAATAATTCAGAATCGCGCCATCGGGAGGATTCTTTCCGGCGGGAACTTCAGGAGGGAGCGGCGTATCTTGATTCTCGTCGCGGCGTACGCGGATCGCCGTTCGCGGGGCAAAGAGGTGCGCGCCCGAATTGCCCGCGCGCACGTCTGCCTGGCGAAGCGGCGTGACGTCGTCCAGTATCCAGAACGATCGGCCATAGGTCGCGGCCACCAGATCATCCTGCTCGATCGCCAAATCATGAACGGCCACAACCGGCATGTTGAGCCGAAGCGATTGCCAGTTTTCTCCGTCATCGTAGGAAACATAAACTCCCATTTCAGTCCCCGCATACAACAAACCCCTGCGCACCGGATCTTCCCGTACCGTTCGAACAAAATCCATCTCGCGGATCCCACGCACCGTCTCTTGCCATGTCTGCCCAAAATCTCGCGTCCGGAAAAGGTGCGGTCGCAAATCGTCATGATTATTTCGATTCACCGCCGCGTAGGCGGTTCCGGCACCGAAATGCGAGGCTTCTACAATACTCACCGTGCTCCACTCCGTGACGTTTGGCGGCGTGACGTTTTGCCAACTCTTCCCCGCGTCTTTGGTTAGCTGAATGTTCCCGTCGTCCGTCCCTACCCAGATCACTCCCTCTTTCACTTCTGAAGGAGCGACTGTCAGGATCGTGCCCCGCGACTGTTTCGTATCCTTTTCATCCGGCCGCGCGCGCGTCAAATCCCCGCTCACCGCTTCCCAGCTTGTGCCCCCGTTGTTTGTCTTCAACAAAAACTGCGTCCCGAGATAGAGCAAGTGTGGGTCCTGCGGTGAAAATACCATCGGGATCGTCCAGTTGAACCGGTACTTGCTTCCGAATGACACTGGCGCCGGCGAAATGTCCCGAACTTGTCCCGTCGTTTTTGACAATCGCACCACGCTTCCGCCGGGTCCCGCGTTGTACACCACGTCCGTGTCCAGCGGATCGGGGATCGTGTAGCCGCTTTCTCCCGGTCCCACCGGAAACCAATCGCGCTCCGTAATTTGTCCATTGTTTCCGCGGCTCGCGATTCCCGCTGTTCCGCTGTCCTGCTGCGGCCCGTACACCCAGTAGGGGAAGCGGTGATCGGTCGCAACCCTATAGAATTCCCCCGTTGGCTGGTTATACCAGGGTGTCCAGGATTCACCGCCATTCAGGCTGATGGTTGCGCCCTGGTCAACTCCCAGCATCACTCGCTGTGAATTCGTCGGATCGATCCACACTGAGTGATAGTCGTCTCCCCCCGGCGCGCCCTTGATCGCGATGAAGGTGTGGCCGCCGTCATTCGAACGGTACATGTTCTGTGAAGGCACATACACAATGTCCGGGTTCTTCGGGTCCACGAAAATCTCGCTCATGTACCAAAACCCTTCTATCCGCTTGTCCTCCGTGGCCTTTTTCCACGTTGCTCCCGCATCGTCCGAACGGAACAGTCCGCCTTTTTTGTCCTTCGCCTCAACAATCAAGTACACGCGTTGCCCGTGAGTCCCTGGCGCAACCACTACTCCCGCCCGGCCCCATTCCACTTCCGGTAGCCCGTGCCCCATGATTGGCGTCCAGGTGACGCCTTCGTCGGTGGATTTATAGAGCCCGCTCCCGGGACCGTACGAAGTTCCTTTTTGTCCCGGCTTTCGAATGCCGTGCCACAGCGTTGCATAGACCACGCTCGGGTTTCCCGGCTCAAAACAGAGGTCGATCGCCGCCGTAACGTCATCCTTGTAAAGAACTTTCTTCCAGTTCCTCCCGCCGTCCGTGGTCCGAAAAACTCCTCGCTCCTCATTCGGCCCGGAACTGTGCCCCATCGCCGCGACCAGCACTACATCCGGATTGCGCGGATCGACCAGGATCCTCCCGATATGCCGCGTGTCCGCCAGCCCCACATGGTGCCAGGTTTCTCCGCCGTCCACGGATTTGTAGACGCCATTTCCGTAGCTGCTGTCCGAAAAAATCGAGTTGACGCCCGTTCCCGCATAAATAACGCTCGGATTCGAAGGTGCCAGTGTCATCGCTCCAATCGACGAAACAGGCTCCTTGTCAAAAATCGGTTTCCAAACCACTCCGCCATCCGTGGTTTTCCAGATTCCCCCGCCGTCCGCCGCAAAATAATAAACGCCCGGACTTCCCGGCACGCCCGCCACCGCATTCACTTTTCCGGCGCGAAACGGCCCAATCATCCGCCACTGCATCTCCGAATAAGGTGAGTTTGAATTCTCCTGCGCGCTCGAACTGCCGGCCGTACACAGGCCGAGCAAGGCGCCAACGGTGGTTCGAAAGATACGGCTTCTTAGGCGGAACATTCTCATCAAATACTCCTCTGAATGGTGGTACTCAGCGATTGGCCAACACTTGAATTTCAGGAATCCTCAGCAGCCGCTCGTCCGCAGTCACAAGCGTCAAATCATATACCTTCGCCGTCGCCACCAGAAATCGGTCTGCGGGATCGCGGTATCCCAGCATTGTGAATCGCAGTTCGTGGGTCCAACCATAGTCAATTCTTGGACTCTCCATTCTGTCCTCTTCGCCATGCTCTTTTTTGTCTACGGTTCATCGTCGCCATCCGCATCGGCGGACGGCCCAGTATCAGCTAATTTGTGTGCATCAACCGGAGCGAGACCTGCCTTCGTAAGTTCAGCATTCAGCGCGACCACTTCGAAATCGCGAATGTCTCTCCAACTGCTGACGAGACGTCGCAGGGCATCCACGAGTTCTTTGTAAACGGCCGTAGCTTGCGTTGTCGGCGCCGCATCGGCGCTGTCTGCAACGGCCAAAAGGGCACCGAAATGTTGGTTCAGCGTCGAAAGATTCTCCGTTGGCTTCCCGCCCGGCGGTACGCCGAAGAAACCCGACTGCGACGCGCCTTCCATTTCTGCCAGCTTCTTGTCTATCGCCGCAATCTTCTCGCTCACTGCGGAGTTCCCTGCTTTCTCCGCGCGATCTTTCAGTTGCGCTCGCAACGATTGAACATACGAAAGGACTTCGTAGCTGGTGTTCATAGAGACCGTACTTCCCTGCTCCATGGTGAACTGCATTTGCAGGTCCGCAAGCGAGGTCTTGATCCGCGGATCCATTTTCACAGTCAACGGCTGCGTGTGCGTCTTTCCGTCTACTGTCAGCTTCACCACGTATTCTCCCGGCAGAGCAAACGCCCCCAGTGGATACCGCGGCGTGTCACGCAGGATCGCGGAGATCGGAAATTCATGCCCAAGCGAATCCGGCGGCGCGTAATGCAAGTCCCAAACGAAACGGTGCATTCCCGGGCGTGCGGAGAGAATTTGTTCCGGGCGCACCCAGTACATCGGTATCGGATTCTCCGCGGCGATCTTCGCCATATCCGGTGGTGTGTCCGTGCTAGAAAACTTTCGAACGGGTTGATTGTGTGCGTTGAGAATCTCGAGCGTCACCGGTGCATTCGCCGCAGAAGCGAGGTAATAGTCGATTATGGCGCCGTCGGGGGGATTTTTTCCGGCGGGAAATTCCGGAGGAAGTGGCGTGTCCGGATTGCGATTCCACCGAAAGCGGGGCGCTTCCTGCGGCGCGAAGAGATTAACATTTTCTTTCGCGAGGTCCGCGTTCATTTGCCGAAGCGGCGTGACATCGTCAAGAATCCAGAAGGAGCGGCCGTGCGTGGCTACGATCAGATCGTCGCCATGAATCGCGAGATCGCGCATCGACGTGTGCGGCAAATTCAACTGTAGCGGCTGCCAATCGTCGCCGTCGTTGAACGAAACGTAGACCGAGCCTTCCGTTCCGGCGTAAAGCAAGCCCTTGCGAGCCGGATCTTCGCGCACCACGTTGCTGGCGCCGCCGCCGGGAATACCTTTTGTAATTTCCAACCAGGTTTTCCCGAAATCGCGCGTGCGGTAAATGTGCGCGCGCAAATCGTCGAGCCGGAACGAGTTGATTGCCGCGTATGCCGTGGCAGCATCGAAGTGCGAAGCTTCGATGATGGAAACTTTGCTCCACGGCTTCAATCGCTGCGGCGTTACGTTTTGCCAGGATTTTCCGCCGTCGCGCGTGATATGAATCAATCCATCGTCGGTGCCTGCCCAAATGGTGTTCGCTTCCTTGAACGAAGGGGCAAGCGCGTAAATGACGCCGCGGTGTTTCCCTCTTTCCGGGTCGCCCGCCGCGAAAATTCCAAGATTCGCGGGAATTTCATACGATTCGCGCGTGAGGTCGGGACTGATGACCTGCCAACTATTTCCCGCGTCCGTCGTTTTGAAAAGAACGTTGGCCGCAAAATAAAGTGTGTGTGGCTCAAGCGGCGAAAAAACAATTGGGAGCGTGCGTGTATAACGATATTCGCCGCGGCGAATCGCCTCCGGCGTGACCTTTGCAAATTCGCTGATGTCCTGCTTGGTGCGCGTGAGCCAATCGCCATAAAGAATGTTCGAGTCAAGCGGGTCGACGGCAATGTAGCCGTACTCGAAAATGCCCGGCAAGCGCCAATCGCGGAAGGTGATTTCGCCGTAGTCGCTGCGGCTCAGCATTGCCACGGCGCCGCTTTCCTGCTGCGTACCGTAAACCCAATACGGAAAACGATTGTCGGTGGTGACGTGATAGAACTGCGCGGTTGGCTGATTGTACCAACTGCCCCAGGTCTCGCCGCCGTTTACGCTGATGACCGCACCCTGATCGGCGCTGAGCGCGATGATCTGCGGATTTTCCTCGCTGACCCAGATGCGCTGGTAGTCGTCGCCGCCGGGCGCGCCCTTGAATCCCACAAATGTTTTTCCGCCGTCCCTTGATTTCCACGTCGTGGTGTTCGCAACGTAAATCACGTCCGGATTGTCCGGCGAGACGGCGATGCCCATCGCGCCCGGACTGCGGCCGCCGATGCGGCGATCGGCGTTTACTTGTTTCCACGATTCGCCGGAATCGTCGGAGCGGTAGATGCCGGCATTTTTCCTGGCCTCCACGGTGGCGTAAACGATGTTCGGCTGGCTGTGCGAAGCGCCGATGCCAATGCGGGCCAGGCCATCGTCCGCCGTGGGAAGACCTTTGGTGAGCGGGCGCCAATTGGTTCCGCCATCGGTGGATTTGAAAAGGCCGCTGCCGGCGCTGATGAAGGATTCGCCGCTGCGAACTTCCCAGGGCGCAACGCGCGCGGCCCACAGCGCTGCGTAAACTGTTTGCGGATTTGCGGGATCGAACGCGAGATCGGCAGCGCCGGTGTTTTCATCCTTGTAGAGAACTTTCTGGAAAGTTTGGCCACCGTCGGTGGAGCGGAAGACGCCGCGTTCGGTATTGGGACCGTAGGGATGTCCTTCAGCAGCGACGAAAACACGATTGGGGTTCTTCGGATCAACGAGGATTGCAGTGATTTGCTGAGCGTCGCGCAAACCAAGATGCGTCCAGGTCTTTCCCGCATCGGTGGATTTGTATACACCATCACCGGTCGCAAGATCCGGGCGTTGTAAACCTTCGCCGCTGCCGACGTAGATGATGTTCGGATCGGAAGGAGCGATGGCCAGCGCGCCGACGGAGCCGCTGGGCTGGTCATCGAAAATCGGATTCCAGGTGTTGCCGAAATCGGTGGTTTTCCAAACGCCGCCGTTGACGGCGGCCATGTAGAAAACGTTGGACTGGTGAGGCACGCCAGAGATGGCCACGGTGCGGCCCCCGCGGAACGGGCCGATGCAGCGCCAGCGCATCTCGGAATAAAATTTTTGGTCGAACTGCTGCGCGTTGGCCGAAATGCAAAACACTGTTGCGACGACAATTCCAGCGATGAGCCATTTCCCTGCTGCACCGATGCGCATCCGAGTCCTCCGTGAGAAGGAGAAGGATACGCTGGCGGCGGGAGGGGAGCAATCTGTCGCGGGCGAAAGAGCACAGCCAAGAATGGCTGCGCCCCTACAAGGGGATGGAGAAGAGCGGGTGTCAAGCCGTTGTCGAAGTGGACGGCGGGATCGAAACGCGATCCTCTTCACTTACTGAACTGCAGTCGGAGGCTTTTCATCAGATTCGATTCTAGTCCCCAACATCAACTTTCCATTTAGCGAAAAGACCATACCCAATCGCCTGTCCACGTCGTGGTGCGCTCCCGAAGGTGTAATCTCCACTTGGCGGTTCGTTTGTGGGTTAATCCACCAGACCTTGCGCTCGGATCCTTCCGCATCGGTCTCATACGCGTCCAGAAATGCTTCCGTCTCCGCGGAACTATCTTCGAAGCTCTTGAGTGCATCCGGAGAAAGTAGCGTCCCTTTGCGAACTCCTGCCCATTCGGCATCTCCCGATGGCATCTGGGTCATTCGCACCAACTCCGCCCCGTCCTCGGGCATGGGCCAATTGTCGAGGAATGCGGCAGATCGGAAGAAGGCAGCGAGCTTGCCCGTAGTGAATAGCTTCTTTCCCGTTTTGAAGTTGTACGCGCAGACTTCGGTCACTGCGATCGTCACCACAACGTCCGGACTCGCCAACCGAATGTGATTGGGAAAACTGTCAGTATGCAGTTTCGCGTCGAGCAGCGGCTTGCCCGTGCTTCGCTCCAGGCTGTGCAAGCCCTGCCAATCGGTGTAAACAACGGCGTCCGAGTTCTTGTCCCAAACTAGATTGGTGGTGTGACCATGCGTCTTTCTGCGTCAACGCTCCGTCCCAGAGGTCGTATCCACGGCCGCGATGCTCTTTTCCCCGAGAGCAACTGCCAGTCCATCGTGCAGGAAAATACCCGTGATCTTGCCGAGATCGTAGATTCCCCAGTCCGCCTTCTGTGTGATGGGATCGATGGCTTGAACATTTTTGGAACCGTAAATCAGTTTCCCATTCGCCATTTCCAGTGGCAGGGCGAGGCTCCCGGTCCCGAATAATTTGGACCCGTCGGCCCACAGTACTTTCCCATTGGTCAAGTCCACACAGCCCAGCACTTGGTTGCCATAGTAAACAAAAAGATGATCGCCGAGCGCTTTCACGGTCGCAGTGCCAGGCATAAACGTGCGCTCGTACTCTGCATTCCATTGAGGCTTGCCGGTGACCAGATCCAACCGCTCGAATTCGAATCGGTAGGGATATAGCAACATCGGAAGGCGGACGCTGCCGGTAATGATCATTTCCTTTACAAAAGCTTTCTTCTCGAGCCGCCTCAACACCAAAATAGCCTGGCCACTCTCATAGAGGGGAACTGCCGTCATTAAATCGTCGACTTGCGGAGCGTCCCAAAGCCGCTTCCCGGTCATCAGGTTGACGGCAATCAGGCGTCCATCGGAGTCGCCCGGCAGTTTCACGCGGTTTAGCAAAAGCACACCCATCCCGGGAACTTCCACTATGTTTCTCCCCCGGTCGGCGGCTGCGTCCAGGCCACCAAGTGACTTGCCGCTCGGTTCGACGACGGGAAACATCCACAGCTGCCGTCCGTCCGCCTCGTCTACGGCAATCAGACTTTTGCCAACCTGCACGAGGAGAATCCCAGGAGAGGTTCGCACGTACCATAAAACGGGTTGGGCGAATTGCTTAGACCATGTCAGTTTCAACTTCTGCGAATTGGCAGGAATCGCGACAAATAACAAAAGGCAAGACACCGCGAGCAAATGAGTCTTCATCGAACGATTCATCGACTTACCTCCCGCGTTGCCTGCCCCGAGTCTAGCCGATAGTATCAATATGACTTTCCTTCCGCACCACTTCGCGGGTGGTGCCAAGTGACCGCTCGATCCGCAAAGACATTGTGGACGGGTACTTCATCGCCCGATTTTGGCGCCGCGGCGCAACACCACTGTCAGATGATGTGGAAGGTGTACAATGCCCGGCGTTTTCCGTTGGAGAAGGTGGTGACCAAAATAGAAACTAGAAAATAGAAATTGGAATAGCGAAGAG
>Ga0209698_10002829_pt1 | contig 19380 bp, 21 predicted proteins | sample LitLauG_LLR_2012_FD_187203 | JGI IMG/M metagenome (GOLD analysis project Ga0209698, IMG submission 187203) | Freshwater sediment microbial communities from Pennsylvania, USA - Little Laurel Run_MetaG_LLR_2012 (SPAdes) (version 2) | ecosystem: Environmental > Aquatic > Freshwater > Creek >...
CCTCAATTCGTCGTTCACGCCGTTCAGCGTCATCGCCTCCGCCCACTCGAGCGCAAGCCGCTCGCGGGCGTCGAAGAGGTCGCTCGTGCGCCAATCCGCTAGCGCCTCGATTCTGGCGTCGGATACGCCGCGCTTGCGCAGCGTCGCCGAGTTGATGTCGATGCAGAACGCGCAATGGTTAATCTGCGAGACGCGCACAGTCACCAGCGAGCGAAGCGCAGGAGAGAGCGGCGAGCGGCGCCGGTCCAGCGCGCCGTAAAGGAGGGCCACCGCCATGAACACCCAGGGCGAGCGGCCCCACAGCAGGCCGGGGTCGAGCACACGACCGTAGGTTCGCCGCTGTTTCCAGAAGAAGAGGCGGATGAACCACGGATAGGCGCTGACAGGCTTGGCTGAAACAAGGGTCATGGCGGATCTCCTGGCTCAAGATAGACGATCTCTCCGCCGGCCGCTTCGGCGTCGGCGGGATCGTGGGTGACGAGCACGACCGGCAACGCGCGACGCGCGGCGAGGTCGAATACGAAGCGCCGGAAATCGCGGCGCAGCGCCACGTCGAGCTTGCCGAAGGGCTCGTCGAGCAGCAGCGCCCTGGGTTGCGCGGCCAGGGTGCGCAGCAGGCTTACGCGCGCGCGCTGGCCGCCTGAGAGGGTCGCGGGATCGCGGGGGGCGAACCCTTCTAGCCCGGCGTCCCTCAGAGCCGCCTCGACCGCGATACGACGGTCGCGCTCCGCCGTGCGCAGGCCAAACGCGATATTGGCGCCGACCGAGAGATGCGGAAACAACAGATCGTCCTGAAACAGGAGGCCGACCGCACGCTTCTCTGGGGCGATTTCAAGCAGATTGCGCGCGTCCAACCAAACGTTCCCGCTGGCGCTAAAGGCTCGCTCGAGATGGCCGCCGATGAACGCCAGCAACGCCGACTTGCCCGCTCCGCTCGGCCCCATCACCGTCAGCGCGGCGCCGGGCGGGACCTTGAAAGAGAGCGGCGCGAACAAGGTCCGTCCCGCGACCGACAGGCTCGCATTTTCAACGACGAGCCCGTTCATGGATCGCGCAGCCCGCGCCGGCGCGCATAAACCGCGCGCGGCAACGCCAGCGCAGCCGCGTAGAGCGCCAACGGCGCCGCCGTCTGCGACAGGCCGAGCAGCGCCGAAAGCCGCCGGTCGCCGCCGCCGGCGAGCGCCAGCGCCTCGGTCGTCAGGGTCGAGACGCGCCCGCCGCCGGCGAACAGTGTGGCCAGATATTGCGCGGCCGAGACCGCGAATCCGACCGCGAAGGCGAGCGCGAGCGGCCCCAGCAGAATCGGCAGCTTTACGCGCGCCAACGTCGCCCATGGTGAGACGCCCAGCGAAGCGGCGGCGCGGATATAGCGGCGGTCGAGCGCCCGCCAGGGGTCGGCCAACGTCAACCAAACATACGGGAACACGAACAGAAGATGCGCCCATGCGACGGCCGCGAACGAACCGTCGAGACGAGAGGCAGCGAACAGGATTTGCACGCCGAACAGGAAGCCGATCTGCGGCAGCAGGAGCGGCGCGGTGACGAGGCCGACGTGCGTGCGGCGGCCCAGCCGGTCTTCCGCCTCCAGCCAGCCGACCGCGAGCGCCAGCGCGACCGTCGCGACAAGCAGGCCCAGCGCGAGCGTCGCGCCGAGCGGTCCGGCGAGGCGGGGAATCTGCGCGACGACCAGCGACGACGTGAAGGACGGCGGCCAGGCGGCGGGAAACGGCCACCGCCACGCGAACGCCCAGACCGCGAGAGCGGCGAGGCTTGCAAAACCCAGGGCCAGCGCCGCCGCGCCCAGCCCCGCCAGACCGCCGACCGCCCAGCCGCCGCCGCGTGCGCCTGAAAGGGCGCGGGCGCGCAAGGCTGCGCCTGCCGCTCCCTCAATCAACCGCCAGACAACCAAAGCGGCGACCGTGACCATCAATTGCAGAATGGCGGCGGCTTCGCCGGGGAACAGGTCGTCGAGATCGGGCGAGGTCAACCAGCGCAGCGCCAGCAACGAAAGCGGCGACGGATGCGAGGGCGCCAAAATCAGCGCCATATCGACGCTCGACAGCGAATAGGCCAACACCGCATAGACCGGCCAACGGATGCGCCCATAAAGCTGCGGCGCCGTCACGAGCGCGAAGGCGACGCTTCGGCCGTAGCCCAGCGCCTGCGCTATCCGCATCTGATCGAGCGCGGGAAACTGCCTCAACGCGGCGATGCCGACCGCGATCAGAAACGGCGTCTCCTTCACGATGAGGCCGAGAGTGAGCGACACGCCCCAGTCGTCGCCGACCGTCGCGATGTCCGGCGGCGCGGTCCAACCCGTCGCCCATGGGCTTAGCGCCCGCGCAATCCAGCCGCTGGGCGCGATCAGGAACGCCAGGCCGATGGCGAGCGCGGAATGCGGGCTAGCGAGCAGCGGCGCAAGCGCGCGCGGTCGCGCGACGGCGAGCAGCGACAGCGCCAGCAACAACGAAAGCGCGGTCGCGGCGAAGCCGACGCCCAGCGTCAGCCGGAGACTGCCCGCCAGCCCCGGCTCGGCGAGCAGCCGGCGCCACGGCGCGAGGCTCGGCTGCGTCGCGCCCAGGGCCGGCAGATAGTGGAAGGCGGCGGCGAAGGTGACGGCGAGGCCGCCAAGCGTCGGCCCGCCAATCAGCGCGACGGCGAGCGCTTGCGCGGGATTGAGGCGCCGGCGCCCCTCATTTGGCATAGCGTTTGCGCCATTCCTCCGCGATGCGCGTCATCCACGAGGGATGCGGTTCGCCCAGCACGGGGGCGAGGTCGCCGGGCTTGGGCAGCGCGGGGTCGGCGGGAAGCGCGGCGAAGGCGGCGGCCTGTTCGGGCGAGAGTTTGCTCATGTCGAGAACATTGTAGGCGCCGAGGGCGGAAGAGTCCTGCGCGTGCGCCTGCGTGGCGGGGTCGAGCAGAAAATCGGCGACGACCATCGCGGCGTCCTTGTGCGCGGAATTGTAGGGGATGGCGACGAAGCTGGTGTTGCCGAGCGTGCCGTCCGAAAAGGTTGTGACGCGCACGCTCGGGGGCAGCCGCCCGGCTTTGGCCGCCGCCGCCGCTTCGGCCGGGTCGAAGGCCATCGCGAAATCCACCTCGCCGTCGTTGAGCGCCTGAATGAGCGCGGGTTCGTTGGCGTGATATTGCTCGCCCTTGCGCCAGAATGAGCCGCGCACGCTGTCGATCCAGGCCCAGAGCGGCCCGCTTTGCGTGGCGAAACTGGCGTCGTCAGCAGGCTTGGCAAGCGCCGCGCGGTCGGGCGCGAGATCGATGAGAACCTGTTTGAGGAAGCTCGCGCCCATGAAGTCGTTGGGGTCGGGATGGGTGAAGCGGCCGGGATGCGCCTTGATCCATTCCGTCAGCGCCGCCAGCGAGCGCGGCGGCGCCGGGACTTTGGCCGCGTCGTAGATGAACACGAATTGCGCAAGACGCCACGGCGACTCGTAGCCTTCCGTGGGCACGGTGAAGTCGACGACGTTGGAGGATTTGTTGGTTGTGTCGATGTAGCGGCTCATCGGCAGCTTTTCGACGAACGGGCCATAGAGCAGGCCCTTCTGTTTCATCGAGAGGAAGTTGGCGCCGTTGATCCAGATGAGATCGACGGTTCCGTCGCCGTCGCGTCCGGCGGCCTTCTCCGCCACCACGCGCGCGACCGCCTCGCCGGTGTCGGTGAGCTTGACCTGTTTGACCTCGACGCCGTAGCGCGCGTGCAACTGGTCGCCGACCCAGGAAATAAAGGCGTTGGTGCGCTCGTCGCCGCCCCACGCGTTCCAGTAAACGGTCTCGCCTTTGGCTCTGGCCACCACGGCGTCCCAGGCGGGGTCTGCGTAAGCGCCGGACCCGCTCAGGACCGCCGCCAGCGCGGCGGCGGCAGATATCCGTTTCATGGTTCCTCCCCGGAAAATGCGAGCCAGCCCCAGCGCCAGCGCATCAACGTCGTAACCGCGCAAAGCGCGGCGAATACGAAAGCGAGAGCGGGAAACGCAGCCGGCCACAGGCACATCGCCACGAACAGCGCGATCGTCTCCGCGCCTTCTGTGAGGCCGCCGAGATAGTAAAGGCCTTTGTGGGGGAACGCGGGCGCGCGCCGTCCGGCCGCCACCGCCGCGAAGGCGAGAAAGCTCGTGCCGGTCGCCACGAAGGCGGCCAGCAGCGTCGCGGCGGCGAGCGCGTTGCGTTCGGGATGGGCGAAGGCGAAACCCAGCGGCATCGCCGCATAGAAGGCGAAGTCCAGCGCGATGTCGAGGAACGCGCCGCGCCGCGTCGGTCCCAGCCGCCGCGCCAGCGCGCCGTCAAGGCCGTCCGCGATCCGGTTGACGAGCAGCAACGCAAGCGCCGCCGCATAGGCGCGAAAACCCACCGCGACCGCCGCCGCAAAGCCGAAGCCGAGGCCCGTCAGCGTGACCGCATCGGCGCGCACGCCCAGCGTCGCCAACCAGGCGGCCGGCTGCGCGAACGCGCGCGCAAGAAGAGGTTGGAGGCTCGCATCGAACATCAGCCGCGCATCCAGGCGAAGACGTGCCCCGCGACGCCGACCGCCCGCGCCGACGTGTGCGCGCGCCGCCATTCCCCCGCCAGCGCGCGCGCCGCGTCGCTCCAGCCGGGATAGGGGTGGATGGCGGCGAGGATCGTCTTGAGGCCGAGCCCCGCGTGCATCGCCAGCGTGAACTCGGCGAGCATATCACCCGCGCGCGCGCCCACGATGGTGACGCCGAGCAGGCGGTCGCGCCCCGGAACGGTCAACGCCGTGAGGAAGCCGCGATCCGCGCCATCTGCGATGGCGCGGTCGAGTTCGGCGAGGTCGTAGCGGGTGACTTCATAGGCGATCCCCTTAGCACGCGCCTCCGTCTCGTTGAGACCGACGCGGGCGATCTCGGGATCGGTCCACACAACGGCGGGAAACGGCCTCAGCGCCGCGCGCGCGGGCGCGAACGGCGCGAGCAGCGCATTGATCGTCGCCCGCGCGCCGTATTGTCCCGCCGCATGGGTGAATTGCAGATCGCCGATCACGTCGCCCGCCGCAAGGATCGTCGGCAATTTGGTGCGCAGGCTGTCGTCCACGACCAGCCGCCCGTTCTCCAGCAGCCCCAGTTCCTCCAGCCCGAAACCGCGCACGCGCGGCTTGCGCCCGACCGCGACCAGCGCCCGGTCGAAAGCGATCTCCCGCCCGTCCGCCAGCCGCGCCAGGCCTGGCGAGAAAATTGCCGCCGCCGCGCCCATAAAAATCTCGACGCCGTCCTCCTGCAGCGCCTCAGCCATCGCGTGCGAAACCTCGTCGTCCTCGCGCGCGAGCAGGCGCGGCGCCGCTTCAACCAAACTCACCTTGGCGCCCAGCCGCGCGAAAGCCTGAGCGAGTTCGCAGCCGATCGCGCCGCCGCCCAGCACCAGCAGTCGCGCGGGAAGCTGGGTCAACCCCCACACCGTCTCCGACGTCAGCGGTTCGATCTCCGCAAGGCCGGGGATCGGCGGCAGCGCGGGCTCGGCGCCTGTGGCGACGACCAGTCTGCGGGCGGTGAGTTTGCGTCCGCCGACCTCGACCGTCCACGGATCGACGATCCGCGCCTCGCCCGCGATCACCTCGACGCCGAGGCCGCGATAACGCTCAGCGGAATCGTGTGGCGCCACTTTGGCGATAGTCGCGCGGACCCGCGCCATTACGGCGGCGAAATCCGGCGTGAGAGCGCCCGAGAAACCGAAGGACGCCGCCGTGCGGCTTTCGTGCGCGATCTTGGCGGCGCGCAGCAGCGCCTTGGAGGGCACGCAGCCGGTGTTGAGGCAGTCGCCGCCCATCTCGCCGCGCTCGATCAGCGCCACCCGCGCTTTGGCGGCGGCGGCGACATAGGCCGCAACGAGCCCCGCCGAGCCGGCGCCGATCACGATGAGATTGTAGTCGAACCGCCGGGGTTTCGTGAACGCCTTGAGCTGCGCCGCGCCGGCTCGCCAACGCCCGATCCGCCCGACCGCCAGCGGCGCAAAGCCGACGAGCGCGAAGACCGCGACCAGACCGGGGCTGATGACGTCGGAGGGTTTGGCGACCGTGGCAAGCCGCGCCCCGGCGAGCGCATAGAGCGTGGCGAACGGCGCCGCGCCGACGAGCGTGACGAGGGCAAAGGTCGTCGCGCGCAGCGTCGTCAGACCTGCGGCCAGATTGAGGGCGAAGAACGGGATCACCGGCGTCAGACGCGCGGCGAACAACCAGCGCGCGCCTTGCGCCGCAACGCCGCGATCGATGCGCGTCACGATCTGAGGAAAGCGCGCCGCCACCGCGTCGCGGAGCAGATAGCGCGACGCCAGCATTGCTAATGTCGCCCCGGCGGTGCTCGACAGGCTGACCAGCGGCGGCCCCGCCCAGGGACCAAACAACGCGCCGCCCGCCACGCTCATGATCCACGCCCCCGGCAGCGACAGCGCCGCGAACGCGACATAGGCGACGAAATAGCCAAGCCCCGCCTCGACCTCGTGCGCGGCGACCCACGCCCGCTGCGCCGCCAACCACGCCAGCGTCGCCTGCGGGTCGAAATGCGCGCGCCAAAGCCACGCAACGCCGACGACCGCCAGCATCGCGGCGAGAGCAAATCCGGTTCTCCCGAAACCCCGGCGCGGCTGAGACGCCGCCGCGCTTGCAAAATCCGCCATCGTCTCGCGTCGCCTTCCCCCGCGTGGTGCGGGCCTCAATTGGTTGGTCTAGCCGCCAAGACGCCCCAAACCCCTATGTTCAGGCCGCGCCCACTTCAAAGCCGCAAGTCCGGTCTCCTTCGCAGGAGGCGGCGGCGTAGTTACACCCGCCCAGCGCCGCAAGTCTTGCGTCAGTTGTCGAGCGTCACGTCGCCGAGCGCGCGGGCTTGACACAACAGGATCATTCCGGCTTCGACGTCATCGGCCTTCAAACCGTCGAAGCAGCTTTGCTCGACCTTGCCTTTGGTCAGCGGAGCCTTGCAGCATCCGCATTGCCCGGCGCGGCACGAGTAGGCGACTTCGATGTCCTGGTCCGGTTTTTCTTCGGGATAGGACTCTAGCTCCACTCGGAGGAAATCGCGGGGGTCGAAGCAAGCCAAGCACCGCCTAGGAATCGACGCCCTGGATTTCACCTTGAAGAATAACCCTCGCAATTGCGTTTTTCTGCAAGCAGTGATATCAATATTTACGAATATGTAAAACCTGAGCCGAGAAAGCTTCTAAGTGACGGATATTAAAATCCAAAAGGGAACCGAGGCGGCGCGCATGCTGCTGATCGGCGACGCCGCCCCAGAGTTTAGCTGCCGGACGACGCGGGGGGAGCGCGCTCTGGCCGATTATCGCGGACGCTGGCTCGTGCTCTTTTCGCACCCCGCCGATTTCACCCCGGTATGCACTTCCGAGTTCGTCGCCTTCGCTCGGGCGCAAAACGCCTTCAACCAAATCGACTGTGATCTGTTGGCGCTTTCGGTCGATAGCCTGTTCTCCCATGTGGCCTGGGCCAAGAGCATCGAGCAACATTTTGGGGTGACGATCCACTTCCCCATTATTGAAGATCCCTCCATGGCGATCGCTTCGGCTTACGGCATGATCCACGCCGACGCCCGCAACAGCGGCACGGTGCGCGCCTGCTTCATCATAGATCCCGCCGGGATCATTCGTCTGATCGTTTGGTATCCGATGTCGATCGGCCGCAGCGTGGCCGAGGTGCTGCGCGCCGTCAGGGCGCTACAAACCTCTGACGCCCATCAGGTCCTGACGCCGGAGGGTTGGCAGCCGGGCGACGACGTCATTCAGCCGGTCGAGATTGATTTGGCGCTTGCGGGGGGCGGCGACTGGTTCCTCAAGATGCGAACGCTGGAGCTGGTGGAATGAGCGCGCTCCCTCTCGCGGCCAATCAGGAACGCTTTTTCGCCGCCGCAGATCTGCTGAAGAAATTGTCGCATCCCAGCCGTCTGATGATCCTCGCACGGCTCGCCGATGGCGAGGCCGCCGTGGCGGAGCTGGAGTCGGGCCTGGGTTTGCGCCAACCGGCGCTGTCGCAGCAGTTGGCCGAACTACGCCACGCCGCCATCGTGGAGACACGCCGCAGCCCGAGCGGCGTGGTCTATCGTCTAAACGACGCGCGCGCGGCGGAAATCGTCAGGATCGTACGCGGCGTGTTTCTCATTTCGCCGTCGTCGGGGACGGCGCAGGCTCGCTCGCCCAGCGCCGGCGCCACGGTGCATTCGCTGTTCGGCGCGGCGATGTTCGCCAAAGTATCTCATCCGTCCGATCCCTCCGGGGATCGCTGAGGAGCCTCGACATGACGACGACGTTCACGCCTTATGCATCGCTGATCGGCGGCGCCTTGATTGGCCTTTCCGCCGTGATGCTGATGATGTTCTTTGGACGCATGGCCGGCGTCAGCGGCATTCTGGGCGGCGCGATCTCCGCAGACGCCATGCAGGAGGGCGGCTGGCGGCTCGGCTTCCTCGCCGGAATGATCGCCGCTCCGCTGCCCTTTCTGATCGTGATGGGCGCTTTGCCCGTGATCGCTGTGCCCCCGACCTCGCCAATGCTGGCGGCAGGCGGCCTTCTCGTCGGCGTGGGCGTCTATTTCGGATCGGGTTGTACGAGCGGTCATGGCGTTTGCGGCCTTGCACGGGTCTCGCCGCGTTCGTTCGCCGCCGTGGCGACGTTCATGGCGACTGCCGTCGTCACCGTGTTCGTCATCCGACACGTTTTGCGAGCCTGACCATGCGTTTTGGCCTGGCTTTCCTCAGCGGTCTGGTCTTTGGCGGCGGCATCCTGCTTTCGGGCATGGCGAACCCCGCCAAGATCCTCAATTTCTTCGATGTCGCCGGGACATGGGACCCCAGCCTCGGCTTCGTGATGGGCGGGGCGCTGATGGTCGCCGCCGTCGGTTATCGCTGGGTCTGGCGCCGTCGCGCGCCTCTGGTCGCGCGGGCGTTCGTGGTTCCCGGCAACGGGACGCTCGACCGCCGATTGCTTTTGGGTTCGGCGGTTTTCGGCGTCGGATGGGGCGTGGCGGGGTTCTGCCCGGGCGGCGCGATACCCGCCCTTGGGCTGATGCGCCCCGACGTGCTGCTGTTCGTCGCCATGCTGGCGATCGGAATGGGGATCGCGCGCGCCCTCGACGCCCGCTTCGCCCACGGCCTGCCCGCGTCAGCGCAGCTCCTGTCTCGCCGCGTGAAAGAGGGTTAGCGATGTCCAACGCCATCCATCATCCCGTCGTCGTCGCCTTCTTCGACCAGCCGACCAATACGTTCTCTTATATCGTCAGGGACCCTGCGGGGCCCGCTTGCGCGATTATCGACTGCGTGCTCGATCTCGACTACGCGGCCGGCCGCTTCAACTACGCCTCGGCGGATGCGATCATCAAACATATCGAGGATAACGGCCTCGATCTGCAATGGTTGATCGAAACCCATGTCCACGCGGATCATCTGTCCGCCGCGCCCTATATCCAAAGCAAGCTCGGCGGCAAAATCGGCATCGGGGCCGGAATCGTCGAGGTTCAGGAGACCTTCGGCAAAATTTTCAACGAGGGCACGAAATTCCAGCGCGACGGTTCGCAATTTGATCGTCTGTTCGCCGACGGCGACAGGTATTGCATCGGCGCCCTGAACGCGAAGGCGCTCCATACGCCCGGTCATACGCCCGCCTGCATGACGCATGTCATCGGCGACGCGGCCTTCGTGGGCGACACGCTGTTCATGCCCGACGGCGGCACCGCGCGTGCGGATTTTCCCGGCGGCGACGCGCGCCAACTCTATCGCTCGATCAAGAAAATCCTGGCGTTGCCCGCCGAGACCCGGCTGTTCATGTGTCACGACTACGGCCCCAACGGCCGCAAAATTCTCAACGAAACGACCGTCGCCGAGCAACGCGCCCACAACATTCACGTGCATGACGGCGTGTCGGAAGACGAATTCGTGGCGATGCGCACCGCCCGCGACGCGACGCTGGGGATGCCCAAGCTGATCATTCCCTCGTTGCAAGTCAACATGAAGGCCGGCGCGCTGCCCGAGCCGGACGCACAAGGCAACCGCTTTCTCAAAGTGCCGCTCAACGGGCTCTGACCCGCCAAACAACAAACTCACAGGGGAAACGCCATGGATGTGAAACAACTTTCGCCGCGCCTGTCGGTCTCGCCGCAAATCGCGGCGGCCGACGTCGCGACGCTGGCCGCGCAGGGCTTCAAGTCGATTATCGTCAACCGGCCCGACGGCGAAGGGGCGGATCAGCCGAACTTCGCCGAAATCAAGGCGGCTGCCGACACTGTGGGGCTGGCGACGGTATATGCGCCCATCGCCAGCGGCATTGCGCCCTCGTCGGACTCCGTCGCCGCCTTCGCCCGAGCGATGGCGGAGCTGCCCGGCCCCGTGCTGGCTTATTGTCGGTCCGGCGCCCGTTCGACCCTGCTTTTCAAGCTCGCCAGCGACGGCCAAACGCCCGCCCGCGCCGCCGCGCACGACATCGTCATCGTCGGCGGCGGCACGGCGGGCATCGCCGTCGCCGCCAGCCTGCTCGCGCGGCGATCCAACCTCGATATCGCGATCATCGAACCGGCGGACGAGCATTTCTATCAACCCGGCTGGACGATGGTGGGCGGCGGCGTGTTCGACGTGGCCTCGACCCGACGCGCCGAAGCCGATCTCATTCCTGCGGGGGTCAAGCGCATCAAGGCCGCCGTCGCCAGCTTCGATCCCGCTGACCACAGCGTCATCCTCGCCGACGGCGGCAAGATTGCTTACAAGAAGCTGATCGTTGCGCCGGGTCTCACGCTCAACTGGTCGGCTATCGAGGGACTGGAGGAGTCGCTCGGCCAGAACGGCGTCACCTCCAACTATCGCTACGATCTTGCGCCCTATACGTGGGACCTTGTGCAGAAGTTCAAGGGCGGCAAGGCGCTGTTCACGCAGCCGGGCATGCCGATCAAATGCGCCGGCGCGCCGCAGAAAGCGATTTATCTGTCTTGCGATCATTGGCTGCGGCAAGGCGACCTCAAGAATATCGCGGTCGAGTTCCTCAACGCGGGGCCGGTGCTGTTCGGCGTCCCCGACTACGTGCCGGCTCTGATGGAATACATCAGGAAATATAATGTCGCGCTGTCCTTCGGGCATAATCTGTTCAAGATCGACGGACCCGCCAAGACCGCCTGGTTCAAGCGCGCCAACGCCGATGGGTCGAGCGAAATCGTCGAACGCAAGTTCGACATGATCCATGTCGTGCCGCCGCAGATCGCGCCCGATTTCATCCGCTCGTCGCCGCTCGCCAATGCGGGGGGGTGGGTCGACGTCGATCCCGCCACACTACGCCACAAGAGCCTTGCCGACATTTACAGTCTGGGCGACGCGATGGGCGCGACCAACGCCAAGACGATGGCGGCCGCGCGCAAACAGGCCCCCGTCGTCGCCGAAAACGTGCTGAAGGACATGGCCCTGGGCGTCGGCAAGGCGGACGCGATATACGATGGTTACGGCTCCTGCCCGCTGACCGTCGAGCGCGGCAAGATCGTGCTCGCGGAATTCGGTTACGGCGGCAAGCGCAATCCCAGCTTCCCCAAATGGCTGATCGACGATCTGAAACCCTCGCGCGCGGCCTGGGCTTTGAAGGCGCATCTGCTGCCCTCGGTCTATTGGCAGGGCATGCTCAAGGGCCGCGAGTGGATGGCCAAACCGTCTTTCGCCAAATAGCCCGCAGCCCCGCCCGGAGAGCGCCATGCATCTTGAACCGCTGCAATATATGCTTGGCGCCGTTTCCGGTTCGCTCGTCGGCTTCACGCTTGGCATGTTTGGCGGCGGAGGTTCGATCCTCGCCGTTCCGTTGATGGTTTATCTGGTGGGGGTGCCCAATCCGCATATCGCCATCGGCACCAGCGCGTTCGCCGTGGCGGCCAATGCGTTGACCAATCTCTACAACCACGCGCGACAAGGCAACGTGAAATGGCGCTGCGCCGGGCTTTACTCCAGCGCGGGCGTGCTGGGCGCCATCGTCGGCTCGACGTTGGGCAAGGCGGTCAACGGCCAGAAATTGCTGTTTCTGTTTGCGCTGTTGATGATCGTCGTCGGCGCCCTGATGTTCAGGGGTCGCGGCGCGCAGGGCGATGCGGGGGCGGAGTGCAATCTGGAGAAATCGCCGCGCGTGCTGGGCTTTGGCGCGCTGACCGGCATTTTCTCCGGCTTCTTTGGCATCGGCGGCGGTTTCCTGATCGTCCCCGGCCTTGTCGCCTCGACGGGCATGCCGATCCTGTTCGCCATCGGATCGTCGCTCGTCGCGGTGGCGGCGTTCGGGCTGACGACCTCGCTCAATTATGCGTGGTCGGGGCTGGTCGATTGGCCGCTGGCGCTGGTGTTTATCGGCGGCGGGGTCGCGGGCGGCTTCGTTGGCGCCTACGCCGCGCGCGGCCTGGCGACGAAGAAAGGCGCGCTCAGCACGGCGTTCGCCTCGCTCATATTCGTCGTCGCCGCCTATATGCTGTGGCGCAGCGCGGCCGCGTTCCTGGCCTAGCGCCGTCTCGCGTCACACTTTGATGTAGCTCCAGCCTTGTTCCTGCAACTCCATCAACCGCACGACGCCGGCCTCCACGGTTTTGGTTTCGGGGATCAGCACAACGGGCTTGCCCTCGGCATGGGCCATGCCGTCAATTGTGTTCTGACAGGCGGAGAAACTGACGTTCGGCATGCTCTTGGGGAAGGTCGCGATGCGCTCTTTCACCGGCGAGGTGTCCTGGCGCAGCATGTGCAAGCCCGGACCATAAGCGACGATCTCGATGGACACGTCTTCGCCTTTGGCGCTGTAGGCCCTCGATACATTGACCGCGTTGTTGAGCGCCATCGTCATGAGTTCGGGTCTGTTTTCGCTGACCTGGATAGCCAAACGATGAACATGCGGCGCGGCCTCGTCGGCGCTCGCCATGCCGGTGGCCGCGAGCGAAGACGCGCTCAGCCCCAGCAAGACCTGACGTCGTTCGATCATGCCGGTTCTCCGCTATTCCACTTTCGGCGCGGTTTTGGGGTCCGGCGTCACGTCCAGCACCGAGGCATGACCGGTGATTTGCACTTCGCTCTTGCAATTGACCATGCACGGCGACGCATTCCAGAAGGCTTTCTCCGAAACTTCGCGGTCGTCGTCGAAGAACCCCGCATCGTTGGGCAATTTGATTGTCGCCAGGTTCTTGTCGTTGAGTTCAAAGCTCTCGTCCTTGACGACATCGTTGAGGAAAAGGATATAGGCCGTGACCGCATAAACCTCGTCGGGCTTCAGCGAGCGCGGATTTCCGAAAGGCATGGCGCGATTGATGTAATCGAAAACCGTCGACAGATGCGGCCAATAGGAACCCACGGTCTTTAAAGGCCGGTCGTCCTTCAATGTGCCCAGACCGCCCGCCAGTTCCGGCCAGCGGTCGACGCCCTGTCCAAACTCGCCGTGACACGAAGCGCATTGCGACTGGAAGATCTCTTCGCCCTGTTGCGCGGTGCCCTTGCCGACCGGCAAACCCTGCCCGTCGGGCCGTACGCTCGTATCCCACGCCCGCGTTTCCTCGGGCAGCGCGGCGCGGCCAAGATTGAGCGGTTGGGCGCCAGCGGGCGTCGAGCCGATGAGCGCGGCGACAAACAAAGCGCTAGGAAATCTCGACATTTTCCGCCTCGCCGCTCGCGCGCACCAGCCATGTCTGGATGCCGTTGTTATGGTAGATCGAGTTCACGCCGCGAATTTTTCGCAACGCGTCTTTGGTCGGCTGCACATAGCCGGTGGAATCTATGGCGCGCGACTGGATCAGCAGTTCATCGCCGTTCCAATCGAAATCGACGAAGAAACGCACCAGCGACTTGTCGAGCACGGGCCCGTCGATGCGCGCCTCTCGCCAGTTGCGCCCGCCGTCAAGCGTGACATCGACGCGCGGAACGGAGCCGCGCCCCGACCAGGCAAAACCGCTCAATACATTGCGACCCTTGTATTTCAGCGGCGCCTGCGGCGAGGGATTGGTGATGACGGACTTCGCGTCCATGACGAAGGTATGTCTGCGCGCGAGGCCGTCGGCGAGCAGATCCGTGTATTTGGAGGTCTCTTCGCGCGTCTCCCAGGGTTGGTCGCCGACCTGAACATGGCGCAGCCACTTGACCCAGATATTGCCCTGCCAGCCTGGTACAACCGCGCGAAGCGGATAACCCTGCTCGGGCCGCAAAGCCTCGCCGTTCATGCCAAACGCGATGATGACGTCGTCGAGCGCCTTTTGCAGCGGCAGCGAGCGGTTGAGCCCGGCGGCGTCCGCGCCTTCCAGCATCAACCATTTGGCGTTCGGCTTCAGTCCCGCTTCGTCGAGCAGCAGCTTCAAAGGCACGCCGGTATACATGACGTTGTGGATCATGCCGTGCGTGAACTGACAGCCGTTGAGCTGCGCGCCGCGCCATTCCATGCCGCTATTGGCGGCACATTCCAGGAAATGGATTCGGTTGACGCGCGGCATACGCTTGAGATCGTCCATCGTAAACACAAGGGGGCGGTCCACCAGTCCATCGATCATTAGGCGATGTTTTGCCGGATCGATCTCCGCGCGCCCGCCGTGGTGGCGTTCAAAGCAAAGGCCCGACGGCGTGATGATTCCGTCGAGCTTGTGCAGCGGCGTGAAATTGACCGACGATATCGGCGAGGCCGTCAGCCACGGCACGTTCCGACGCACGACGTCTTTCTCGAACGCCGATGGCGCGCCGTAGGGGCGCGCGTCGACGCCTTCGCCCTCGGTGCTCTGCCACGGCTGGATATTCGTGATTAGCGGATCGGGCGCCGATTGCGCGCGGGCGCCGCCGGCGGCGAGGCCGACGAGGGTCAGCCCGCCAGCGCCGAGGAGGCGTCGGCGATCCAGTAGCGCGCCGCTGTTGGCGTCGGACATTAGCATCTCCTCAAACGGTTCAGCCGCCGCGCATTTTGACCGCACTATTGGGTGCGATGCGAACGGTCTTCAAATCCTCGACATGCTTGCTGACCACGTCCCAGATCGGCGGCCCCTGCGTCGCCTGGTTGACGCTTGCCCAGCCGCTGACCACATAGGTGCGAGCGGGATCGATAGGCGCGCCGGTCTTGAGAAATGTCATGTCGTCGATGCGCTGGCCGATGGGCTTGTCAATGTCGATCGAGTAGCCCACGCCGCCGACACGAACCATGTCGCCGCCGCCCTGGAAATAGGGGTCGGGATGGAAGATGTTGTCGGCGATATCCTCCAGCGTGTCTTTCAACTGAGCGCCGGTCATCTCATTGCGGTAGCAGGCTGGATAAGTGATCGCGGTGGCGTTGGTGATCGCCTCGAAGGTTATGGGATCGCCCGGCAGCAAAGTTCCGCCCCAGCGAAGGCCCGGCGACAACGAGATTTCCGCGTCGCGCTGGCGCAGCATCGCCTCGCAGATGAGATCGTCGAATGTTCCGTTGAAATTGCCGCGCCGGTAAAGCAGCGAATCGGTATGGCCAAGCTCGCGCGCAAGCTCGGTTGCGAATGGGGCGCGGAGTTTTTCCACCAACCGCGTCATTTCGGCGTCGGGCGTGATGGCGTCGGCGAAAACAGGCATGAGCTTAAATTTGACGCCGGCCAGCTTGCCGCTTTTCACGTCGAGATCGATGCGTGAGACGAATTTGCCGTGCGAGCCGGAAGCGACCAGCACCGTGTCGCCGACCCGGATCAAACCTGGCAAGGCGTCATGCGTATGCGCTGTGAGGATGACGTCGATGCCCTTGACGCGACCGGCCAGCTTCTTGTCGACGTCGAAGCCATTATGCGAGAGCAGCACGACGACCTGCGCGCCCTGCGCGCGCGCCTCGTCGACCTGCTTTTGCATGTCCTCCTCGCGGATGCCGAACTCCCAGTCGGGGAACATCCAGCGCGGATTGGCGACCGCCGTTCGCGGCAGCGCCTGACCGACGACGGCGATCTTGACGCCGCCCTTCTCAAACATCTTGCGCGCTTCGAATACGGGCTCCTGCCATTCGGCGCTGCGAATGTTCTGCGCCAGAAAGGCGAAAGGCGCCGCGTCGGCGACTTCCTTGACGCGCTCAGCGCCGTAGGTGAACTCCCAATGTCCGACCATCGCCTCGACGCCGAGCGTCGACTGGACGTCTACCATGTCCTGCGCGTGGGTCTTCAGCGAGGTCCAACTGCCCTGCCACGCATCGCCGCCGTCCAGCAGCAGAACATTGTCCGCGCCGCGTTTGGCACGCACCGCTTTGATCAGCGTCGCGACGCGGTCCATACCGCCCATACGCCCATAATTGTGCGCAAGCTGGACAAAATCATCCGACGTCAGCGCGAAGGCGTCAGGCGTTCCGGCGGCGATGGCGAAATGGTCTCGAAAGGCGGCGCCAGTGAGATGCGGCGGCTGGCCGTTGGCGGCGCCGACGCCAAGATTGATAGAGGGTTCGCGGAACTGAAGCGGCGCCAGTTGCGCGTGGACGTCGGCAACGTAGAGGATCGTCGCCGTGCCGATAGGTTCAAAGCGCAGAATGTCGGCCTGCGTCAACCGCTGTTGCGCCGCGACGCGGCCTAGCGGCCCCAGGCCCCCGGCCAAGCTGATGGCGGAGGCGGCGGCCGCCGCCTGCATGAACTCGCGCCGGGAGATCATGCGACTAGGCCACCGTCAGTTTGTTTGAAGTGGTGTAGAGCGAACCGTCGTCGTCTCTCCACGTGAAGGTGAACTCGCCGCTTTCGACCGCCTTATAGAAAAACGATTGATAGGGATTGGCGGAGATCGCCGGATTCCAGTCGGCGGTGAAAACAGTCTGGCCGTTGAACGCAGCGGTGAAATTGTTGATGATCTTGCGCGGAATTTTTTGGCCCGACGCGTCTTTGCGCTGGCCCGATTCCATATCATGAGAGATCAGCGTCTTGACCTCGATCAGCTCCCCCGCCTTTGCGGCGTGTTGCAGTCGAACGCGCGGAACGGATTTCGTCGGCATGAAAGGCTCCTTTGATTCGCTGGCTCAGCCGCCGCAGCCGCCGATGGTGACTTTGACCTGCGCGCTCGTCGAATAGAGCGAACCGTCCGACATCTCGGCGAAGCAAACAACGTTCTGCGTCTGCGCGAGGCGCATGCGCGTCGACGCGGAGGCGTTCCCGCAAGCGGGCGTGAAATGGTAGCTGACGACTTCGGGCTGCGGGTTGCCGTCGGCGAAAATATGGACCGCCTTCACATAGTCGGCGTCCGTCATCGGGCTTTCCACGCTGATGGTCACGGGCACGACGAGGCCGTTCTCTGCGATCTCGGGAATATCGAGCTTGATCTTGCCGGCGGCGGGTTTCTTGTCGCCGAAGAGTTTCTTCAGCGCGGCTTCGAGCGCGGCGGCGTCGGCGAAAGCCATGCGGGGCGCCAGATACGCCGCCAATGCGGCCATAGCCCCGACGCGGAGCGCGCCACGACGCGAAATCTGGCCCAAGCCTGGCTGCATTGGCGTTCTCCCGAAGTCTTGCGCCGGCGTTCAACGAACCAATTCAAGCTTGAACTCGGCCGCGGCGCGATATATGCTCCTATAGAATTTCTTGAATATGATGTCAATCGCGCGGCGGAACATCCGGCTGCGCGCCAACGGGAGAAGCGCATGAGAGGGGCCTTGTTCGCCATCGCCGCCGCGATGGTTCTCGTCTCGGGCGCGAGCATCGCGCAGGACGCGGCCGAGCAGGAGATTCAGCGCTATCGCGACATGATCTCTGACCCCATGTCCAATCCGGGTTTTCTCGCTGTCGATCGCGGCGAGGCGCTGTGGTCTGAGCGGCGCGGTCAAAACAATGTCTCGCTCGAAACTTGCGATCTGGGCGAAGGGCCAGGCAAAGTCGAAGGGGCCTATGCGCGTCTGCCGCGTTATTTCGCGGACGCGGGCAAGGTGATGGATGTGGAGGAGCGGCTGTTGTTCTGCATGCAGAGCGTGCAGGGCCTCGACACCAAGGACGTCGTCGCGCGCCGCTTCTCCAGCCCCGGCGTAGCGTCGGATCTTGAGGACCTCACCGCGTTCGTCGCCAACAAGTCGAGCGGCATGAAGATCGAGGCGCAGCAGAAGCAGCCGCAGGAGCGCGAAATGGCGGCGGTCGGCGAGGCGATTTTCTACCGTCGCGCCGGCGTCAACGATTTCTCTTGCAGCACCTGCCACGGCGACGTGGGCAAGCGCATCCGTCTGCAAAGCCTTCCCGCGCTGTTTCAAGCCGGCAAGGCGACGCAGGAGACGATGGGCTCCTGGCCGACCTACCGCGTCTCGCAGAGCGCGTTGCGCACGATGCAGCATCGCCTGTGGGATTGCTTTCGCCAACAACGATGGCCCGAGCCGCAATATGGGTCTGAGGCGATAACGGCGCTTGAAGTGTTCCTGACTCGGCAGGCCGACGGCGGCGAACTGACCGTGCCTTCCATCAAACGCTAGGCGGGAGCCCAACCATGAACAAAGTTTTCGCTCACGCTCTGCTCGCCCTTGTCGCTGTTGCGCCCGCCCGCGCCCAACAGCCCATAGATCCTGCAGTGGTCGAAAAATATCTCCAATCGACCTTCGGCGCCGCTTCGCCCGAATGGCGGGCGCGCATGAAGCCCGACGAAACCCTGGCCGTGTGCAGCCGCATCCGCAACGACCCCTCGCCCGCCGAGGCCGAGGCGATCGTCGCGCGCGAGAGCGCGCGGGTTCGTTGGCCTGCGGACGGCAAACTGCTGGGCGACTGGAAGGCGGGTTACCAGATCGCCAACAGCGGCGCGGGCGGCCAGTTCTCCGATCCTGCCGGAACCCCCAATGGCGGCAATTGCTACGCCTGTCATCAAATGGACCCCAAGGAGGTCAGCTACGGCACCCTGGGCCCAAGTTTGACCGCCTATGGCAAGGATCGAAAGTATTCACAGCAGGATGTCAAGAACGCCTATTTGAAGATATACGATTCGCAAGCCGTCTCCGCCTGTTCGATCATGCCGCGCTTTGGCGTGAACGAGGTGCTGAGCCAACAGCAGATCCGCGACGTGCTCGCCTATCTGTTCGACCCGCAGTCGCCGGTCAACCAGTAGCGTCACCCAGCGCCGGAAACACGTCGAGCAACCACGCCGCGACGCGCTCCAATGCGCCCGTGGCGATGAGAACGCCCGTCGCGATCAACATGAGCGCCGCTCCTGCGAGAAGAGCGCCTCTCAGACGAGGCATCCCGGCTACCCACGCCATGATCGGCGCAAGCGCAGAAGCGGCCAGCAGAAAAGGCAGGCCAAGTCCCAGCGCGTAGGCCGACAGCAGCGCCACTCCCCGCGTCTGGCTGGCGGGGCTGGCCGTCAGCACGAGAATCGTCGCCAGCGCCGGTCCGACGCAAGGCGTCCAGCCGAACGCGAACGCCATACCGACAACAAAGCCAGCCCACGAACGCGGCGCAGCCCGCCTGTCTCTGGTCCGGCTCAAGACCGTGAAGGCGCCCAG
>Ga0209698_10002830_pt1 | contig 19380 bp, 39 predicted proteins | sample LitLauG_LLR_2012_FD_187203 | JGI IMG/M metagenome (GOLD analysis project Ga0209698, IMG submission 187203) | Freshwater sediment microbial communities from Pennsylvania, USA - Little Laurel Run_MetaG_LLR_2012 (SPAdes) (version 2) | ecosystem: Environmental > Aquatic > Freshwater > Creek >...
GCGCTCGAGACTCTTCACCGGCCTTGAGATGGCCTCCCAGCGGCTGCACACCGACCATCTACTCGGATATGGCGAACAATGTCGCCAAATCAGGGTGACGATAGAGGGTGTACTCGCGCAAGGTGGCGGCGTAGACGGCAAGTTTGTCGTCGGATTTGGTGCGATAGTCCCGTAAAACAAGCTCTGGAACTTCGGTTGAACCTGCTTCGCGAGGCCGATGGCGTCGGCTGGTTTTCCAAACCGGACGAGCCTTTCCGCAATGTCCATCAGGGCCTGGCTATGCGTGGTCTGTTCTTGGATACCGGTAGCGACACTTAGCGCCTCGGATATCTCGCCCGCATCCGCCAGCGCCCGGATGGTCCAGTTCAAGCTGTAGCTTCGGTCTGGCTCCTTATTGATGGTGCGGGATAGCTGAAGGGCGTCCCTGGCGACCCTGGCTGACAATCGCATCGATAAGCTCACATCTACCGCCGATAATCGCCTGGGGAGCCTCCAAACCACCGTAGCGACCGTAGGAGACAACTTTAACAATCAGCTTTCAACCGCTAATGGGTCGATCAGCAGTCTCGTTACAACTTACAATGCGGTTCCGGCTGCATTTGCCTCACGGTTTGATCGCCAAACAGATTGCGACAAGAATGCTTTGTGCATTCAAAACCAGTTCATGGACTCTCTCTTGGCCGTCAAAATTGCAAGCAAAGAAACTGCCACGACCATGATTGGCGTAAACCAGAGCCTCCCGGTTATCAAAAACAACATCGTCACGGTCTCTGGTGCATTCGCAAAAGATTTGCCTTTGATTACACAAAGTTTCGCAGCTACCACCAGCAACGTCGAACGGCTTACACATCCGCATTGGTATGATCGAGCCTTGGGATATGGTGTAACCGGATTGACGATTTATCGAGCACTGAACCCGGCTACCAACATCGTCAATATCGCCACTCAAACCTTGGCGACCCAAAAGTAGCCCAGATCTATTGACAGATACCGTATCCATGCTGTAATAGATTCAGATGCAATTACTACAAAAACTCAACGGTCTTCCACCACTTCGGTATTACAAAATAGTGCCAGAAGCTTTTGCTCCTGAATGGGGTACTTTACATGCGTCATGTTTCGATCTTCGAGCATGTCTGCCGCCAAATACTGGATTGGTCGCTTATGGAAGAAACAATTTCAAATATAGCAAAGCAACGACCGAAGAAGAAATTCCTCAAATCTTCGTCCAGCCGTTCGAGCGAGTATTAGTTCCTACGGGATTAATCTTCGACATTCCGGTTGGATATTCGGTCAGGCTTCATAGTCGTAGTGGCTTCGCCTTAAAGCAAGGTTTGGTTCTCGCCAACCACGAAGGTGTCATCGATTCTGATTATGTTGATCCAACATACATCATGCTGACTAACATCAGCGATGAACCAATCACAATCGCTCACGGTGATCGGGTGGCGCAGGGAGAAATGATTCAAGATCATTCTTACGACGTAATCGAGACTCCAGACAAGCCCCAAAAGAAAACTGATCGGGCTGGCGGTTTAGGCTCAACTGGTGTAAAATAAAGTCATGAGTTTATGGACTTCGATCAATCGTCTGGATTCAACCGATACAAATGTTTCCAAGTTTGTTTTTAGCAAAGATGATGCGGTAGCAGAATCGGTACTGTATCGTTATCCGACGTACAAAGATAGAACAGTGATTTGTTGTTCTACGCAAAGTGGTTGTCCGGTCGGATGCCGTTTTTGTGGATCGGGCGACTACTTTGTTCGAAGTCTATCCGCCGACGAGATTGTATCACAGCCTGTTCATCTCCTCGAAGAAACCGGAATTGACCCTGCTGACATCAACAAATTGCAAATCATGTTCATGTCGATGGGCGAACCGTTCCTCAACATGGGATCGATGATTCCGGCGATTCGAATGTTGTATCAACGTTACCCGAAGGCAGCTTTGTTGGTATCGACCTCTGCGCCGGATGTGGACTACAAAAAGTTTCGGGACCTGTCAAAAGACATCCCGACAATTGGTCTTCAGTTCTCGGTACACGAATCGACCGATGAAGCGAGGGATAAGTTGATTCCCTTCGAACGAAAATTAACATTGGATGAGATCGCAATCGAAGGACTTTTATGGCACGCTGCAACAGGCCGAAATCCGTTCTTTAACTACTGCGTCCACGAAGGCAACAATACGTATGCCGATGTTGAAAGGTTACGAAATCTTTTCAATCCCGAAGTCTGGAACGCTACTTTGTCGGTGATCTGTGAACGGGATGAGCATGTCTCTGCTGCCAATATCAGGCAACGTCAGCTTACCAGCGACTTCATGACGAAGATGCTTACTGAGGGCTACAACGTCCGCATGTTTGACCCCGCAGGTCAAGATGACGTTGGTGGTGGTTGCGGGCAGCTTTGGTTCGTCCAGGATTGGATGAAGCAGCATCCTGATAAAAGTCGGCCATCTGTCGGAAACGGTCTCGTTAAAATTCATACACCTTCTTAGGTGGTCGTATAAATACGTGCAGGGTGAGAATGCTTCACATTGGAGGTTCTTGCCCTATAAAACTCGCTTAACATTAAGGAGATAAGCACAATGCCGTACAAAACATACGAAGTAGTAACAGATCTAGTAAGACATGGGGAACAGGTTATTAATAACATCTGGAACATCCTCGAACACCCAGAGTTCCCATTCGTCACCCTCTATTCGACAACTAACGGAGTACGCAATTTCCCACCTTACAACGTGACAGAAATTGACGAAAACACCGTTCGCCTGGACATGGCGGTCGCCGGATACACCAAAGATCGACTGAAAGTTGAATTGGAAGGCAACATCTTGATCATTCAAGGTCTGCCAGTTTCAGATGGTGTTTCTGACTTAAAAGAAGCCGTCACAGGCGAAAAAATTCGATACAAGGGAATTTCGAGCGGGCGCTTCATGCGAACTTTTGAATTGAAACCTAAGATCGAGATCGAGTCGGAGTTGAAAGACGGAATTCTTTCGGTTTGGGTGAAGACTCAAAAGCTTGATGAAAAGAAACGCCTAGCATTCGAAATCAAGTAGTATACAAACACATCTTTGTCCGCAGTACCAAAGGGCCGGATTTCCTGTGGGAAGTCTGGCCCATTCTATTTTCTAAATATCACCGGAGCGGTTGCTTAATGGGGAGACGAAAAGAGAAAGAAATGAAATCTACTCAACTCGCAGAAGCGTGGAAAGAACTTTTGGTCGGTCAGGATCATTTTATCGACAAAGTGACTCCGTATGTTGTTCGAGCGATGGCTGGTCTGAACGCACCAGGAAAACCCATTGCGATATTTCTTTTGATGGGTCCGACAGGGACCGGAAAGACGAGAGCCGCCGAGACTCTTGCGACGGTTCTACACGGAGATGAAAAGAACCTTTTACGAATTGATTGCGCCGAATTCCAAATGGAACACGAAGTTGCAAAGCTTTTAGGTGCTCCTCCAGGCTATCTAGGTCATCGTGAGACCCAACCAATCATCAATCAACAAAAACTGGCTGCGGTCACTTCAGACAAATGCACTTTTTCTATAGTTCTGTTTGACGAAATCGAAAAGGCACACGCTTCCATTCACCGAGTTCTGCTTGGTATCATGGACAAAGCTACCCTTCGCCTGGGAGACAATTCCAGTGTCAACTTTGACAAAACCATTATTTTCATGAGTTCGAACTTAGGGGCGAAAGAAATTGCTGAGTTGTTCAATCATAACTTCGGCTTCAGCGTCAGTAACCATGATGTTAAATACAAAGACATCAGCAAAGCTGGTTTGGGAGCAATGGGTAAAAAATTCCCACCTGAGTTTCAGAATCGAGTAGACGAAGTAATCACTTTCAAACCTCTCGATGAAGAGAGCCTTCTCAAAATTACCGCTATGGAATTGAACAAGATTCGTTTCCACATGTACACCGCATTGGGCGCAAAATGTTTTTGTCTTAGTTATGATGATCCGACAATCGCCTTACTCGCTAAGATCGGCACCAGCGAAACCTACGGAGCACGAGAGCTAAAACGTTCGATCAATCGAAATGTCTTGAACCCCATATCCGATGACATTCTTGACGGTAAGATCCCGGCAGGCTCCAAAGTAAATTGCTTTGTAGCTGATGATCATATTGAATGGTCCGTAGAAGAAATCGTTTCCGAGACCGCTCCAGCAGAAGAAGTTGCAGTGGCAGTGGCATCTAATGAACCGGAAGGCCGACGAGTAAAGAAGGCAAAACGCAGTGATACATAGTAAGGTATGGAACCTTATAAGCCGCCAGCCAATTGTGCTCCTTTGTTCATGGCCGTCACGACGGCTGATGTAGCAGCGAACCGTCCGACCCTCGCCAACATCGGTGATTTGTACTATGCTACCGACACAGGTGTCTCCTATCGATACAACGGAACTACTTGGCAAGGTTTTGCAAATACCAGCACGGCAGTTGTACCATTTCAACAAGGAACAACTGCCAGCAAGCCAGCAGCTTCCGCTAGTAACGCAGGCGCAAAGTACTATGCGACCGATTCAGTTCTTACTTACGTTTCTAACGGATCAAGTTGGCAAGCTTATTATCTCGACTGCCCGGTAACTCCTCCTGGTTTGGTTTCCGGTTATACGACAATTACTACAACGGGAACAATCACTCAACAAGGTGATTCTATCGCAGTGAACATGACAGGTGGAGGAACGACTAATACAGTTACTCCAGGATTTTATAGCTCACAGACAATTACTCCTACGTCGAGTATCGTAACTGCTTCTTTTGGACCATTGGTGGTAGGAACAGATTATGCGATCATCGGGGTAGCCATTTACTCTTCTTCTTCTCAGGCTTTGGTATTTGGTCCTGGTGGCCATGGATCTGTTGGTGTTTGGAACCCTAACGTAGGAAATTATTACAGCGGCACGGGCGGTTACTCACAAAGTCCATTTACTCGATATCGTTGGAGATACGTCTCGACCACTTCTGTTGTACCGGAAATGTCGATTGACGGAGGACTTACTTGGTTCACGCCTGCTGGTGTTACGGCATCATTTAACCCGTCTGGTTTTACTCAACAAAAAATGGGCATCTTCTGTGGATCGAATAGTGGTGCTTTGGTCAATGCGGTTGTAACTCATTTTACGGTATCATAATGGCACTCAATACCTATTTTAGTCAAAGCTCGAATGCGGACGTTATTGCAAACCTTCCGGCCACTGCGAATGCGGGTGACATGTACTACTGTACCGATAGTCCTTACGTATGTCGTTATTCTGGATCGGCATGGCAATATTTTTTGAACGGTATGCTAGTTACACCACCCCCGACAACTGGATGGACAGGCGATAACATTGGTACTTGTACCGTTGATAATCTGGGTGGATTTGAAACACTTATTGTGCCACAATCTTCATCTGTGCAACTTCATTTGATGTATCGAACCGCCCCGGCAACACCGTACTCGATTACAGCCGCTTACAAAATTTCGGCTCCAGTTGGTGGTGGTGGCTTTGTTGGATTCCGTGACGGTACTGGAAAAATAATCGAATTCATTCAATACATCAATCCTTCAAATGGCAGTCCTTACATCACAGAAACTACTTGGACAACCAGCACGAGCGTCGTGACTGATCAAAACATTTTAAGTACTAATGGATTAGCTTCTTATCTTAGTGCTGATATCATCTGGGCAAAGATTAGAGATGATGGAACAACGTTATATTACTACTTGAGTCGTGATTTTGGTATTCATTGGCAATTGTTTGTAAGTTACTCTCGAACAGCATTTTTTAGTTCCGGTCCAACTCAAGTATGTTTTGGAGTGTATAACAATATCGCTGCGACTTCCCCAGCATTTTCAGTAATTGCTAGTGTAGTAAATTGGACGGTTGGTGTGTCATGAACTCTTCTTCTACAGCTAACATGTCGCCTGTCATTGCGACGGGCCAGACCACGACGCTCGGTGCTGCCATCACGACAACGAACGGTGTGTCTTTGACGACCTCTGTCAATTTCTCGGTGATGCCCTCGACTCCGTTTTACATCATGATCGACAACGAACAGATGTCGGTGACAGCGGTCGCAGGAACCACCTGGACGATTACTCGTGGTGACGCTGGAACGACAGCCGCAACTCACCTGATCAATGCGACGATCACTCAAATGCAGTTTCGGTGGAAGAATTTTCTGTCGGGTAATTACTTTGTACAAGCTAACAATCAAGTCATCATCGATACCACTAACACTGGTCTCGTGAACACGGCAGAATACTGGACGGGCCTTTACACTCCATTACCAGCAACATCTGGTTATACGATTACAGCTTGCCTTGCTTTGTACATGCCTGCGGCTACGAATTATGTAAGTGCCGGATTGGGTATCATTGACTCAGCTAATGGTAAATACGTTGGATTGCCTTGTGTGTTTTACAATAGCACATATGGTTGGTTAGCTCCTTCTGCTGCCTATGTTCCGGCTGCTCAATTTTCTGGAAGTGGGTATGCTACTGCTCTTACCAGTCAGACTTCTTCTTTTGCTATTACATTAAATCAGGTAGGATCTGGACCACCGACACCTTCCAATCCTCTTTGGCTTAGGATTGTTGATGACACAACGAATTTGAACTTTTATTACAGTTATGATGGCAATTACTTTGTCAAGGTTGGATATGCTCCACGACTTTCTTACCTGACGACACCCTCTGATTATGGCATTTACATCAGTCCTCGTGGCGGGCGTGTTGGTGTTCAGTGTATGGCTCTTTCGGTGACCACCCCTTAATATGGAACCTTCTACTTTTTCAGCGAACTCTGCGCCCCTGTTCAATACCATCTCGACTGTCGATGTATTTGCGAACCTTCCTTCATCGGCAAATGCGGGCGACATCTATTGGTCAACAGATAACGGACTCATGTACCGTTATACAGGAACAGCATGGCAGGCTTTCTATAACAACATCCCGCTAGTTCTTCCGCCTACGACTGGATGGAGTTGGTTGAATCAAGGCACTGCTACAGTCAGTAACGTCGCTAACAATTCATTGACAATTACGGGACCAGCCGATTCCGCCAATTCATATAAGTGCTATGTTCGCAGCGCACCAGCAACTCCTTGGATTCTTGATACCGCATTTCTTTTCAATACCGCAATGGCTAACTATGCTACTGTCGGGATTGTGGCAGTAGAAAGCAGCACGGGTAAATTTTATTCTTACGGATTCCAATTCAACGGACAGGGTAACAGCTTGCCGTGGTTCGTTCAATCCAAGTATACAAACACGACAACGTTCTCTAGTGATGCGGGATTCTATCCATATGGTCTCAACCAAAATCCGATGCGATTGCGATTCACAGACAACGGCACTCTTTTTACGATGGCATATTCCAATGACGGAATAACCTGGGTTACGATGTTTTCGGAATCTCGTACTGCATGGTTAGCTACTGGAGTAAATCAAATTGGACTCACTGTTTGTCCAAGAAATGCTTCTTATCCAGCGGTGTTGAATCTTCTCAGTTGGTACACTCACTAATTTATGGCCAATTTCAAACTCTCTACCGATCCGGCTCCATTCTCTCAGAACGTTTCGATTGCAGATGTCCTTGCAAATCGTCCTGCGTCCGCAAATCTCGGTGATCAATATTGGGCGACCGATACGAACGCAGTCTATCGCTGGAATGGAGCAGCCTGGGTCGCCGCAGGTTTGGTGACCGCAGGAAACTCCAGTGTCCAGTACGGACCTACATCGAGCGTCCCGGCTGCTGGAACCGCTGCGGGTTACCAGTACGTCTGTACGGACAGTCCATATACTTTCATCTCGAATGGTACGATCATGCAGCCGTTCGCATATGGCTCATTAGTGAACCTGCCGCCTCTTGTAAGTTCATTGAACTGGATCAACCAAGGAACAGGGACCGCTACAAATCTTGGTGGAACATCGGGCATCTTCATGACCGATGTTGCTCATGCTGGCGACAATTTACGTTGTCTTTTCAAAAGTGTCTATCCAACTACCCCTTACACTTTTACCGTGGGACTGGAGTACAACTGGCCTACTGTAAACTACTTTACGTCAGGAATCGTGGTGAGCGATGGAACCAAATACGCAGTTTTTGGCGCATTGTATTCTACGGGTGTATTGATGTGGTACGGTGCGTATTCTAGCTTAACGTCTAACGCTTCAAGTACGACAGTATCTACCGCAGGTTGGGGTGGTATTGTCTACCTTACTTTTAAAGACGATGGTAACAATTTCTACTTTTGGGCAAGCCCATCTCCCTATGATTTGCAAAGAACACAAATCTATACGGGATCGAGGACAGCTTACCTGAGCAACCCGACGAAGGTAGGAATATATTTTGACATCAATAACGCAACCTACCCATCGAGTGCATTGTTCTTCCACTGGACCGGAATCTAGCCCGTTAACGGGTACGGCTGGAACACGCTATCTTTGATCATGGTCATGACGGTAATGTATTTGTCCATGTCGATGACGTGTCGGATACTTTGAATCAAGTACTTTCCTCGATAGAAGAAATCATCAACTTGCTGATCGTTGAGCGGTGGCTCGGGCGACGGGAGATTAAATTCTACAACCTGACCTACTGTTCGATCTGAATCTCCGGGGATCGTCATCGTGATCTTGAGGTTTTGAAGTTGTTGTAATTGAGAGATACGGATCGGAATCCACTTCTCAGGAAGAAATGGAAAATTGTCTTTGTCGTAGCCTGTTCCATGCAACTTCAATTTCGGATAACGACTTGGACACAAGTAAGTGTCAGTAGGAAGTTCTGGTTTGTAAATCGGAGTGACTTTCGTATCAGTCAACGGCCAGGGGACCATTGGATAGAGCTTGTTTGGTTCTGGGTAAAGATGTTGGTAGTCGGGATAGGTCGAAGGATAATCGAAGATATACCTTTGCCACAGCTTTCTTGTCTGACTGTGAGTCAACAATTCATTTCCATACATTCCGGCTGACAGGTTTTCTAAGATGTCGCTGAAGTGATCGAAATTGTAGACTGGAGCCGAGACCATGTTAGGCGGCAAATCTTGATCGTGGTGAGCACCGGGAGGCGCATCCTTGCGCACGTTCCCTACCTGAAACAAATAAGTCTGCGATGGGCCTAACGCCAGCCGGGATTCCATTGAGACGAATCGGAACAGATCTTTGTCTTGGTAGTAGAGATAATTTGCGCCTTTGTACTTCGCAGAGTTCGCACGAGTTGCTAACCAGTTGATTGCATTGCACGGATGCAAATTAGGAATGATGATGTGGTGAAGATACTTTGTGGTCTCGATATCAATCGGCCCGCCCGCCAACCATCCGGTATGAATGTCAGATACGATGTCTGAAATCAATTTGCTCTTATAGCTCTTACTGACTTTCGGTAGTTTGAAATTGTGATGGGCTTCGGGGGTGACAAAGTGAAGAATGTACCCCATTTCCCGATCACGAATGAGTCTTCGTTCTGTGATTCGCACCAGACGAAATTTTTTAGACCAAATGCCTTTGTCAGCCGTTCGGAATTGCAGCATGAGCGTTTCAAAACCGAAGATCGGCAGATGAAGGATCTGGTTTTTTGCGTCGTTCATCAAGATGTCGCATGTGATCTGATTGTTCCAAATGTCTTCGTAGACATTGATTTCCTGGATTGCGAATCGGATGTTGTACGTGCCCGTAGCGGTGGCGAGGTCTAATGTGATTAGCTCAAAATCGCCTGTGTAATCAGCCATATGACTATGTAGACCTCCAGATTCGAAAAAATAATTGTTGACAGACGTAGCCGATCCGTCTAGGATGGAGATGTAGTCGAGAAAAAGAAACGTTTAAAAACGTGATCAGTGATTTGGACAGTACGGGTTTACAGCAGCGAATTGAAAAATGGACTGCAAGATTTTTCTGAGCCATATCGAGGCGTAGATGAATCGGCTGCTCAGATTATCTTTCGAGTAGTACAGGATTCCATCAAGTTTATTGATCCCAAAGCACAGGTCGAATTGAACGTCAAAGATGTATCCGGTGCATTTGTACGGATGGATTGAAACAGGAGAATTTATGCTGATACGTAAAAGCCCGATGTCTCGCCTTGAACGAGATCTCCGAGACATCGTAAAGAAATTGAAGGATGCCGGGGCGTCCGTTGGTGATCTTCGAGATTTTGCGGAAGCCTGCGACGGAGGGGTCATCCACATGGTCAATTTCGAAGATGTTTTGAATGGTGTCGAAGACGAGTAGATGTACCTACTTGACTTTTGATCTCAATCCTGGTAAGCTTTAGTCATGCCTACCACATTGAAACTAAAACACGCAAATACCCTATCAGAAAATTTGATTGCGGCGGCTCTTAACGAAACAAGCAACTACACTGAAAAGGTCATTAATTTTCTTAACGATGTAGTAGCGCCAAAATTGGATCATCTAGTTGAACATCCTGAGAGCTACACCACGAAAAATCCCACCAGCCATAGTTTTGAAATCCCTCCCGGTGTCGGCCCTACAGAAAAGTTCATTGCTGAGGTTGCCCACCAGTTAGAACCTTTGGGGTATTTGGTTTCTTGGTCACATGACGGTGGTGGTATGTACGCCACGGTCGTGATTAGCTGGGCACGGGCAATGGGCCTTGTACGTTCGACGCCGATGGGTGATGATCTAAAAAAGCAATTGAAGAAGTAGATACGTCTACTTGACAAACGCCGATCATCCGTCTAAGATGGTATTCATGACCAAGCAAACCGCACGGAATAACAAGTTTCTCGCAGGCGTCAAGCGCATGATGAATCATAAGATTTACCCGATTGTCGCCCGCAAATTGAATGCCGAAGGTCAGGATGCTGCGCTGGCGTACCTCAAGACGTGGTTCAATAACCCCGATGCCGTGACCGTCGAGTTTTTCGTCAAGTTCGAAGGCTTCGGGGGTGACCAATAATGTTTCCTTCTACCTATCCAGCGTTCTATACGCTCAAGAAGTTGCCGGGTCGCCCGCAGTGGAACGGAATCCCGAAGTTCTCCAAGTTTGTGCCGTCCGAAGCCGACTTTTATCCCTGTTTTGAAGGGGGTTATGTGCGAGTTTCGGTCAGCCAATTGAACACTTTACAGGAAGATTGGCGCATTTCCATCTGGGGTGCCGACGACTGCGGCTTCGAACTCGACGTTCCTACCATGGACGAAGCGCTTTCAATCTTCAATTCGATTACCTGGGTTTACGGCCAGCCGGAACGTTTCAACGTAGCATAACTTTTGGAGAATTAAATATGAAAAAACTCTGCACCAAAGCCGATCTGGAAAAATTCCTGGAAGAGAACAAAGATCTTCCAGGCGACACCAAAATCTTCATCATCTACGGTCCTGGTCCTGCACAAATGGACGAAATGTTTGTTGATGCTGAAATGGTTGAAGAACCCGCCATTTTCTTCGCATAACTTGTGGGCGAATTAGATACATCTACTTGACAAAGATCATCGATCCGTCTAAGATGAAGTTATGGCACTCCTAAGCAAAAAGAAGTTGATCCCGCTGCTGATCAAAGAAGGCTTCCTGACTGGTGAGACCACCAAAGGAATCATCACTGATGGCGAGAATTACAAGGGCATCAGCTATGAAGCCTACGGACGTAAAGTGATGGCCTATATTCAGGTCAAGGATTTGGCGACTCGCAGCAAGCTGGAAAACTACCTCGAATCTCTCGGCATGAAGCCGGATCGTGGGTACTGGCTGGGTCATCCGGTAGCGACCGTACAGGTGAGCTACTTCAAAGCGTGGCACTGGGACGAATAAGGAGACTTTATGTATTTTGTCTGGAAAAGAAACGATGGTTATGTTAATTCCACTAATGGTAGTATGCCTCGTGGCTGGACGACTACCAAAGGGGAAACGATTTCATTTGAAAAGCTAGGCGAGTTTGAAAACTGGGCCGATGCTTACGATCTCATCGTCAAAGAAAGCGAGTTTGAAAATGACCGAAACCCGTCGTAGATCGAACAATCGGAAAAACCTCGAATACGTGACCATAGGCGCATTCGGCGTCTTCGAGGTCTCCAAGGTCAAGAACCTCAACGGAGCGTGGCTACACGACCTCTGGATGGCCTTAGAAGACCTTTCTCACGACATCGACTGGTGGATCGGGATCTACAGCAAGTGGAACATTGTCGAGTGGGCGAAACATCGGCGCATTCTGACCGCTAACGAACTGGAAATTTTGGAAAGCATTCTCTAAAAAGGAAATCAAAACAATGCAAAGTGGAACACAGTACATTCAATTCCTGCCAGCGAACGGTGCTTGTAACCCAGGACCAGCTTTTGGACCCTGTGATGAGGTACGGATCGGGACTGCTGGATATTACAAGGACACCTACGACGCCAAAGGCAATCGGGAAGTATTCCATACGGTTTATGCTGCTGTTAACAGCCAAGTTTTCGTCATGAAAGATGAGATTTGGCAGCTTCAGGTACATAAGAACGGGAAGAACACCTTCGAACCAGTTGTCAACACACAAGAATCTTACATTCCCGATGCCGCCCCAGCCGGGAGCAAGCCAGGATTCAACCATTTCCGCATCATTTCTCTGAAGCAGATGACACAAGAAGTGAGCGAACGGCTACGGCGTCAGCAGGAATACGCAAAGAAACTGGAGAAAACTCTCGCAGTCGAATGTGCTAACGATGAAACTCTAAGGAAGATTCATACAGCACGAAAGGCAAAGAAGGCCAGCGTTTAGATACGTCTACTTGACATTCGATCTCAATCCTGGTAAGCTTTGAATATGACCACCAAAGAGAAAAACAAAGCGCTGCGACAGGCGAACAAATTCTTGGCGAAGCTTTCCAGCGTTCGTCACCAGGGACTCCCGGTTGGCGAGGTCATCGAGAACCTGAAGTCTCTGGGCTTCGACCAGACCGAGAACCTGGAGGGAATCTACTGCGGTCGTGAGAGCCGGGTCCATGAGGAAATCGGAAGCGGCTGCTGGATCGACATGCAGTGGCTCAAGGGCGATGTCACCAGTACTTACGAATTCAACGCATACGTGAGCTAAAATTATGAAACAGATGACTTACGAGGAACTTTGGGCGTGGTACGGCACGGAAGGAAAGAAGAATTCTGATGTGTTCTGGAAGCTCTGGGTGACACATTCAAATGCGAATCCTGGGATTGCCGAATATGAAGTCAATCACGACATTCCATTGGGGCAATTGTCCCTGGTCTATGTCTACGAAAACTTTACCGGAGAGAAACTGGAAGTGGTGGTGAAATAATGGGACAACTTTTGGGACAATTTTATCAAGGAATGTTTGGACGGCAGTTCGACTACAAAGAACAAACGCTGTTCAATTTTCACGAGGGCCAGATGCGTGGTGACGATCTGGTCCATAACGGCGGATGGTACAACCGATTTGGGGAAAAGATCGGTTGGGGTGACCTCTCCCATGTGGATTTTCATACCATCCAAGCAGGCATTGAACCGGGCGAATGCTTCATCATCCTGAGTGAAGGTGACAGCTTTTGGAATTTCGTCAGGCAAATTGGACTAATTGGTAGTATGTGTACCACTGCACCTACAGCTAACGCACCCGGCATGGAATACGTCAAGGCTCATGCCATGTACGTTATTACGTCCGATGGCTTCTACATTGTCGAAGATCATCCGTCCAAAAGAACATCTTTCATTTCCAAGCCCTGGCGAGGTCGAGGACGAACGGATGTTGACGAGACGGTAAACGTCGAATTCTCTTTCGTCAATCGAGACGACTTCGATCTGGTGTTTCAAGTCAGCTTTGCGCCTCCTTCGTTGATGGAATTCCTTCAATCTGTACTGGGGAAGCGATGGGAAGAGAGCGTGAATAAGTGACTAACACACATTTTGAGTTTCGTATTCATTGGCCATTTGATTTTTACGGCCTGGGTAGTGGTGAATATTCGGAATGGTTCAAAGACGGAGAATTTGGCAAAGACCACTTTTTTCGTCGTGAATTCAATGCGTTACGGCAGCGACCGAATGAGTTCTGGATCGAAAGCCGAGAGGTTGGACCCATTTGCGTATCAATGAATGGTGATCAGATTTTGTCATTCTTTAGTGACCGATTTGATGAAGAAGGTATTCTGTCTTCAGTGATGGGAGAAAAGTGAAATGCGAACTTACAAACCTACAAAGTTGGTGGTACTGGAGCGGCCTACGGTCAGCTTATCGATTGTGATCTTGTGGCGCAACTGCCAGCAAGATAACTTCGATTTCAAGCCCTTTGGTGGCGAGGAAACGTTCGAGGATTCGACCCTGGTTGGGGTTGCCTCCCAGGTTGCCAAACGCATGGTGGAAGTCTCAGAGAATTCCTCTTTTGGCAACTGGGCCGGGATCAAGCGGGCAGTTCGTGAACGCAACATCACATTCAAATTGACCCGATTCAACCCCGATACCAAAGGCCATGCCACGTTACGGATGCCGTTGAATGTCAACTGCATTCTGGACGATCAGAACGAACTGGCTGCGGCTACGCACGTCTTTACGTCCCTGGTCAATGATTTTCTGTTGGTCACCTTGGATGCTATCTGGGACCAAAGTAGATACGTCTATTGACATTCGATCTCAATCCTGGTAGACTTAACTTATGGGCAAATCACTCACACCGAAATACGTTCTTCAGATGGAAGGTTCGACCGACATGTGCTGGGATACGAAGTGGGCCAAGGCGAATCTTGGCAGCATTCTTCCCACCGTCAAACAGTTGGAAGAATTTGTCATGGCCTACGTGGTCTCGACGTACCCCGGCTACGTCAATGAGCACCTGGGACAAGCGTTTGGCATCACGATTCCGTCTTATGCCCGCATCAAGATGAACGGTGAATTGTGGAATGCGATCATCGAATGGCGTGCGCCTAATTTTATGGTTTTGCCGGATGCCGCCGACTATCCTAATGTTGCTCGTTCTCCGAAACCGAGGTTTCAGTCGGCAATCAAAGAAAGTTTACACGAAGATCGTCTGGCGATAGCCGCAGGCGAATTGCAGTGCAATGGAGCAAACTAATGCAGACAATCAAGCAGGAACTTTATTACGTCCTGGATTATAGCGAACTCGAAACCATCATCCAGAACCACTTTAACCGTCCCGATTACGAATTGCTTGCAACCCAGGAATGGAGCAACGGCAGTTCTAAGACGTTTTTGCTGACCGACAAACCACTGGATAAGTGGGACACTGACAGGGTGACCAAGTTCGCATCTGGCGAGGGAGATGGCGAGTACTCGTTGCGGGCTTTGATGTGCAAATTGGTCATCGATGGTGAGATCCCGGCTGGGAATTATCTCATCGATGTGTCGTGGTAGTAGACGTATCAACTTGACATTTGGAAAGAAAGCGTCCATACTGACAATATGACCACCTTACAAAATGTTCTTGATTTTCTGACTACCGCCACGGTCACCGAGCGTAATTTGGTATCGGTCGCACTGAGCACGGCTGGTATTTCCGCTCCGTCGAGAGCCATGAAAAATGCGGCTACGCTGTCGCAGATTACCGAGAATGAACCTGTCACGTTCCTTTACGATGGGGTCAATTACACTGGTATCGTCAAGAAGATCAATACGACTACCGCCAGGGTCAAGATCACCAAGATCGACGGCACGCCTCGTAATCGCATCACGGTCGGTACGGAGATCCGGGTCGGCGCATCTATCTTAGCGAGGACCATGTAAATCATGAGCGTGACATTCTCGGTTTCATCGGAAAGTATCGAACAACTGGAAGGTAAAGCGGTGCGGCACATTCGCACCCTTTACCCTGAAGGGTTTGATAATGCTCCGGTGGTCGATCCTGAGTATCCTGAGTACGGTGGTCTGCCGCCACAGAATCCCTGGGAAATGAATGTCTCGAATGTCAACGCAGTCGATCTACTGCGAACACTAAAACTTTATGACGAAAACTCCGAAGATCTGATGGGCGTTTTGAACGCTTGGAAATTGCATCGTGCCTGTGAAAAGGCATTGGCTAATTTGCCGCCCGATGCAGGTAGACCTGATGTAGAATCCCGTGGTTCCGGTGGTTGCCGATGGATCGAATGTGGGAAGACGCCGGGATACTATTTCGAACGGTTCTCGCAGTTGCGGGATCTTGCAAAGATTGCGATTGAAATTGGGGCTATTATTTCTTTCGCTTAGGAAAGGACAGTTTATGATGGATTTTGTAATTGGAATTGGAACAGCTTTTGTCTTATTGACTTGTGCTTTTTTGTTGTCGATGTTACCGAAAGAACCAGGAAGATGAAAACCACTACTTACAATACCCAACGGGTCAGCGAACTTACTGACGAGCAACTTGAAGCTGAACTTAAACGACGAAAGAAAGTCAAGGACGCCAAACCAACTCCGCTAGAAACTCCCAACTTTAGCGGCGTGATTGCTACTGTCACAGAGTACATTGACAGTCTGGCCGAAGGTCACGAACCAAAGGACATCAAACAGTACACGTTTGAGGCTGCGGTCGAAGCTGTCTACGGTCGGTCAGTATGGAACTGGATTAATTCGAGGGAGAGATAATGGTCAGAGTCATCGATCCTACACCACAAGATCCGAAGCGGACAATCTGCGAACATTGTAGAGTCAAGCTGGAGTACGTTCCGAACGACATTCAGAAACGCACTTACAAAGACTACGACGGGGTATCAGACTTTTTCAGATACATCATCTGTCCAAACTGTAGCAAAGAGGTCGGTGTATGAAGTGGTCTCAGTTGCGTCCTAAACCGAAAGCAATTTTGTTGGTAGTGGTTGGTCTGCCGTTACTAATCACTGCTGCGACGTTACTCAATGAGAGCGAAGAAAAACTCATTGCTGCCGACCGACAAAAACAAATTCAGTACCACGCTGAGTTTGTTCAAGAATGCCTCGACGCCGGATTCAATGCTTCTCAGATCGGCGTCATGGAACACTATCTGGTCAAGAAAGGGCCACGATGATTTTTACAAGTTAAGCGATGTTCGCAGACGAGTCAACAGCAAAAACGAACTTTCGAATTTTTGGTTTTTTCACAGGATATTCACAGATCTGAAGCCTATCCCCAGGAGCAGCCGTTATGAAACCAGATATCGTCATCGGGATAGACATAGCCTTCAGCGTGCTCTGTAGCCGCCTCAGACGTTTCAAACTGTCTCTCGGACACCCAAGCCGCCTGGAGGTTCCCCGATTCGTCCTGGGCCGTCAGAAGCGCTTTGTAAGCGAACCTGTTGCTCGAACTCGAACGGTGGAAGGGACCAAAGAATCCGCAAAATGGTGTGGTGTGGAATTTCTCCGCAACCGCAATGACGTGTTCTGGGGTTTCTGGCTTCTGAAACTGAGCAATAATCGTCGCCGGGGTGCTCAAAGCCGGGACAGTACTAGTACCACCTGTTGTCATAAGTCGATATTTATGCTAATGGTGCCGACAGCAAGGTGTCGGCTTCCTTGTCGATTTGATCGATAAAAGAAGCATCTAAAAGTCGAATCCGACGCTTCGATTCGTTCAAGGCCATCTCCCAATCATAGATCATAACTTTCTTTCGTTCACTAGCAGGAAGTTGGTTAAAGCTTGTCAAATCAATGTAGTTGCCCTGCTTGTCTTCGTAGTGATGGACAGTTTGGGTAGAATACTGAAGACCGTTATGGGCGGGGGTCGCATACTTTTGTTCGATGGTGACCATCAAATTTTCATATGACATCGGCCAGTCGTAGTACGGGTCCACGATGTTGTTGGTCAACAGGACTACCCAATGAAACCGGGAATCGCCATAGAGCTTATCCGCAATGATTTCAGGTGTCTCGCCATCTTTGACATCATATTCATAAAAGATCAAATAGTCGTTCTGAAGCAATGCAGTCAACGCAATTCGTTCTAGGATGTTGACCGCCAGTCGTTTCTGACCGGAGCCATCCATGTCATAGCCGAGCAGCGGGATCTTTTCGAAAAATAATATCGCCATAGGTCTTCTTGAGGTATTTAGTTGACATGCGGTAGAGTTTTGATAAGATGGTAAGCATGAGTACAGCACAATTGCACGAAACGTTCGAAGCTTTCACGAGCACCACAATTGCGGATGTAGAGGCACAGATCAAAGCCTATGTCGCCGCTAATGAAATTGCCGTGAAAAGCCTGTCCATCCTTTACGAAGGCACCAGCATCATTGCGACCATCGGCTATGTCGATGAAGTTGACATCTCCGAGCTTTATACGGTCTCGGTTGTTGACGTAACCGTCCAGGTTGGCGACTTGACTACAAACCTAAACGCAGCCGCCGCATCGGTCGAAGGAGAGGTTTTGTGTCACTCACTATTCCTTACTCCTGCTGGTGAACTGCGGGTCGCATTCCTAGTCTATGCATAGCGACAGCCCCAAAATCGTCCGTATTGAAATTGATATTTCACCCGAAGCGGACATCACTTATTTTTTCGCAGACAATCCAAAAGAACCAGTTTCTTCAAGCGAGTTTAGACGGGGAACTCGCTTGAGTGATCGGTTGCGAGATCTAGAAAATGCTCTTTTCGAAGTTATTGTGGATGATGAAGATTTGAATGCTGAATAGACAGTTAAAGGACTCGCTGGAGTTAGCGGTCATGCAATTTTTCAATTGGGGAATTTGCACGATCTCCTGGCGGGCGGTAGCGCAGGCTAACATCATGGCTGCGATCATTACCGATACAACGTTGGCCACATTGACATTCTTCTTGTTCAAGAAGATTGCCGACCAACAAAAAGATCATCTGTTTATTCCGTGGTTGGGTTATACTATAGGTGGAGTCTTGGGCACAATCTCAGGAATTTACACTTCCCTCTGGTGGTTTGGAAAATGACACTTGAAGAAGTGAGAGAAGTAAAACAAAAAGCACTGAAGATCTTAGAGGACGCAGACGCCGAACGAGCCGCTATCGATCTTGTAGATAATCGGTTCGCCGCCCGCATTTCATTCTTCCTTGAAGGTGAGGATTTTCTTTACCTGGGGATTGATCTGTATGCGTTGAGTGACGAACAATTTTATGAACTGTACGGCGTCACAAAGGACGAGATTCTTTTGAAAGTAGCTCAACTACGAAACAGCGAGGATTCCAAAAAAAGAGTGGAACTAGCTGACTACTTCATTGACATGCTCGATAACGCAAATGCCAATGCCTAAGACCTCGCCTGAATTCGATCTACCCAAGGTTCAGCATCGGTCATTCAAAAACACAGTCTACAACACCGAAGCAGATTATGCGACGTATGATGTTCATTGGGTTTACGATGCCAAAGTAGAGACCAAAGAAACTGAGTTTCGACAGGACATCATCTCGACAGCGGATGTATTTTTCACACCCAAAGGCCGGAACGAATGGCTTTATGGCTGGAGTGTAAAGAACATCCGAGGACACAAGAAATATCGATGTGTAGGTGGAC
>Ga0209698_10002832_pt1 | contig 19375 bp, 7 predicted proteins | sample LitLauG_LLR_2012_FD_187203 | JGI IMG/M metagenome (GOLD analysis project Ga0209698, IMG submission 187203) | Freshwater sediment microbial communities from Pennsylvania, USA - Little Laurel Run_MetaG_LLR_2012 (SPAdes) (version 2) | ecosystem: Environmental > Aquatic > Freshwater > Creek >...
GGGCAGAAAACTTGTCACGTTTTTGTCAACAACTTGTAATGTTTTATTCGTCCAGGCTGGCGTGTCAGTGGACGGTTGAGCGTGACATTCATTTCCGTAAGATTCGGAACAATTACATCACGTCGTGGCGAGTCAACATGAAGACTCCTCGAGACCAATGTCCCAGCGATGCGTGCCGTGCCGGCAGTCGAGGCATCAGTCGCCTTGGAGAGTATCGCTTCCCTTCGTGATTCGCGGGTGGCTCAACGGTCTGGCCCGCAATGAACAACGGGCAACGAACAAGAGGAAAAGAGTACGGAAGATGAATGCTCTCATGGTCACCCAACCCATTTCAGTCAAACCGCAAAGAATCCTGTAAAGACAGGGGCTGAACGCGATGTGCGGCCAGCCCCCGGATACTCAACGCAGCGCTGCTCCCCGACACGTTGGGTCGCAGCGTCAGGCGGTCAGGTGTGCTGTGTTCTTGTTCCTCTAGTTCGATCCACCACCACCAGTGTTCACCTGCTTCGTCTCCGGCTGTGGAGTCCCGCCATGCCTCAGCTCAGCGCCCGAGCGTGACGTTGGGTAAGGCTTGTTGCCCATCATGCCTTCCCAAATAATCCGGTTAAACGTGGCCGGATCATTGCGGTCCTCCTGAGTGAAGTCCATGCCTTTGGTCTTCGCTTCCCACCAGGCAGCCGTGTGCGTGGACTGAGGAATGCCGGCTTTGTTAGCCGAACCAATGCTGGGCAGCGGCAGGGTCGTGTTGTACAGAAGCTGCGACGGAACGGCCGAATATGTCCAGCAAGGCGTTTCCTCACCCTTCTTTGAATCACAGTGCTGCCGTACATCAAAAGCGTCAGTCATCGGCGCCACACCGGCATCATGAACGCTCAACTGGGAGACACCCAGGACCTCCTCAATTGTGCGCATCATGGTGACCGTGCTGTAGGGATTCGAGACGACCGCTCCCTGCTTCACGTAGGGACCGAGAATGAAGGCAAGGCTCCGGTCTCCGCTGACATGGTCCGCCCCATCCTGCGGATCATCCTCGATTACGAAGATAAGAGTGTTGTTCGCGTAGGGACTGTGGGCAATCTTGTCGACCAGGAGTCCCGCGGAGTAGTCGTCATCCGCGATTTGTAATTCTGGTGTGTTCACGCCGAATGACGCGGTGCCGAAGCTGCCGAAATGGTCGTGGTCAAAGCGGACCAATTCCAGAGCCGGCAGATTATTGTTCTGCACATAGTTGTCGAATTCGCGCGCCCATTCCTGGTAGCGGAAATAGTCCGGGAAGGCTTGATCGAAGCCGCGGAAGCAGAAGTCGGTTCTGGTGAGCAGTGACGGCTGTGCTGGAAATGCCACCTGGACCGGCGGATTCTGTCCGCAAGGATTGGTGAGGTTCGGGTCGAGACCACGCACCGCGCCCAGATCAAGATAGAAGCCATAGTTGCGGACCGAGAGGCCCGCCCGAATCGCGGAGTCCCAGATGTAACCGGCACCCTGTTCGCCTTCAGGGCCATCGGCTCCCATTTCATTAGCGGTTCCGGGTAGGAGATTTGGATCGTTGGGATAAAGAGGCTGCCAGGCCTTACGCGCGGCGACGCCAACCAGCGCGACATTCACGTTGCGCGAGGTGCCTTCGCTGTCGTAGTTGCAACCGCCTTTGCCGTAATTCACGGGCACGCACTTTTCGTTGATATCAAGGGTTCGTGCCGCCGTAGACCACTGCCAACCGTCGAAACTCACCATCGAGGTGTCGTCGAAGTTGTCAAAGGTCACAAAGTTGTTGGCAAAATCGTGAAAATTCGGCGTGACGATAGCTGGAAACTGCGTCAGCGTCGGATCGGCATTTGCCCCGTTGGTCAGGTCACCAAGAACCTGGTCAAACGTACGATTCTCTTTGACCATGTAAATGACGTGCTGGATGTGTTCCCGCAGGAATCGCATGGTCTCACGATCTTTGCCGCTCAGTTCCAGGTTGAAACCATTGTTCTTTGCGACCAGGCGCGTGAGACGATTGAGATCCCTTAATCGGGGCACGGGCACTGTCAGGAATCCAGCGTATTCATTCTGCCAGGCATACTGATTTCCACCACCGTTCTGGGCTGAGAGGCTGTCGCAGGCCGATCCGTAGCCGCCACCCGGATTGTCGTTGATGTAACGGCAGTTCAGTGGATTCGCGGTTTCCACGCTCTTGCTGTTGACTACGTAGAGAGTGGAACCATCGGGACTGGCGCTGACAGAATTCGGATACCAGCCAGTCGGAATCAGTCCGACCACGAAGGGCTGCCGCTGATTCAGTTGAATCACAGCAACCGAGTTCGTGCCGCCGTTGGTGACGTATGCGATGTGCTCATCCGGAGACAGTGCTACGCTGTTCGGGTTGCTGCCCTTTGGGACTTTGTTCCAATCTCCCAGAATCCCGAAAGGCGCACTGGTATTGACTTTGTTCACGATGGCATTCGCCGTGGTGTCGATCACAATCAGCGCGTCGGAATTGCTCGCCACGACGAAAAGATCGCTTTGGGCAGCATTGAGGATCATTTTGCCGGGGTTGCCGGGGACTGGTATCCGCGTCGTGAGAGTTAGAACGCCATTCGAGAGGTTCAGCACATCGATCTCACGATCGCGAACACTGGATACGTAGACGGTATTGTTGCCTTTGACGGCGATGCCGTATGGAAACTCCCCGCCTGCTACTCCGGTAAGTGCCGGATTAATGATGCCCGGACGCAGATCGAACTCCTGAAGAGCCACACCGTGAACGAGGTCTACTGAGGTTACCGAGTCGGTTTCGTGATTCGCCACGATTAAGGTAGCTCCGTCCGCCGTGACACCCAGACACGCGGCTGTCGGTCCCACAAACGTTTCCTGGTTCATCAGATCGCCGTAATGACCCAGCGCGATTGGCGTGCCCACTTCGGACCACTGACCGCCACTCTGAGCGAAAGTATGAACATCATCGTCTGCTCCGCCCGCGACGTAGAATTTCGAGCCATCCGGACTCCACACTAGTCCGTCGAAAGCCCTCGCATTGGGCAGCATCACCACCTGTTTCTTTGCTGGGTTGCGTGGGTTGGAAATGTCATACACGAAAACGTATTCGCCCGAATCTTGCGGTTGATAGTTGCCGTTTGTGTCGAGATTGAGATTGAACCCGCTCGTCAGGATCAGAAGGGTTTTGCCATCCGGACTAACGGCCGTCGTTTCGGCGCCGTCGGGCGAGTAGTTGGGATAATCCGGCAATGCGACCTGTAATGGTTGGAAGACTGATCCGGGCGCCGCGCTCGGCGTGATCGTCGCGCCAGTCGGCAAGATTACTGACTGAGTGTAGGCGGATCCTGCACCGCCGATAGTCGCCATCGTCAAAGCTGCCGCGAGACTGGCTCGGCGAAGGAAGAAATTGATTTGCATGCGGTTCCTCCAAAGATTTCGTTTGAACGGCGTTGAACGGTTGGAGACGGGTGAACGAAATGTCGTAGATAATCCCTGCGTTAACCCAGCACGCTAGACGAGAAGTATTGAGGGCTGATTACGACTCTATGAAAATTTATGCACAGTGAAAGCGATTGATGATTGAGGGGACAGAGAGAAGGTGGAGAAACTGAATTCTTTCCATGAGTCGGGGAGAATCAGATTACGTCGTACGGCTCAAAAGTGCGCACTAAACTCGCGACGCGGTCGCTCAGACCTTTGGTCCTAGAACTCCTCACTCTGCGTTTTCTCTGAGCGCGCGCAATTTCATGTAGCCTTCACAAGAGGCTGGTAACCTGCCCTCAACTGGCTGCGCGATATTTTCCAAGATGACGTCCAATAAAAGCCCAAGTCCCAGAGTGCACTGCCTTTTTTGCGCGGAGAACGAAAATACTCTGCCAATGGCTCAAATGCCGGGTGATCACTATGTTTGCAAGAACTGTGGGCACATCGTTGCGCCTTCTGGTACCTGGCTCATTTGTGGTTGCAGAAACTGCATGCGACTGCGCAGAACTAACAAGCTTAATGGCGAGCACGGCGTAACCGTCAGGACGAAAGCAACTGTTTAGTCGTGGTCAGTCCGCCACGCAAAATCGTTGGAATACAATTTGTAGTTGAGAGCCCGAGAATGACCAACCCGATGAGTCTCTTCGAGGTATTCGACAACGAGCAGCACGCCGCCACCTGAACTGGCGGGACATTTTCTTTCGGAATGGCTCCCCGCTTTCCTTCTTACTGTCGCACCGTGAACCACTCTATGCAGCGCGACCCTTAGAATTCAACGATTTCCCATGGTTCAGAAAGCGCTGTAACGGTATATACTGCAGGCGTCTTCTCTTAGCTGGGGGCGCGACACGCAGTTCTCGTGGGGCTGATTGGGGGGCAATCACTTGCCACGCGAAGAACGTCATGCGGTCCCCAGACCAGGCCATGAACGACCCAAAACAAAGAAGGATCGATATCGAACCGGCCACTCTCCCGCCTGATCGAGAACCTGTCAGCCCTTCGCTCGCGCAAGACGCCAATGTCTTGCAAATGCCACCTCCCCCTCCTGACCTTGGCCAGGGTTTTGATGCGCCTACCATCCTCGAAGGCGCTCTCCCACCCTTGCAACCTGTGACCGGGCAGAAACCGCCGCCGGACCGCGTTCACGATTCACCCGCGCCTCCGGCCAGTACTCTCGTCTCCCCCATGCTTCCGCCGGGCTTTGTCGTCGGAAATCGCTACCAAATCTTGCAGATTCTCGGTGAAGGTGGCATGGGGGCGGTATACAAAGCCAAAGACCTCGAACTCAATCGCGTCATCGCCCTCAAAGTCATCCGGCCTGAACTGGCCAGTAATCCCGAAATCCTCCAACGATTCAAGCAGGAACTGATCCTCGCCCGCCAAGTCACCGACCGCAACGTGATTCGTATCTTCGATCTCGGCGAAGCTGCCGGCATCAAGTTCATCACGATGGAATATGTCGAAGGACAGAGCCTCTATCAGATCCTGAAAGACAAGGGCAAGCTTCCGGTTTCCGAAGCCATCGACATCATGCGCCAGATGTTGAGCGGCTTGCAGGCTGCTCACCGCGAAGGCGTCATCCATCGCGACCTAAAACCAGGTAACATCATGCGCGACGCCCAGGGCCGAGTTGTCGTCATGGATTTCGGACTTGCTCGTTCCCTCGCCGGCGACGGTATGACCCGCACCGGAACCATGATGGGCACCATGGAGTACATGTCCCCGGAGCAGGCCCAGGCCAAGGAACTCGATGCCCGCTCCGACATTTTCACCTCGGGATTGATCTGCTACGAACTCCTCACCGGCAAAATGCCCTACCACGCCGACAGCGTTGTTGCCAGTCTGCTCAAGCGGATGCAGGAGCGCGCGGCGCCGCCTTCGGATTGGGATGCCACCATTCCGCAACCAGTCAGCGAACTGGTCTCCAAATGCCTGGAGCGCGATCCCGCGGAGCGCTGGCAGAGTGCTCAGGAGATTCTCGATCGCATCGACGAGATCCAGGGCAAACGGCCGATGTCTGTGTTAACCAGCCGTCCGCCTGTCTCGTTGACCGCACCGCCCGTGTCCGGCGCGCAGGGAGCAGTTCTTCCTGCCGCCAGAAAACGCCTGGTGATGATCCTGGTCGCAGCCGCCGTCATCGCCGCGGCGGGTGCCGCCGGATGGTTCCTGAAACCGCGGCCCCAATCAGCGAAGCTGCACCAGAATGTCAGGGTCCTGCTCGCCGATTTCCGTAATGCCACGTCTGATTCGGTCTTTGATGGCACGATCGAACCGACGGTCGCCCTGCAGCTCGAAGGCGCTCCTTTCATCAGCGTCTTCAATCGCGCCCAGGCTCGCTCCACGCTCGCCGAACTCAAACCTGGTGCGACTCAACTCGACGAAGCCAACGCCCGCCTTGTCGCCGTGCGCGAAGGCGTTGACCTTGTCGTCAGTGGCCAGGTGACCACCTCAGGCTCCGGATACAAGATCCTCAGTAAAGTAACCGATGCCCTCACGGGCAAGACCATCGCCACGGAAGACGCCGACGCATCGGACAAGTCCAGCATCCTCCGCGCAGTCGCCAACCTCGCCGACCAGATGCGTACGGCATTGGGCGATACCGCTCCTGAATCCGCCAAACTTGCCGAGGCTGAAACTTTCACCACCGCCTCCCTCGAAGCCACCCACGAATACGCCGAAGCCCAAGATGCGCGCTACGCCGGAAAGACCGCCGAAGCCATCAGGGGATTCCGCCGTGCCGTCGAGCTCGATCCGAACTTCGGCAGCGCCTACGGCAATCTCGGAGCGCTCTATTGGAACGACGGCAATCAGGCCGACGCGATCAATTATTTCAAACTGGCCATGCAGCATATCGACCGCATGACCGATCGCGAGAAATATCGCACGCGTGGTGGCTACTATCTTGCGGTTTCCGACGGCGACAAGGCGGTCGAGGAATTCAGCGCCCTCGTCAAGCAATATCCCGCTGACAGCATGGGATTGAGTGCTCTCGCCCACGCGTACTACCTGCGCCACGACATGGCCAAAGCGGTGGAAGCGAGCCGCCGTGCGATTGAGATCTATCCCAAGAACGTCGTCTACCGCACCAATGCCTCTCTCTACGCTCTCTTCGCCGGCGACTATGACACTTCCGAGCGTGAGGCTCAGGCCGTCCTTCAGATTAACCCAGTCTACGAAGACGCTTTCACAATCCTTGCGTTGTGCGAAACCGACAGGGGAAATTTCGACGAGGCCAGCCGACACTGGCACAAAGTCGAGAGCCTCAGTGCCGGAGGCGCCTCTTCCGCCGCAGGCGGTCTCGCCGATCTTGCTCTCTATCGCAGCGATCCTGACCAGGCCATCTCCGCCCTGAAGAAAGGGATCGACGCCGACACCGTCGCCAAGGCCGCCGACGCAGCTGCCAAGAAATACGTCCTCCTCGCCGAAGCCCAGCTCATGTCCGGCCACAAGTCGGACGCTCTGCAGTCCGTGAAGCAAGGTGTTTCCATGAGCAAAGCCAACGTCCTGTTCGCCGCTGCCCGCGTCTACTTGATGGCTGGCGATTCTTCCCAGGCCACCACCCTTGCCTCCGAGTTGTCGAAGCAACTTGAGGCCACGCCGCAATCTTTCGGCAAGTTGATTGAAGGAGATCTTCAGTTATCCCGCGGCAACGCCAAGCAAGCCATCCAGCTCTATAAAGAATCCGAACGCCTCCTCGATTCCTGGCTCGCGCATTTCGATCTCGCGCGCGGATACATCGCCGCTGGAGCTTTCACCGAGGCCAGCACCGAACTGGAAACCTGCCTCAAGCGTCGTGGAGAGGCCACCGACATCTACATCGACGAGCAGCAAACTTTCCGCTACTTCCCAGCCACCTATTATTACTTGGGCCGCGCACTCGAAGGACTCAAGAGCTCCGGTGCTGCCGATGCCTACAAGAATTTCCTCGCCATGAAGATACCCAATGCACACGATCCCATGGTAGACGACGCCAAGAAGCGGCTGGCGAAGATGTAGTCGCGCTGTCTCGCGACACGGTTCAACGCCAGTCCCCCGGGTTCCTGTCTTTCGTTCCTCTCAAACTTAGGGCACCACCTTGCGGATGCGGTGATTGACGTAATCCGCAATGTAGAGGTTGCCCGCGCTATCAAGCGCCACGAGATTCGGAAGATTGAATTCCGCACTGGTGGCTGGGCCGCCGTCCCCGCTATAGCCGCCTATGCCATTGCCCGCCACGGTCGCGATGTTCCCGGCCGAGATCGGGACTCCGAATACGGTGATACTACCCGGCTGGGTATTTACAACACGGATGCGGTTGTTTGCCCAGTCTGCGATGTAGAGGTTGCCGGCGCTGTCCACGCTCACCCCGGTGGGAAGATTGAGTGCCGCGCCGGTAGCCGGGCCACCGTCGCCTGAGTAGCTGCAATTCAAATACGTTCCCGCTACGGTGGCAATGAGGTCGGTCCCCGCGTTCACCTCACGGATCACGCAGTTGTGCGCATCCCCGATATACAGGTTGCCGGCGTTGTCTACCGCCACGCCATTGGTATCGTCGGAGAGTTGCGCGCTGGTCGCCGGGCCACCGTCCCCGCCATAGCCGGGTATGCCAGTACCCGCCACGGTCGCGATGTACCCAGGCGGGATCGTGACTCCCAGGATTGTGCTGCTGCCCCCTTGCATATTCACTGCACGGACGCGCGCGTTGAAACTATCCCCGATGTAGAGGTTGCCGCTGCTGTCTACCGCCACGAGATATGGATGGAGGAGTTGCGCACTGGTCGCCAGGCAGCCGTCTCCGACGGCGTCGGTTGCACCGCTACAGACAGAACCTCCCCCGGCCACGGTATTGATGACGCCCGTTGTCGCATTCACTTCGCGGATCACATTGTTGCTCGTGTCTGCGATGTAGACGTTGCCCGCCCCGTCCACTGCCACTCCATTGGGATAGTTGAGTTGCGCGCTGGTCGCGGCGCCACCGTCCCCGCTATAGCCGACTGTGCCAGTACCCGCCACGGTCGCGATGTCACCAGGCTGAATCGTAACTCCCAGGATTGTACTGCTGCTCGTTTGCGTATTTACGACGCGGATGCGTTGGTTGGCAAAGTCGGCGATGTAAAGGTTGCCCACGCTATCCACCGCCACGGCCGTGGGATAGTTTAGTTGCGCGCTGGTCGGTACGCCATTGTCCCCGCTATAGCCGGCTACGCCAGTGCCCGCAAAGGTGCTGATGGGAGCGGCTATGATCACGTTCGTTGCGTACGAACTGAGGTCGTTGAATGTGATCAACAGGTAATAGCAGCCGGTTGCAGCCGTACCAACGTTCCAGAGCGACTGGAAGTTGGTTCCGGTGTACGTCGCAGCAGGGAGCTGGATCGGAGTATTCGATGTCGGGATGCCGCCAGTACAATTAGCGTTCCCGTACGGATACGCATTCAGGCTCGTCATCGTGGTAGGGTCCATGATCGGTTGCCCGAGCGTACTGGTAGCAGTGCTTGCCAGTGTCCAGAGTATCGGAATGGTCGTGCCCTGCGCGAAGATGCCGGAATTTGTCGGCGTTGGTGGCGGCGTTGAGACGGGCGCTGGTCCCGCTGCCGCAGCCAGAGGCGACTGGAATCCCGTGAAGGCATAGTATGCGGTCGAATACCCAACCGATGCTACGGCCTGATTGCCCGCGACATCAGTAGCGGTAACGCCAAACATGTAACTGCCGGGCAAGGTTGTGGCGAAGCTGCCGACGGGATAAGTGCCCATACAGCCGGACAGACCGCTGATAATCCCAGACAGTAGGTCGGCGCAGCTGTAAGCGGAGCTGATCGGCTGGCCGTTGATGTAAATGGTATTGCTGACTGGAGACGTGATGCCGATCGTCGGTGGCGTGCGGTCGATGTTAATCGGCTGTACCGTAACGCTGGCAGAGTTGCCGGCCACATCGTTGGCGTTTCCCGTAACGCTCTGGCCAGCACCGTCCCCCGACAAAATGACTGGCGAGGTGCAAGTTGCCACGCCCGACTGCTGCCCTGCCGGCCCGTTCGCCGGGTTCGGATCATTGCACGAGAAAGTTACCGTAACCGGCGTGTTGTTCCATCCCGCGCCATTGGCCGCAGGACTCGCCGCACCACTGATCGTCGGCGCAGTACGGTCGACTTCCACAGCTGGCGTGGTTGTATTCAGGACGTTGCCTGCCTTGTCCATTATTGTGACTGGAGCCGTGACCGCTGTTCCTTCCCCGTTCACCGGTATCGGTGATGGAGTCGAACTCGCCACTCCCGACAGTGCGTCACCGGCCGTGTAGCTGAAGACCAGCATTGGCGTCGAGATGTTGTACCAGCCCGATGCCGGAACCACCGGGTTCGCTACGAATCCCGTCGCTGTCGGCTTCGTCAGGTCGATATTGATCGGCCCCACATTCGTCTGCTTCGAGTTCGCCGCGTTGTCCACGGCAGTTCCGAGGACGTTCAGGTTTGCTCCCTCCGACGAAAGCGTCACGGGCGCTGTGCAGGTGGCGAGCCCCGATTGCTGACCCACCGGCCCATTCGACGGATTCGGATCGCTGCAGGTGAACGTCACCGTCACCGGGGCGTTGTACCAGCCGTAGTTGTTGGCTACACGATCGGGCGCTCCCGTGATTGTCGGCGGCGTTTCGTCGATATTGAAACCTGCCGAGGTGAACGGCGCGGCCGTGTTCTTCGCGTAGTCCGTCACGGTCATCACCCCGCTGACGGCTTTGCCTTCTGTGGTGAGCGTCATGCTGCCATTGCCGCTCCCGTTGACGCCGGTGGCAGCCGCCGGAGAAGTCGCAACTGCCGACGCCACTCCAGAGAGATTGTCACCCGTCGAGTAAGGAATGATGACCGGTGTGTTGTACCAGCCCGGAGCGCTCTGGGAAGTCGCACTCGCTCCAAAGGCCAGCGTTGGAGGCACCGTATCGACGATCACTTGCGATAGCAGGTTGGTCGGCGGCGCTGTTTTGCTGGTCGCCGTCGCCAGAACGTCACCTGCGGCGTCCACATAGTGCCCGCTGGCACCGGCGGTAAACGTCACGTATCCGTTGCCGCTCATCGCCGTGCACTGGAACGTGAATCTCTGCGCACCAGTGCCGGTAATGCTGGCGCTGGCAGGCATCGGCGAAGTACAACTTACAACCGGAGTTGGGCCGGATGGCGTCCCCGCTGCAGTCGCGTTGACCGTCAATCCCGCAATCACGTTCGTTGCGTTGGCTGGTCCGGTGCTGTTCACGGTAACGGCCACGTTGGCTACATCTCCCGCTTTCATGTAGCCCGTGCTTCCTACCTCATTCACGATCTGCGCATCCACACTGGCGATCGTGAACTGGTTCACCTCCAGCGGCAATTGCTGCACGTCCAGTGCTGGCGTGAGTGTGACTCCCGTGGTCGCTGAGTCTTGCACCTGCACGCTGACGGTGTAAGTGCCAGGCTGCGCCGTCACAACGCCAGTGCTGATCTGGCCCGAGACGTTAAGGGTCAACGGAGTGACTGGCAATGGCTCCGTCGAGTTCGGTGGAGGTGGCGGAATCACGGCAACCGGAGTTGAAACATTGGCTGGGATCGTCCAGGCCGTCGCCCCAAATCCGCCGATGGAAGTGAACGCCGTGTTCGTGTAGTTCTGTCCAACCACAGCCACGGGCAAGCTTGACGTCGTGACCGTCAGCGATGCAGCCGGAGCATTCTGGCCGGTGTTCGGCGTGAAAGGCGTCGCCGCTGTCTTGAACGGCGCTACTTGCTGGTTTACAGGGGGCGCAACCACACGAAGCGTGATTCGGTTTCCTTCGCCCGGCGATAACGAAAGCGTCGAATTCGTCGGGTCGGAGGCCGAATTCGTCACTGCTCCCGTTGTGAACGCCGGGTCGGTGATGTTCGCCACTGTAATGAAGCTCTGCTGCACGGTCAGGTCGCACGTCGGATTCATGTTGCTGGAATCGCGGTTCGACACCGGGCTCTCGTAAACCTTGTGCTGGATCAACTGGCATACCGAGCAGTTCGGGCCTGCCGGATTGTTGGCGGTCACGGTGCAACTGCTGGGGTTGGCGGAACAGTTCGCCGGGCAGCATTGCACTCCGGTGGACTTGGCCAGCTCCGAGGTGCTGTAGCTCGCGCTCGTATTGCCTTTGTCCGTAACCTTCCAGCTGTAGTCCGTAAGGCTGTTCTCGGCCAGGCTTGATATCTTCGGCGTGAAGATATCCGGGTTCACAATCTTCGGCGTGAAGATCTTCGGCGTGAAGATCTTTGGGGTAAAGATCGTATCGACAATCGTCGGGTTCGCCACCTGGATCGAGTTAATCTTCGGCGTGAAGATTGACGTAATCTTCGGAGTAAAGATCGTAGGTGTAGAGATCGTAGGTGCGTTGTTCGCGATGGTGCCGATTTTCGGTGTGAACACCGCCGGCACGCTGACCGTGGGCGTCAGTATGGAATTCGTCGGGTCTGGAGGTCCGTCAACGCTCGGATTGTATTCTTCCCCGGTAGCGATGGGCAGGTTCGCATAAGGCGGTTCCACGTCGGGATTGTCGTTATCCGTTAACAGGAAATCCGGGTCCGCCAACGACGGATTCGTCACATCGCCATTGACCACGGCGACCGCCTGCAAGCCCAAGAATTTCGGCGTGCCACTGCAGTTGTTCAACCCTGGAATGCACGCCATCTGCGCCACAAGCACATTGATGCTCGGGTTCCCGGCCGAGGTAGCCACTGAGATCGCCTCGGTCAGCGTCGTCTTGGGATTGATTGCCGCGTCGATGTAACAGTTGGGCGTAGTTGGGAAGCTGGCAGGCACAGATGTTGTGTTGCAAACCCCGGTTGTGCTCTGGCTCGTCGAAGTGACCCCGAGAATGATGCGGTAGTACGAGGGAGAACCCAGAGGTGTCGTACTCAGCGGGCTCATCGTGTTCTTCACCAGCAGCGAGAAGGACCGTTGCGCTGGCGCTTTCGTGTTCACCGGCTGCACCTTCGCATTCTCCCGGAAGCGCACGATTAATCCGTTGCTGATGCGCGATGTGTATACATTCTGGTTGCGGTCGCCGCTGTACGAAGACGTCCCGATGGTTCCGTCTGCATTGGTAACGTTCACCAGGTTGCACGCCGGCTGGGTGGTCGCGCACGTCGGGCACGCCGATCCCGTGCCCGCGTAGGTGCTCGTCTGCGAGTTCCCTCCGTTGGGCGGAACGTACTGCGTCCAGTCTTGCGTTCCGTTCACAACCGGAGGCGCCACAACGTCACGGTTGTCCGTCCACGCGATGTGAAAATCTGGAGCATTGGTCGCCCCTGTCGAGTCCGTCGCCTGTGTGTTAAACACCCACGAATTCCCGCTCGGCATGATGCTTTGCGCAGCGATGTCAATGTAGTCGCCGATGAATGGCGTCGTCCCCTGTACGAACATGGGCAGGTTCGGCGCGTTAAAGAAACCTTGTTCGATCTGGCCGTTTGCGTCGTCCACATAGTACGAGTACTGCGAGATCTGAAATGCCGCGAACGTGCTTGACCCCGCCGATGGATTGATCACCCCGCCAAACACATCAATTGTGTGCCGCACACCGGAGTTTGGATCCGAAATCGTGGGGGTGAATACTGAGGCAGGCACGCCAATCGTGCTGCCCGGAATGGGCTGGTCTTGGGCCTGCAGTTGAGAAAGGCCTGTGCATGGCGGACTCGCGCAGGTCAGCACACTCTGCAAGTTGTCTCGCCGTGAGTCGAACCAGGCCAGCATCAGTTGGCCGTAGGAAAACTGCAGCGCCGGCATGAACTGAAACGCGTTAGCCGTCGCTACCCCGTTCGCCCACGTCGTCTTGTCCGCCACATACGGGGTTGTCCATCGCCCCATTGGCACCGACTGCGTTGTCATCACGATTCGCGAACCTGAAGTGCCCCCCGGTCCCGAAACTCTTTGCGAGAAAGCCACCCATGTCCGGCTCGAGTTATCGATCGCGACCGTAGGGATATCAATCGTGCGAAACGTGTTGCCGTTCGAGTTCTGGTCGAACGCTCCCGCCGTCGTCGTCTCCGTGGCAAACTGGTACACCAGTCCGTCGCTGACTCCGTTTCCCCAATACCAACCATCCGGCGACCACGCGTATTGAATCGAATCGGGCAATCCGTTGTAAGCAATGGCCCGCCAGGTGGCAAACACGGCTCCCGTCCGCGGATCGATCACCGCTGACACACCCTGATTCTGTCGCGTGTCGTCGTTCAGCTTTTGCGGGGCGCTCCACGTGGCTCCGCAATTCGTCGATCTCACTTCCATGATCGACGAGTGTTGCTTCGCCGTCCCCGAATTGATGAACGTTGTATAGAAGACGTACACGTATCCACTCTGAAACGTCTGGCCGTTGACTTTGCAAGTCGCAGTTTTGCCCGGACGCGGGATATCTACCGCAATCCACGGCTTATCGAGGAACTGTCGGATGGTCGCTGTGTGGACCAGTTTCGCATTGACATATGCGAAAGGATTGCCGTGTGTGCCCGTACTATCGGTCGTCAGCAGCGCCCCATTGCCGTTCCCTTTATTGTTTTGATCCTGGAATGTGGCGACAAACACCGCGCTTGCACCATTACTGCCGCGATTAAAAACCAGGCCGCTGTAATAGAAAAGGCCATGCGTTCCGGCCCGAATGGTGGGGTCTGTGGCTACCGTGTACGTGTTGTGAAGGGGCGATGCCACTCCGATCGCCGATGTGTCCTGGGGGTATCCCGGCAACAACGTGCTTTTCCAGGTCTCTCCGCCATCCAGAGATGTAAATACACCCAGCCACGCATCCCCTGTCTCCCCCGCTGCTTGCGGATTCGGAATGTCCACTGTCCGGTAGTCGTTTGTGCCGCCCAGCATATGTTCCGGATTACGGCTCGATACCGCGATCGAAGGCTCATTCTGCCGCTGCAAGTAAGGATCGCCCGCCGGCCAATTCGTTCCCGAAACCATGTTGATGTTTTGGCTCGCTACCTGCCCGGTCACTGCTGCGCAACACGACAGGACAACGACCAACACAAACAGACGGCGAACGATCATGGTGTATCCCTCCAGGACTTGGCCTGAGAATCACGTAATCCGACAGCTTAATTCTTGTGAACAGCAGAACTGGGGAAGAGCTGCCCCCGCAGCCCCTTGAAAGGCAAGTTGAGTCTCGGCTGGAACGGCCCGCTGCCAGAGTTTCCCCCACCGTCCGGCAGTTGCTACAAATCCTTGCTCAGGCACCGTCACCCCTCTTACGGGGGCTTACACGCGCCGAAGCCCATCAATCTTCTGACGCGTTCTTCCACTTGTCAACTGAATATGAATCGCAGCAAGGGAAATTCACGAACAGCTCGGGCGGGGGTATGTAAGATTGTGCAACAATTTGATTAGCTGGAAGATTCTCGGGTCATGGCAAATCATCTTCGTCCGGCCACTCTTTTCCCCCGCACGACTTTACAGCCCGCTCCAGCGCTTTCCGTGCCTTCTCCGCCGCCTCAGGAGCTGAGAAGAACAGGCTCAGGTCCCGCCTCATTTGCTTGACTCCCTGATCCTCTTTCGTTAGCCCGTTTGCTGGTGCTCTGCGGATCACCTGCATTGTCTTCCCGGGTTCCGAGCGGCTGCTTACCTTCAGCACTCCCGCCCCCCCGGCTTCACACTGCCCAAACTTTTGCGTTTCCACCAGCACCGGAGTCGTCAATTCCGATAACTCTGCGTACACCATGAACTCGATCTCTTTCTGTCCATCCGCGTATTGTTCTTGGCCGTCAGTAGCTTGACGGTCCGTCGATGATTTCTTCTCCGCCTGCAGGGGGCGACCGGTGGGTTGGGCCTCAGCGGCGCGAGTTACTTTTCGTGCCCTCACCACGAGCTTGCAGGCGTCGGTCTCAATGACCTCAGCCGTCTCCTCAATCTCGATCTCTTTCCCCTGGACCCGGCACCGATTTCGCACGATAGCGTTTCCGTTGACTGCCCGTTCAAACTCTTCAGTCACCCTAAGAATATCTTTAGAATTCCGAGGATGACTCGACCGCTCCTCCACCTCTTGTGTCATCAGCAACGAGGAAATATCGTGGAAACCGATCAAGAGAAGTCCCGTGATCCAGCAGACGTGTCGCATAAATCGCTTAACCTCTAAACAAAGCCCATATTGTTCTCGGCCGACCCCTATGGCGTTATTTCGCCCCGAGATCGTTGTTTTCCATCGATGCCTTGTCCATCCTCCAACGCACCGATTAGCCGTCTCCCTGCGCGTCTTGAATCTCCTTCAGTTGATCGACGATGTAGGTGGCGCGTTCTTTGAACCGGGCGTTTCCAGTCGCCGCCCACATCAGGCTCACTGCAGATAGATAATGTCCTGCGATATGTCCGGTCAGGTTGCGTCCCGGGCCGTCCCATCCACCGTAGCCTTCAGCTTTCGGCTTCAGGCCGGCGCGTTGACGCAGATAGGCAAGGATGCGATCAGGCTGGAGTTCCAGGAGGTATTTCGCGTCGGCTTCCTGCGCTGCTTTGAGCGGACCGCCTGTCAACCGGACGTGAGTGAGAGGGAGAGGATGGAGTTTGACGACCTTCTCTTCGGATATTTGAGCAAAATTCGCACTCTGAGCAGATGCGAGACACTGCAAGGTCAGGATCGTAGTCAAAGCAATGAGGAGCCAGCTTGTCATCACGTCTCCTTCAATGAAACCGCGCCAGGATTGCGTGCGGCTGTGAAAACGTTTACTTAATAAGATCGGCTTTTTACTCTCTCTCGGCCAGTCTCGCCGGTGCGCATTTCCTATGTGCGCATATTCCCGTCGATCATTCGCCAAATCCCAAGCGGATTGGCATCTTTGAGTTCGTCCGGTAAGACGCTGTTGGGAAAGCCTTGATAGCAGACGAGTCGCGTGAAGCGGAAAATCGCCTGAGTTCCTACCGACGTCGAGCGCCCATCCGATGTCGAAGGATAAGGCCCGCCGTGTACCATAGCGTGCGTAACTTCAACACCGGTGGGGAAGCCGTTGAGGATCAGCCTGCCAACTTTCGTTTCGAGAATGGTAATTAGGTCGGAAAACTCGCGTAAGTCCTGTTCTGTGCCGTGAATGGTCGCCGTCAGGTGTCCTTCGAGAGAACGGGCAATCGCCAGTACTTGATCGTGGGTTGAATGTCGCACGAGCAGCGTGGTCGGCCCAAAAATCTCGGCCTCGAGATCGGAAACTAGAAATGATTCCCCATCGGTCTCAAATACCGCCGAGTTCACAGAAAATCCCGCGTCGGAGGAAACTCCGTTTTCGGCCAACGTGGTTACTGCCGGATCGGCCTTACGCTTGGCAATTGCGGAATCATATGACGAATGAATGGTCTTAGTTAGAAGATGGAACGGGGAAGAAGCGGCAACCAGTTCTTTTAACTTCTCGCCAAACTTCTTCGCGTCTTGACCCTGCCCCAAGAAAACCATTCCCGGCTTGGTGCAGAATTGTCCTGCTCCTAGCGTAAAGGACGCGTGAAGGCCTGCGGCAATGCTCTCCGCACGTTCGCGCAACGCGCCCGGCAAAACAAACACCGGATTCGTACTGCTCATTTCCGCATAGAACGGAATCGGTTCCGGGCGAGACGACGCCACATCCATCAGAAGTCTTCCGGCCGTTCGTGATCCGGTGAAGCCGCCTGCGCGCACCAGAGGGTGCTTCATTAGTGCGATTCCAATCTGCGATCCGTGCCCAAATAACAAAGAAAAGATACCTTCCGGCAAGCCGCACTCCCGGACACTCTGCTGCACCGCACGCCCCACTAATTCACTGGTGCCGGGATGGGCTGCATGGGCCTTCACGATGACCGTATTGCCGGCCGCAAGCGCCGACGCGGTATCGCCGCCAGCAACTGAGAATGCGAGGGGAAAGTTGCTGGCGCCGAAGACGACTACCGGCCCGAGCGGACGCAGCATCGAGCGAATATCAGGCTTGGGAAGGGGTTTGCGCTCGGGTTCGGCATGATCGATTCGCGCATTGACCCACGAACCTTCTTCTGCGACCTGTGCAAACAGTCGGAGTTGATTACACGTACGAGCGGTCTCGATTTGAAGGCGGGTGGAAGGAAGGGCAGTTTCGAGTCCAGCCCGTTCGACAATTTCGCCTGCAATCGATTCAATCTTCGACGCAATCTTTCGCAGGAACGCTCCGCGTTCACGTCCGGAGGTGCGGCTGTAGTGATGGAATGCCTCCGCCGCGAGATGGACCGCTTGCTCGACTTCCTCCCCTGTCGCAGGAATGAACCCAGGCTTCAGTTGCTGACCAGTGGCCGGGTTCCAAGCGTAGAGAGGTTCCCCGCTGCCAGCTCCCTCGCGAAAACCAACCAGCGATCGACCTGAAAGGGTTGCGGTCACATCTAACATGATTCACTCCCTACTTGGCAGGCGCATAGGAATTTACCAACTGCGGCCGGGCTCGCAACGCGTCGCAAATGATCTTCTTTGTCTGTTCCATTTCGCTCCCGACTAACTCCAGGCGTGGCGGCCTCACACGGGCGTTGCCCATTCCAACTTCGACCTGCACCAGCTTGATCAGTTGAACAAATTTCGGGACCGTATCCATCCTTAACAGAGGCAAGAACCAACGGTAGAGCTCGAACGCCTTCTCATGCTCTCCATTGATTCCACAGTTAAACAATTCGACGGATTCACGCGGCAGAGCATTGGCCAAACCTGCAACCCATCCTGTGGCCCCGACTCCGATGGCTTCGAGCACGGCATCATCGACTCCGACGGATATCTCGAGCCGCCGGTCGACCAATGCGCGAATGGCAGATACGCGCCTCGCGTCGGTGCTCGATTCCTTCACCGCTTCGAAATTTTCGTACTCTGCCGCCAGTTCCTGCATCTGCTCCGGCAAGAAGTCGGTTCCATACGCGATTGGGTTGTTATAGAGCATGCAGGAGAGCGGTGTTGCCCGGAACACCGCGGCAATGTGGGCCTTCATCTCGCGCCAGTCGCCCAGATACACATAAGGAGGTAAAACCATGAGCCCCGAACACCCGAGATCGGTGGCAGCTTTCGCGAGCGAAACAGCCTCGGAGGTGGTCAGTGAAGAAATGGAAGCGACCACTGTCCCACGGCCGTGAACCGCCTTCACAGAAGTACGCAAGATATCCAACTTTTCATCGAACGATAAAGTTGCGCCCTCGCCCAGAGATCCCAGAGCGACCACACCCGCGCATCCGTTTTCCAGCAACCACCGGCAGTGTTCTGCCAAGAATCCGTGGTCGATGCTCAGATCCTGGTTGAAGCAGGTTGTGATTGCAGGGGTGACGCCCTTCCAGTTCATTGCAAGCCTCCTGTGACTGCCGGGGTTGGCTGCTCGTGTGCTGGGGGCGCAGCCAGGTTTTCCACGCGTGCCGGAAACACCGGCGGTCGAACCGAATCTGGATTCCACTTGAACAGAAACTGGGTCGCCGGTCCGCAGATCCTCCCCTGGCAAGGTCCCATGCCACAGCGGCTATACAGCTTGGCTGCACGCCAGGACGTATGCTCTTGCAGCCGCGAGTACGGAACATCTTCACATCGGCAAACGAGAGTCTGGGGCGACGCCAGGCCTCTCAGTTCGGGGCGCAGGCAAAAGGCTTCTTGTAGCGCGCTAGCGAAGCGACGGAGTTTTTCCCGAGCAGGAAACAACGCGCGAGCATCCGAACTACGCCTGGCGGCGGCCAGTCCAGCGATCTCTCCCTCGATCAGTGACAGCTCCACTCCTCCGATACCCGTCGGTTCGCCGGCACAGAAAATCCTTTCCACTGTAGTTTGCTGGAATTCGTTCACCTGCACGAAGCCACTTGCAGTTCGGCAACCCAGCAAAACCGGCAATTCGATGTTGGGCACGAGGTGGAAGCCGCAGGCCAGGTAGTCACACTTGATCACTCCGGCGCGTCCTGCGTGCAAGATGGTTACGGCTTCCAAGGCTCTTTCTCCATGCGCTGCGACAAGCCAGCTGTTTGCCTTGAAGGGGAT
>Ga0209698_10002833_pt1 | contig 19367 bp, 16 predicted proteins | sample LitLauG_LLR_2012_FD_187203 | JGI IMG/M metagenome (GOLD analysis project Ga0209698, IMG submission 187203) | Freshwater sediment microbial communities from Pennsylvania, USA - Little Laurel Run_MetaG_LLR_2012 (SPAdes) (version 2) | ecosystem: Environmental > Aquatic > Freshwater > Creek >...
GTGACGCGCTCGACGTTCTCGTCGAATATCGGCGCGGACGGCGCCGCGATCGACAACGGCGACAACGGAGGGACCGGCACGCTCTCGGTGACCAATTCCACGTTCACCCAGAACTTCGGCACCGGGACCGGCGAAGGTGGGGCGATCGACAACGGCGACAACGGAGGGACCGGCACGCTCTCGGTGACCAATTCCACTTTCTCCCAGAACTACGCGCAGACGGGCGGAGCGATCCTGAGCCACCAGGGAACTGCCTCGGTGACCGAGTCGACCTTCTCCGGGAACACCGCCACCGTGGGGGGCCACTCCCTCCAGAACGTCGGTCCCGGGACGCTGACCGTGGCCGCCAGCGTCCTCGCGGACATGCTGTCCGGACCCGAGTGCACGGGCACGATCACCGACGGTGGCTACAACATCGAGGACGACGCCCCCGCCTACAGCTGTGGCTTCAGCGGTACGAGCGCGAGTGGTGGGGGCCTGAACCTCGACAACTCCCTCGGCTCGCTGGCCGACAACGGAGGCCCGACGCAGACCATCCTGCCGGGAGCGGGGAGCCCGGTCATCGGGGTGATCCCGTCCGGTACCACGCTCAACGGGATCCCGGTGTGCCCGCGGCTCGACCAACGGGGCGCGGCCAGCCAGGGTAGCTGCGCCGTCGGTGCAGTGGAGCCCGTCGTGCCGGCCTTCTACTTCTCGACAGCACCACTCCCGCATGCCACCCCCGGCTCGGCCTACGGACCCGTGACGTTGACCGTCGAAGGAGTCGCTGTCGGCGCCACCGTCAAGTGGAAGAAGATCTCTCTGCCCAAGGGACTGAAGCTCACCCCGACGGGCGTGCTCTCCGGCACGCCGAACAAGAACCTGGCCGCTGGCGCGAACTCGATCGCGGTCGCGGTGACGGAGACGGTGACCACCCTCAAGGGCAAGAAGAAGGTCAAGACACTCACGACGATCGATGCCACCATTCCCCTGGTCATTGCCTGACTGAGCCGGCAGCCGGTGGGTTCAGGGGTGCCCTGCACGTGACGGAACCTGGTACCCCCGGCGGTCGCCCCCGGCACCTCCGGGCAACCGGGATGCCTGGTCCACGACAGGTGGGTCGGGCCCCTAGATTCAGTTGAGGACCAGCGATGGTCATCTCGGCCGAACACGAAGGACCACCCCGTGCCCCTCATCCGCGACACCCCACCTGGCGAACTCTCCCCCTACCTGGAGCAGCACCGCGACAACCCCGTCGACTGGTACCCGTGGGGCGAGGAGGCCTTCGCCCGGGCCGCCGCAGAGGACAAGCCCATCTTCCTGTCGATCGGCTACTCGGCCTGCCACTGGTGCCACGTCATGGCCCACGAGTCCTTCGAGGACCCCGTGGTGGCCGCCCGGCTCAACGCCGGCTTCGTCTCCATCAAGGTCGACCGCGAGGAACGCCCCGACGTCGACGCCGTCTACATGGAGGCCGTCCAGGCCATGACCGGGTCCGGTGGGTGGCCGATGAGCGTCTTCCTCACCCCGGACCGGCGACCGTTCTACGGCGGCACCTACTTCCCCCCTGGGGACCTGCCCGGGCGACCGTCGTTCACCACCGTGCTCGGAGCACTCACCGACGTCTGGGACGACCGTCGGACCGAGGTCGACGAGCAGGCCGACGAGCTGGCCGGAGCGATTGCCGCCCGATCGGTCGTCGAGACCCGCCCCGGGGCGCCGTCCCTCCTCGATGGGCTCGACGACGGGCCGGTCGACCTCCTCGGGCCCGCCACCGCCGAGCTGGCGAAGCGCTTCGACCCCGAGTGGGGCGGCTTCGGGCCCGCCCCGAAGTTCCCCCAGCCGTCGCTCGTCGACCTGGCACTGCGCCAGGCGCTCCGGGCCGGCGGAACCGGCGAGGGCCCGACCGCCGAGGCGATGGCCGTCCGCACGCTCGACGCCATGGCCGCCGGGGGGATCCACGACCACCTGGGTGGCGGATTCGCCCGCTACGCCACCGACGCCCAATGGCTCGTCCCCCACTTCGAGAAGATGCTCTACGACCAGGCAGGCCTGCTCCGTGCGTTCCTCCACGGCTGGCAGGTCACCGGCGACTCCCGGTACCGCGAGGTCATGGACGGGATCGTCACCTACGTCACCCGGGACCTGACCGGGCCCGAGGGCGGGGTCCACTCGGCCGAGGATGCCGACTCCGAGGGCGTCGAGGGCAGGTTCTACGTGTGGACGCCCGACACCGTGGCGGCCGCGCTGGCCGACGGCGACCAAGGGGAGCTCCAGGCCGCCCTGTCCTGGTTCGACGTCACCCCGGCCGGTAATTTCGAGGGGTCCACCATCCTGCGCCGGCCCGTCGGTGCCGCCCTGTCGGGACCGGCCGAGGTGGAGGACGGACGTCGACGTCTGTTGGCGGCACGGTCGCTGCGGGTGCGACCCGGCCTCGACGACAAGGTGCTCACCGAGTGGAACGCCATGTACGGGTCGGCGCTCGCCGAGGCGGCGGCCGCCACGGGCAGCACGGCATGGGCCACCGCCGCGGTGGGCATCGGCGAGTTCCTCTGCGCCCACCTGGTGGATGCGGACGGACGCTGGTTGCGCAGCTGGCAGCGCGGCGGCGGGGCACGGCATCTCGCCTACGCCGCCGACCACGCCTGGCTGGTCGACTGCTTCACCCGGCTGGCCGAGTTGACCGGCGAGGCCGTGTGGCTGACCCGTGCCGTCTCCACCGCCGACGCACTCGTCGACCGGTTCGCGGACGAGGAGGGCGGTGGCTTCTTCACCACCGCGTCCGACGGCGAGCAGCTGATCGTTCGGACGAAGGACGTGTTCGACGGCGCCACCCCGTCCGCCAACGCCGTCGCCGCACTGGCGCTGGCCCGCCTCGGGGCTCTCACCGGCGACTCGGGCTACACCGCTCGGGCCCGACGGGTGGTCGACCTGCTCGGCGAGCTCCTGGTGCGCCATCCGACGGCGTTCGCCCACACCGTGCTCACCGCCGACCTGCTGGCACGGGGCTGCACCGAGGTCGTCGTGACCGGTGACCGACCCGACCTGCTCGCCGAGTACCGGAGTGCCTGGCGGCCCGACGCCGTGCTGGCCTGGGGCGAGCCCACCGACTCGCCGCTGTGGGCCGGTCGTGCCGCCGGACTGGCCTACGTCTGCAAGGGCTACGCATGTCGGGTGCCGGCCGCCGACCGTGCGACCCTGGCCGATCAGCTCGCCGGGGCGAACTGATAGACAGGGCCCTGTGATGGCCGCCCACTCCGCCCGAACGCCCCGCAGCGGCACGGCGCGGGACGTGGCCCGCGCCGTCAAGCACCGCGACCAGATCGCCGTCGAGGGCGGCACCGCACTGACGTTGCTCGTGCTGGCCTGCCACGAGGAGGACACCACCGGGATCGACCTGGCCTCGGGCGCCCTGGTGCGCGTCCGCGTCGACTGGCCCGCCGAGCACGGCCCCGACCTCGCGCCCTTCGACGTGGTCGAGACCCTCCTGGCCGAGGAGCCGGAACGGGACGACCTTGCCCAGCCCGAGGCGGTCACCGCCACCGGACTCCCCCGCCACCTCGGGACGCTCCACGGCCGCAAGGTCCGCCATCTCCTCCACCAGCTGGCAGCCCCGGTCGAGGAGCACGTCCTCGGCTTCCCCGGTGCGTCGGCCCCCTACTGGGAGTTCCGGGGGTTCCGCCCGTCCCTAGCCCTCATCGAGCCGACCAAGGGGCCCGTCCTGTTCCGGAGGATCGGCGACCGTTCGGCCTGGGTGCGCTTCGGGTGGGGCCGCAGCGACAACTGGCTCCCCGTCGAGGACCCCCGGCTCGAACGGGCCCTCGACGTGGCCCGACGCGACCGCCTCCAGGGCAAGGACCTCGCCTCCGCACTCGGCTTCAAGCCCCACTACCTGGTGGCCGCCGTCAGCACGCCGCGTGACGGACACTGCTACAAGACCGTCCGGGCCCTGCTGCCCCGCAGCTGAGCGACTCCCGGGGCGCCGTCGTCCACCGGGCTGCGCACCCGGGACGGCCCCTGCCTCGCCTACAGTCGGACCTCATGACCGTGCGCGCCCCAGACCCCGCATCCGTCGCGGCCACGCCCGTCCTGCCCGACTACCGGGGAGCCTGCATCGCCAACGTCGTCCCCCGCATCCTCGGTGGACAGGCAGCCCCCGCCGAGGGGCACGACTGGCTGCCCGAGGCTGCCGAGCACGCCAACCAGGTCGTGCTGCTGGTCGTCGACGGCCTCGGATGGGGCCAGCTGCGGGCCCGCGCCGCCCTGGCCCCCACGCTGAGTTCGGCCGCAGGCATCGACCGGGCCATCACCTCGGTGGCGCCGACCACCACTGCCGCAGCCCTCACCTCCATCACCACGGGCCGCCCGCCGGCCGACCACGGCATCCTCGGCTACCGGCTGGCCGACGGAGACCGGATCATGAACATGCTCCGGTGGACCCTCGGTCCCGACCGCGATGCCCGCCAGAGCGTGCCGGTGCGGGCCTTCCAGCCGCTCGCCCCGTTCCCCGGGGCCTCCGGCCCGGTTCCCGTCGTTTCCAAGGTCGACTTCGGCGGCACCGGGTTCACGGCCGCGCACCTCGGCGACGAGCCGCTCGTCGACTACCGGGTCGCCTCCTCACTCGTCGTCGAGGTGTCCCGGCAACTGCGCGACGGTGCCCCCTTCGTCTACGCCTACTACGACGGCATCGACAGGATCGCCCACGCCGAGGGCCTGGGGGACCACTACGGAGCCGAGCTGATCGCCGTGGACCGCATCGTGTCCGACCTGGCTGCGGCCCTCCCCCCGGGCGCCGTCCTCCTGGTCACCGCAGACCACGGCCAGATCGAGGTGGGCAACCGGGTGGAGATGCTGGGGCGGGAGGCGATGGCCATGGTCCACTTCCTGTCGGGTGAGGGCCGGTTCCGATGGGTACACGCCGTTCCCGGTGCCACCGACGACCTGGTCGCCCTGCTGGAGGACCGGTACGGCTCCACCACCTGGGTGCGCACCCGGGCCCAGCTCATCGACGACGGCTGGTTCGGTGGGCCGCTCAGTTCACGGTTCGCCGACCGCCTGGGAGATGTCGCCCTGATGCCGTTCGAGCCGATCGCCTTCATGGATCCGGCCGACACCGGGGAGAACCGACTGGCCTGCCGACACGGGTCCCTGACCGACGACGAGATGCTGGTGCCACTCGTGGCACTCGGAGGAGAACGACTGTGACCGACGACACCACCCCCACCGGGCCGATCGAGGCCCTGCGCCCCGAGGTCCTGGACCCGACCGCAGCCGAAGTCGGGTCACCCGACGGCGACGGTGCCGAGGCGACCGAGGAGGACCGCATGGAGTCGATCGAGCAGCCGGCCAAGCTGCTGCGGATCGGTTCCATGGTGAAGCAGCTCCTGGAGGAGGTCCGTCAGGCACCGCTGGACGAGGCCAGCCGCGGCCGGCTCCGCGAGATCTACGAGCAGTCCATCCGCGAGCTCGCCGACGGGCTCTCCCCCGACCTGGCGGCCGAGCTCGACCGGGTCTCCATCCCCTTCGACAGCGACACACCGTCCGACGCCGAACTCCGGATCGCCCACGCCCAGCTGGTCGGGTGGCTCGAGGGGCTGTTCCACGGGATCCAGGCCACGCTCGTGGCCCAGCAGGTCGCCGCCCGGGCCCAGCTGGACGAGATGCGCCAGCGGTCCCTGTCCGGCGGACCCGACCCGACCGACGGACGACCGGGGACCTACCTGTAGGCCCCGGCGCCCGGCCGGGTCAGCTCCCGGTGGCGGCCGTCCCCTGCAGCGACAGGGGCGCCCGTCCCCGCAGGATGTCGTCGGCCTTCCCGGCCACTCACCGGAGACGGGCGGCGGCCGGGACGGAAGTCGGAGCTGTTCGAACCTCCGAGGCCGGCGCGAAGTGGGCTCCGAACCGTCGAGTTGACGGTCGGGACGAGGACGGGTCCGAGTTCCCGGAAGCGCCCGTCCGGCGCCGTTGGCAGCATCCTGTCCGTGGTGTCAGGTTCGGGATTCGACAACGGGTGGGACCGGGGAGAACACGGCCCGATCGCAGCGTCACGGGCAGCGAAGCTCGGGCGGTCGAGGAGGCCTGTGGTGCCCCGTTCGCCTCGCCGGCAGACGCTCGGGGCGCGCCCCCCCTCAGGTGCCGGCGGGGCCGGGCAGGCTCGAGGCCATCCGGTCGCGGTAGTCCCAGCTGGTGATCGACACGGGACGCAGCCGGAAGCCCACCTCGTCGGCGGCATCGGCCCGCAGGCGCGCGGCCAGCGGGCTGTCGACCCCACCCAGGTAGCGCTCGAGCAGCAGGTCGAGTGTCGCCGCGCCGCCGGCCGGGTCCAGCTCGACCCGTGCACGACCGCGCACCCCGTGGTACGGCGGCGAGTCGGCGGCCACCTCGAACCCGCACTCGGGCCGGCGCAGCAGGCACCGCACCAGGGTGGACGTCGGTCGGGTCGCCCCGATCAGTTCGAGGCGGTCGGGCAGGAACCACACCGACAGGACCAAGGGTCCGCCGGGCCCGGCGTCCACGCCCAGCCGCACCGGGATCACCGAGGAGGCCAGGAAGTCGGCAACCTGGTCCGGCGACCACGGCCCGCGGACGACCGGCATCGCCGGGGCGTCACGTCGGGTGGGCTCGTCCGGTGCGGGCATCGACCCAGCCTACGACGAGCCGGTGGCCGCAGGGCCGTCATGCCCCGGACCGTGCGACCGTCCGGGCCAGGATCCCGAGCGTGGCGCGCAGGGCCCCCTCCGACAGGATGGGGAAGATGCCGGCCTCCCGCCACTGCGGGTCGATCGTCGACCAGTCGTAGTAGGACGTCACCCTGGTCCCGCCGTCGGCCGGCTCCAGGAGATAGCCGTAGACGTGGCCGATCTGCGGGCGGATCTGTCCGGTCACGGTCCAGGCGATCTCCCGGTCCTGTTCGAACGTGGTGATCTCCACGGTGACGTCGTACTCCCCCATCGGATAGTCGTTGAGGGCCTCCCGGTCCATGTGCACGACGAACGTGTCGCCGACAGCTCCCACCGGTCCCCCCTCGGCGGACTGCAGCATGCCGGAGCTGTCGACGGCCACGTGGCCCTCGGGATCGCACAACAGGCGGAACACCGCGTCGGGCGGAGCGGCCACGAGTCTCGACACCTCCATCCGCTCGGTCGCCCCGGGAGCACCGTTCGTATCGTCGTCGGTCATGTCGTCTCCGTTCGCGTCGCGGCCACCTGCGCCGGCACCGTCCACCGGAGTGCCGCCGGTGGGGTGATCCTGGCACGCCCGGGCCCGCCGCGCCCCGCTCGACGGCGCCCTATCGTCACAAGGGTGCCTGCCCCCCGTCGCAAGCCACCGCGCTGGTGGGTGCTCGGTCCCTCGACCGCCACCGTGGTGATGGTCACCGCGATCCTGGCCACCAGGTGGGGCGCGGTGACCGCATCACAGCCCGCCTACCTGGTGACACTGTCGGTCGTCGTCGCAGTGGCGCTCGTCGGGGCGGCCTGGTCACTGGTCGAACTCCGCCGGAAGCCGGTCCGTGATCGCTCGCGTGTCCGGGTCGTGACGGCACGGGCGCTCGGCATCGCCGGAACCGCCGCACTCCTGCTGGTCCTGCTGTGGCTCCGTCCGCTTCCGGCGACCGACGTGGCCGTGGCCGCCATGTCGGGCAGCACCACGGTCCGGGTCACGGACTCGACGTCCCGGATCGAGCTGGACCCGACCGCCCGTGCCACCCGGACCGGACTCGTCTTCTACCCGGGCGCCCTCGTGGACCCGCGCGCCTACGTCCCCCTGCTGTCACCGCTTGCCGCACGAGGCTTCCCCGTGGTCATCGTCAAGCCGCCCTACGGCATCGCCTTCCTCTCGTCCGGCGCCGCCACGGGGATCGTCAACGGTCACCCGTCGATCGCCCGTTGGGTCGTCGGTGGGCATTCGCTCGGCGGAGTGGTGGCGTCGTCGAACGCCGGTTCCCGGGAGGCCCGGATCGACGGCCTGCTCCTGTGGGCCGCGTACCCGAACGGGTCCATCGCAGGAGCGACAGACCTGGAGGTCACCTCGATCTCGGCGGGCAACGACGGTCTGGCCACTCCGGCGAAGATCGAGGCCTCGAAACCGGATCTTCCACCCGACACCAGGTTCGTGGTGGTCGAGGGTGCGGTGCACGCCGACTTCGGCGACTACGGGACCCAGCGCGGCGACGGGACCCCGACCATCGGCCGCGCCGAGGCCCAGCGCCAGATCGAGGCCGCCTCGCTCGACCTGTTGCAGCGGGTCGAGGACCGGAGGGCGCCGTGACCAGGAGGGCGCCGTGACCAGGAGGGCGCCGTGACCCGGAGGGCGCCGTGACCCGCGACCGGACCACCGACCCGGCCGCCGGGGACCCGCGGACGAACTACGAACGGATGCTGGCCGGCGAGCTCTACCTGGCCGACGACCCGCGCATCGTGGCCGAGCAGGCCGAGGCCCACCGCCTGATGGAGGCCTTCAATGCGACCCCCTCGGCCGACCGTCCCGGACGGGACGCCCTCCTGCGCCGGATGCTCGGGCCGGTCGGCGCCGATGTCGTGGTCCGCGCCCCGCTCTACTGCGACTTCGGATTCCACGTCGCCATCGGCGCCCGGACCTTCGTGAACTTCGGACTGGTCGCGCTCGACGTCGCCCCGATCACCATCGGTGCCGACTGCCAGCTCGGGCCGAATGTGCAGCTGCTGACACCGATCCATCCGCTCGAGGCGGACCTCCGCCGCGACGGTTGGGAGCGGGCCGCCCCGATCACCCTCGCCGACAACGTGTGGCTCGGCGGCGGGGTGACCGTGCTTCCCGGGGTCACCATCGGCGCCGACACGGTGGTCGGGGCCGGTGCGGTCGTCAGCCGCGACCTCCCGGCGGGCGTGCTCGCCGTCGGGACCCCGGCCCGGGTGGTCCGGACGCTCTGAGACCCGGCCCACCGCTCGCCCTTGCGGCGCCTGCGGCCCCACCCGGCCGGACGCGCCGGCCCCCGTCCCAGGTCAGCGGGCCACCCCGTTCCCCGGGGTCGGGTCGCGCTATCGTCGGAATCACACCGCTGTAACTCGTCCACAGCCTGTGGAAAGCCCCCGGTGGGCGCCACGGGCACCGGACGACCCATCCGAGGAAGGCACGCCGAGACGTTGGCCGAACGGTCGTTCACCCACCTGCACACCCACACCGAGTTCTCGATGCTCGACGGGGCCGCGCGGGTGAAGGACCTGGTCCAGGCGGCCGTCGAGGACGGACAGCCCGCCCTGGGCATCACCGACCACGGCAACATGTACGGCGTCCTCGACTTCTACGCGGCCTGCCGCAAGGCCGGCATCAACCCGGTCATCGGCACCGAGGCCTACATGGCCGCCGAGTCCCGTCACGAGCGACCGGTCCGACGGGGCAAGGTCGACGACACCGGAGGCGACACGGGAGGGGGCGAGAAGCTCTACTACCACCTCACCCTCCTGGCCGAGTCGAACGAGGGCTACCGGAACCTGTTGAAGCTGTCGTCGGCCGCCTACCTCGAGGGCTACTACTACAAGCCCCGCCTCGACTGGGAGCTCCTCGAGCGCCACGCCAAGGGGCTGATCGCCACCACCGGCTGCCTCGGTGGTGTCGTCCTCCAGGCACTGCTGGCCGACGACCAGGTCAAGGCCGAGATGCTGGCCGGCCGGCTCCAGGACATCTTCGGCAAGGGAAACCTGTTCGTGGAGGTCCAGGACCACGGCCTGCCCGAGCAGCACAAGACCAACCCGGCCCTGGTGGAGATCGCCCATCGCATCGGCGCCCCTCTCCTCGCCACCAACGACAGCCACTACACCCACCGCGAGGACCACGTCGCCCACGACGCCCTCCTGTGCGTGCAGACGGGTGCCCTCATCGACGACCCGAAGCGGTTCAAATTCGAGGGCGAGGAGCACTACCTGAAGTCGGCCGCCGAGATGCGCCACCTCTTCCGCGAGCTCCCCGAGGCGTGCGACAACACGTTGCTCATCGCCGAGCGGGCCAACGTGGAGATCGACTTCGGCAAGCCCTCGCTCCCCCAGTTCCCCGTGCCCGACGAGTTCACCGGCGACACGTACGAGGTGCGCGCCGCCGCCTATCTCCGGCACCTCAGCATCGAGGGCGCCAAGGACCGCTACGGCATGCCGATCCCGGCCGAGGTCATGGAGCGGCTCGACTACGAGCTCGACGTGATCGCCGACATGGGGTTCAGCGCCTATTTCCTGGTCGTCTGGGACCTCATCCGCTTCGCCCGTTCCCAGCGCATCCGGGTGGGTCCCGGCCGCGGGTCGGCCGCCGGGTGCTGCGTGGCGTACTGCCTCCAGATCGTCGACCTCGACCCGATCAAGTACGACCTCCTGTTCGAGCGCTTCCTCAACCCGGGGCGCATCCAGATGCCCGACATCGACATGGACTTCGACGAGCGCTACCGCGGCGACATGATCAAGTACGCGGCCGAGCGCTACGGGTCGGACCACGTCGCCCAGATCGTCACCTTCTCGACCATCAAGGCCCGTGCCGCCGTCCGCGACGCCTCGCGCGTCCTCGGCCTCCCCTACATCGTGGGCGACAAGATCGCCAAGGCCATGCCCCCGCTCCTCATGGGCCGGGACACCCCGCTCGCCGCCTGCCTGGACAAGACGGAAGGGTTCGAGGAGGGATTCCAGCTCGCCGGCGAGCTGCGCACCATGTACGAGACGGACCCCGAGGCCAAGCGGGTCATCGACGTGGCCAAGGGCCTCGAGGGACTGCGCCGGGGCGACGGCATCCACGCCGCGGCGGTGGTCATCACCGACCAGCCCCTCACCGAGTACGTCCCCATCCAGCGCAAGCCGGACAGTGCCAATCCCGACGACGCCCCCATCGTCACCCAGTACGAGATGCACGGGGTCGAGGACCTGGGCCTGCTCAAGATGGACTTCCTCGGCCTGCGCAACCTCTCGGTCATCGAGCGGGCCCTCGACCTGATCGAGGTGTCGACGGGCAGCCGGCCCGACATCGACAACATCCCGCTCGACGACGAGGCCACCTTCGTCATGCTGCGCAAGGGCGACTCGATGGGTGTGTTCCAGCTCGAGGGCGGCCCCATGCGGTCGCTCATGCGGTCCCTCGCCCCGACCACCTTCGACGACGTGGCCGCGCTGGTCGCCCTCTACCGACCCGGTCCCATGGCCGCCAACATGCACCGGGACTACGCCGACCGCAAGAACGGCCGCCAGCCCGTCACCTACGAGCACCCCGACCTCGAGGCGATCCTGGCCGACACCTACGGGCTCATGATCTACCAGGAGTCGGTCATGCGGGTGGCCCAGAAGTTCGCCGGGTACACCCTCGCCGAGGCCGACAACCTGCGGAAGGCCTGCGGAAAGAAGATCCGTGCCCTCATCCAGGCCGAGCGCGAGAAGTTCGTCGCCGGGTGCGTCACCGAGGGCTACGGCGACGAGCTCGGCACGGCGCTGTTCGACATCATCGAGCCCTTCGCCGACTACGCGTTCAACAAGTCCCACTCGTACGGCTACGGCTTCATCGCCTACCAGACGGCATGGCTGAAGGCCCACTATCCCGTCGAGTACCTGGCCAGCCTGCTCACCTCGGTCAAGGACAACAAGGACAAGACCGCCATCTACCTCGGCGAGTGCCGTTCGCTGGGCATCGAGGTGCTGGTCCCCGACGTCAACCGGTCACTGGCCGAATTCACCCCGGACTTCACCGCCGGCGCAGGGGAGATCGGCACCTCGGGCGACAGCGCCGGGGCGATCACCTTCGGTCTGGCCGCCGTGCGCAACGTGGGCGAGGCGTTGGTGGCCCTGATCGTCGCCGAGCGTGAGGCGGGTGGTCCCTTCGCCGACTTCTACGACTTCAGCCAGCGGGTCGATCCCCAGGTCCTCAACAAGCGGACCATCGAGTCGCTGATCAAGGCCGGAGCCTTCGACTCCATGGGCCACGCCCGCCAGGGGCTGTTCCTCACGTTCGAGGAGATCGTCGACCGCACACTCGAGCGCCGGCGCGAGCACGACGCCGGGGTCATGTCGCTCTTCGCCACGCTGGAGGAGCCGGCCGAGGGCCAGACCACCGGGTTCGCCGACACCCGGATCCCCATCCCGGACAGCGAGTTCGACAAGTCCCTCCGGCTGGCCTTCGAGAAGGAGATGCTCGGCCTGTACATCAGCGACCACCCCCTCATGGGTCTCGAGGGGTCGCTGTCCCGGCTGACCGACTGCAGCCTGGCCGAACTGCGCGACTACGACCCCGACGCCATGGCCGCCTCCGGGTACGACGGGGGCGGGGTCAAGGTCGTCGGAGGGGTCATCACGGAACTGCAGCGGCGCTACACCAAGAAGGGCGACCTCATGGCCACCTTCGTGCTCGAGGACCTGAACGCCTCGATCGAGACGTTCGTGTTCCCGAAGACGATGGCCGACTACGGCGCCCTGCTCGACGACGACGCCATCGTGGTGGTGAAGGCCAGGCTGGACATGCGCGACGAACGGCTCAAGCTGGTGGCCATGGACATCCAGCGTCCCGAGCTGGTGGCCGACGGCCTGCGGGACCTGCGGATCTCGCTGCCGCTCGGGACCCTCACCGACCGGACGGTGGACGACCTGAAGCGGCTCCTGTCCGAGCACCCGGGCCACTCGCCCGTGCTGCTCCACGTGGGCGACAAGGTGCTGCGGCTCCCATCGGAATTCAACGTCGACTCGGGCCGCGGCCTGATGGGTGAACTGCGGGTGCTGCTCGGTCCCCACGCCATCCAGTCCTGACGGGGCGTCAGAACGCCCGTCGTCCACCCGGCGGCTCCATCGACGACGGGCACCGGTCCCGTCCCTGGTCAGGGCGTCGCGGCGCCCTCGGCAGGGGTCGGATACGACAGCGGGCCCGAAATCCCGTAAAATCGTTGGACGGCTCCTGGCGTGGACGATCCGTGAAGATGCCCCACCCCTGCGGCGGCGTCTCCCGGTAACCACGGAATTCCAGGTGCGGGGGAACGTCGCAGGGAGATAGAGGAGTACGGAACGACCTATGTCCATCCAGGTGGAGACCAAGGATTGCACGTCGATCAGTGACGCCGAGTTGGCCGAGATGGCCGACCTCTGCGCCGAACGGGAACCCCGGTTCGACATCGGGTTCCTGTCGAAACAGCGTGAGGAATGGGTGCTCGTCACCCGTGCCCGCGAGGGCGCCAAGCTCCGGGGTTACTCCTTCTCCACCCTCGAGCGGATCGGCGGGACCCCGTCGCTCCTGATCGGCGTGGCCACCGTCGACAGGACGTCCCGCTCCGACACCGTGCTGCGGGCCATGATGGGCGACAAGTACCGTCGTGCCCTGCTGGCCTTCCCGGACGAGGACGTCCTGGTCGGCACCCGGCTGCTCGGCCCTGACGGGTTCAAGGCCTTCGCCGGTCTGACGGACGTGGTTCCCGCTCCCGACCAGAAGGCGACGGGCGAAGAGCGTGCCTGGGGACGGCGGCTGGCCAAGCGCTTCGGTGCCGACGGCCGCATCGACGACCGGACGTTCGTGGTGACCTGCGACGGCCTCGAGGCCGGCGGGTTCGACTTCGCCAGCCACAAGTCCGAGCCGTCCCCCTCCTACTGCGCCTTCTTCGAGCAGATGGACGTCGTCGGCGGCTGTCGCCTGGTCACCTTCGGGTGGGCCATGGCCGAGGACCTGGCTGCCGGCAAGCTCGGCGCACGCTGAGCCCGTCCCCGGTTGCACCCCCTGCCGCGTTGGGGGGCACAGCCGCGCCGCGGGGCCCAGGCAATAGCATGGGCCTGTGAAGGTATCGACCCGCGGGGACTACGCCAGCCGTGCGCTGCTGTCGCTGGCACTGCACGCGGCGACCGACGGTGGCGGCGGTCCCACCGCCGTCCGCGACATCGCCGAGCGGACCGGACTCCCCCAGCCGTACCTCGAGCAGATCCTGCTGGCGCTGAAGGGGGCCGGACTGGTCCGCTCCAAGCGGGGTGTGGGCGGCGGCTACGTGCTGGCCCGCCCGCCGGAGGAGATCACGCTCTCCCAGATCGTCTCCGCGGTCGACGGGCCAATCGTGGCCGGCGACTTCGGCCTCCCCCACGAGAACGGGGCCTGCGACCACGAGGGTCAGTGCATCCTGCTCGACGTGTGGGCCGACGTGGGCGAGCACATGCGCACGCACCTCGACTCGTTCAACCTGGCCGACATGGTCGCCCGCGCCCAGGGCCGCGTGCCCGCCGCCCGCGGCGCGGCCGACTGACGACCCCCGCCGCCACCCTCCCGTGACCGCTCTTCGCCTGGTCGTGCTGCTGGCGGGCGTCTTCGTGCTGCTGGCCGACGCCTACAGCGTCCTGACCGTGCTGATCGTCCCCCGTGCCGCCAGCAGCCGGCTCACCTATCCCATGGTGCTCACCAGGGCCCTGTTCCGGCGTGCGGCGAAGCTGGCCCGCACCTACACCGCCCAGGACCGGGTCCTGGCGCTCAGCGAGCCGGTCGCCCTCATCGTGCTGCTGACGACCTGGCTCACACTGGCCGTCCTCGGATTCGCGCTGGTCAACTGGGGCATCGGCAGCCAGCCATTCACCGAGGCCTTCTCGGAGTCCGGGTCGTCGGTCTTCACCCTCGGGTTCACCCTGTCGCACACCGAGGGCTCGCGGGTGGTCGACTTCATCGCCGCCGGGACCGGGATGGTGCTCGTGGCACTGCAGATCGCCTACCTCCCCACCCTCTATGCCGCCTACAACCGACGCGAAACCCTGGTCACGCTGCTCGAGAGCCGGGCCGGGTCGCCGGCCTGGGGACCGGAGCTCCTCATCCGCCACCAGCTCGTGGGCACCATCGACAACCTGGCGAGCCTCTTCGCCGAGTGGGAGCGGTGGGCGGCCGACGTGGCCGAGTCCCACTCCACCTACCCGTCGTTGCTCTACCTCCGCTCCCCCCGATCGAAGAACTCGTGGATCGTGAGCCTGCTGGCGGTCATGGATGCCGCCGCCCTCGTCCTGGCCGTCGACCCCGACGGCGCACCCATCGAGGCCCGCATGTGCATCCGCATGGGCTTCACCTGCCTGCGGGACATCGCCCGGGCCACCCGGATCCCCTTCGACCCCGATCCCCAGCCGGACGACCCGATCGTCCTGACCCGGGCCCAGTTCCACGACGCCCGGGACCGTCTGATGGCGTCGGGGTTCCCGTCGTCCCGCCCGCCGGACGAGGCCTGGGCGCACTTCCGGGGGTGGCGGGTCAACTACGAGGCTGTCGGCTATGCCATCGCCTACCGGTTCAACGCGCCCCCGGCCATGTGGTCCGGGCCCCGCCAGCTGTTCCTGGCGGAATCGCTCCAGCCCGAGCGGCCCGCCGACCGCCGGCCGACCGGCGTCCCCGACGGTCCCCGCTCCATCCGACGGGAGCCCGGGCGGGCGCCGGACGGTCCCGACGCCTGACCCCGGAACCCCCGGGATCCCTCCCGCGGTGGCGGAGCGGCGGCGCCCGGGTGCCCTTCCGGTGGAGGCCCGGTGCGTTCGGGGTGCAAACGCCGTTCCGCCTGTCGTCGGGTCCGCCCGACCCGGTACCGTCGGTCCGGTGGAGGCCCTACGTGTTCCAGTGCTCGATGACCGGCTGCTCGCGCTCCCATCCGAGCACGCTGAGCGATGCCGGGCCGAGGACCAGGTAGCGGGCAGCTACAGCGTCGACGCCCAACCACCGCACGGCCAGGACCCGGAGCAGGTGGGCATGGGCCACGCACACCGTGTCACCGGAGCCGGCGCGGGCCAGGGCGATCACCCGGTCCACCCGTGTGGCCACCTGGTGGACGGTCTCCCCACCGGGCACGCCGTCGCTGAAGAGGTCCCAGCCCGGACGGTCCCCGCGGATCGCCGCCGTGGTGCGGCCCTCGTAGTCGCCGTAGTCCCACTCGAGCAGGTCCGGCGTGGGCACCTGGCCCTCCAGGCCGGCCAGATCCGCCGTGTGACGGGCCCGGACCAGCGGGCTGACCAGGACCTGGGTGACCGGGTGCCCGGCCAGGCGCGGTGCCAGAGCCGCCGCCTGGGCCTCGCCCAGCGGGGTCAGCGGGATGTCGGTGCGCCCCGTATGGCGGCGGTCCCGGCTCCAGGCGGTCTCGCCGTGACGGACCAGGAGCATGCGCGGCGGTTCGGGAGTCATCCGTGCAGCCGACCACTCCGAATACCCGGTGCGCAAACCACACAGCTCCGGGAATCCTTGCCTGAACAAGGAATGGAGTCCACGGTTCAGGCGTTGCAGGCACTGACGGACCATCGAACACGACGAGGAGAGGGATGACGACCCGCACGGCATCAGCGAAGGACAAGGCAGCCGCACCCTCCCCCACCCCGGGCCGGACCGCTCCTGCAGGTGGGTCCCCGACCGCATCGGCCAAGACTGCTGCAACCCGCAATCGCGGGTCGGACGCCGACAGCCTGGGCCTGTTCCTGCGTGACCTCGACCACCACCCCCTGCCCGACCACGAGGCCCAGACCGAGCTGGCCAAGCGTGTGGCCGCCGGCGACGACCTCGCCCGGCGCGAGATGGTGGCGGCCAACCTCCGGCTGGTCGTCCACTGGGCCCGCCGCTACCAGGACCGCGGGGTCGACCTGCCCGATCTGATCCAGGAGGGCACCTTCGGCCTCATGCGGGCCGTGGACAAGTTCGACTGGGAGCGAGGGTTCCGCTTCTCCACCTACGCCACCTGGTGGATCCGCCAGGCGCTCCAGCGGGCCGTCCAGCAGCACGGGCGCACCATCCGCCTCCCCATGGAGGTGGCCGAGCGCAACCAGCAGGTCGACGCGGCCCAGTGGGAGCTCACCCACCAGCTGCAGCGGCCGCCGACGGACGCCGAGCTCGATGACGCCACCAACACGACGGCAACGGTCCGTTCCGACCTGGCCCAGGCCGCACGGGTCGTCGCCAGCCTCGACCAGCCTGCCGCCACCGACTCGACGGCCACGCTCGGCGACCTGGTCTCCACCGACCAGAGCGACTTCGAGGACGAGGTCGCCGTGGAGCTGACCCTCGACCTGGTGCGCAAGGCGGTCGACCAGCTGTCCGACCTCCAGCGCGAGGTCATCCGGCACCGTTTCGGCTTCGACGGCTCCGATCCGGCGTCGCTGCAGACGACGGCGGAGCGCATGGGCATCGGCGTCCGCAAGGTGCGCCAGGCCGAGGCCGAGGCGCTCGAGATCCTGGCCATCGACGACGTGCTGGAAGCGGCCCACGAGGCCGCCTGACCACGAGGCCTCCTGACCACGAGGCCTCCTGACCACGAGGCCTCCTGAACCCGTGGCTGCCGGGACCGGGGCGGTCCGCTGCTGTCCGCCCGGGCCCGTCGGCCCCTTCAGTGCTCCAGTGCCGCCAGCTGGTCGGCCAGGTCCTGGGGCAGCTCCGAGGTCCACGACACCCGCTCGCCCGTCCTCGGATGGTCGAAGGCGAGTGCGTAGGCGTGGAGGAACGGACGGGTGACCGTGGAGCCCGGAAGGGACCGTCCCTGGCCGTAGGGGTCGTCCCCCACCACCGGGTGGCCGATTGCCGACAGGTGGACCCGGATCTGGTGGGTCCGCCCCGTCTCCAGCGACGCCCGGACCAGCGTGGTCGGGGCCGGGAGGGCGAAGCGCTCCTCGACCCGGTACCGGGTGCGGGCCTCCTTGCCCTTCCGCGAAATCGCCATCCGGGTCGGCGAGCTGACCGAGCGCCCGATCGGGGCGTCGACCACGCCCGACTCCCCCTCGACCGTGCCCAGCACGAGCGCCCGATAGGTGCGCGCCACCTCCCGTGACGACAGCTGGGACACCAGCGAGTGGTAGGCGTCGGGAGTGCGGGCCACCACCATCAGCCCCGACGTGCCCCGGTCGAGACGGTGCACGATGCCGGGGCGGTCGGGCTCCGAGCCCACCAGACCGGGCAGTGCCGCCACGTCGGGATACCGGGCCACCAGGCCGTGCACCAGCGTTCCCGAGCGGTGTCCGGCCCCGGGATGGACCACGAGCCCGGCCGGCTTGTCGATCACGATCACGTCGTCGTCGACGTGGACCACGGTGAACTCGACGTCCGGGTCACCCTCGGGCCCCGGTTCGACCACCTCGTCGGGTCGGTCGACCTCCAGCGTCTGCCCCTCGACGAGCCGTGTGCTTCGGCTCGTCACCGGACGACCGTCCAGTGCCACCCGTCCCGCCGTCACCAGTGCGTCGACCGACGATCGTGAGACGTCGGCCAGGAGCGCCACGGCCCGGTCCACCCGGACCCCGTCCAGCGAGGCCGGCACCACTACCGAGAACGTACTCACCGGCGTGCCGGTCCCCACAGGAGCGACGCGGCCAGGAGGATGCACCCCACGGTGATGCAGGCGTCGGCCACATTGAACGTGGGCCAGACGTGGACGTCGACGAAGTCCACCACGGCTCCGTGGTCGCCGCGGAAGAAGCGGTCCGACAGGTTGCCGAGTGCCCCGCCGAGGATCAGACCGAGGATCGCCGCCCGTCCCAGCGTGGGTGCCCTCCACACCATCACGACCAGCACGGCCACCAGGACCAGGGCGACGACGACCAGGATCGCCGTGGCCCCCTGGAAGAGGCTGAACGCCGACCCGGTGTTGAGGGAGAGCGCGAGGTCCAGGCGCCAGACGATATGGACCGGGCCAGAGGCCAGTCGGTCGACCGCCCACCACTTGGTGAGCTGATCGGCGAGGACGACGAGTGCGACCACACCCGTCGCCACGGCCAGCCGGATCGGACCGGTGGACGTCGGCGGGGCGGCCCCGGCATCGCCGGTCACCACGTCCGGCTCACCGGTCAGCGTCGTGACAGGCCACCGCTCTTGCAGGCGACGCACAGCCGGGCGAAGGGCAGCGCCTGGAGCCGGGCCTTGGGGATGGGCTGGAAGCACCGCTCGCAGTACCCGTAGGTCTTGCGGTCGAGCTTGACCAGGGCGTCGTCGATCTCCTCGACGGCCAACGTCGCCTGGGCGGACAGCGCCAGGTTCCGCTCCCGGTCGACGGTGACGGTCCCACCCTCGCCGGACTCCTCGTCGAACTGGACGTCACCGGGCTCGCGTTCGAGTGCCAGGGAGTCGGCTTCGGCCCGCAGGTCGATGGCCTGGCCTGCATAGATGCCGCGCTCCTCGAGCAGCAGGACCCGCTGCGCGTCGAGGAACTTGACGTCCTTGGCGTAGGGGCCGACGGTCGGGCGCTTCGGTGCCTCAGGGACGGCCTTCTTGGCCGGGGCCTTGGTCGCAGGAGCTTTGGCGACAGGAGCCTTGGCGGCGGGTGCCTTGGCCACAGGAGCCTTGGCGGCGGGGGCCTTGGCGGCGGCCGCCTTTGCGACAGGAGCCTTGGTGGCAGGAGCCTTGGTGGCAGTCGCCTTGGCAGGGGCCTTCTTGGCCGGCGACTTGGCCGCGGGGGCCTTGGTCGGGGCGGCTTTGGTCGCCGCCGTCGT
>Ga0209698_10002834_pt1 | contig 19359 bp, 16 predicted proteins | sample LitLauG_LLR_2012_FD_187203 | JGI IMG/M metagenome (GOLD analysis project Ga0209698, IMG submission 187203) | Freshwater sediment microbial communities from Pennsylvania, USA - Little Laurel Run_MetaG_LLR_2012 (SPAdes) (version 2) | ecosystem: Environmental > Aquatic > Freshwater > Creek >...
CCCAGCGAGAGCGAAGCGATGGTTACGGCTTTTCGGACGGGTGGAACCTTTGCCTTGGTCACGGAGTGGAAGACAAACGCCGATCTGTCGAACACCCTACCGGTCATCAAGAAGGAGGCGGTTCGCAAAGAGAGGAAGTGACACATTCATAACCAGCAGCACGGTCTCATGACGTAAGTTGAGGCGATCCGCAGCTTGATGCGGAAAAGTGCTGGCCGGGTTTCCATGCGAATCCTTGGCCGGAGTTCCCAACCCTGGCCAAGAATAAGCGGCGAGACTCGCACCAGCGGTCTCCTTGTTGTTCTGGCGACAGACAGAAAAGGAGAAGAACCATGTTGAAGAACAAGGTGGCAACACTGCTCGTAATCGCTTCCGCGATGCTTATCGGCGCCGGCATGACCTGGCAACAGCGTCTGCTGTTCGTTGGCGGCATCGTATTCGGTTCGGTGGTGGAAGCGCTCCCGGATCTTGTAGACCGCCTGAAAGAGGCCCTTACCGACAGGTGGAGGCTTTCACAGGTGGTGAAGAGGTCCACGGCAGCGTAGGCAAGTAATAACACCCGGTGACGGCTCTCCGAGCCTCGCACCCGGGAACTTGATTCAAGTTCACGGCAACAGGCGGAGGGAGGGCACCGGCAACGGGGCTCCTGTCTGTCTGTTGCTGCTTCATTCAACAGAAACAGATAAGGAGATGCCCAATGAAAACGATAGTTACGTCCCAATTGCCCGTGATGGCGTTGGAAATCGACGAGGAAGGAACGGTCGCTCAGAAGTCGATGCAACTAACCCGGCAAGGACAACTCGACAACACGCTCCTGGACGCGCTGTATCCGGGAATCCGTGTCGCCACAGTCGAAATTCCGGGAGCGGAGCTCGACGACTATGGGCGCGCCAAGGTGGAACAGGCTCTGGCGAAGTTCACGGTCGGTGGGGTGGAGTATCGCCTCATCGGCGCTTCGGGTTCCGCGAAGAATGGGAGGTATTACACCGTCAGTAAGGAATTCGAGCGGGCGATCGCCGAGCGGTTCCAGCAATGGCCAGAGGCAGCAGTGACGTATTTCGGCATCCTCATCTCGCCCTGCAAGGTGCGGATCGAGGAGCCGGATGCACGGGTGCTAGTTGTCGATGACCATTCCCTTGGCACGAATGATTGTCGGGGATGGATCCGGCGCGCGCTTTTCGAGCGGCTGGGCCTTCCCGATCGTCACTTCTACCAGTTCCGCCTCGCCTTCAACCGGACTCAGGCGAAAGGCAGCTTCAAGGTGATGGAGAACGACGTCGCCGATCACATTGGCGCCGATGTCATCCTGCCGAAGAGCGCCATGAAGCCTGCGTTGCCGGAGAAGTCGGTGCTGGTGAGGCTCTGTTCTGGCGACGCGCAACTCTTTCGGGGGCCGATTGTTTTGGGCATCCGGGAGGTGTCGCGGCCGTTGGAATACGAGTCGAGCTACACGCTGCTGACTCATGCGCCGGAGTCGAGCATCGATCTGGAAGTCATACCGCACGCGCTTGAGCAGGTTCGAAAGCTGAAGACGACGGTCGATGAGAACAACTTCGATGAACTGTTCCGGCTTCTGGGAACCTCGACCGCATCGCGTCCAGTTGGCGGCGACGAGGACTCGGAGGACGGCGAATACACTTCCGCGGAGCGCACGGTGGTGGAGGCGGTCTTGAAGGCTGATGGAAGTGGTCAGCTCGTAAAGTTCCCCTTCATCAATAACCAAATCCAGCGGATTCTGTGCCGGTGGGCGTACAAGCTATGCACGGCAGGAGGCTTCCGGCTGCCTGCTTTCGCATTGGCTGACGACGGCTACCTGGTACTGCACAACGGACGGGTCTACTCCGGTTCGGATTGGATGCCCGAGAACACCGCGACCGCGAGCCTTGGTTCGGCGCGAATGTTGGAGGTGCGCTATCCGATTCGGGCGAAGGACGACCTGCTGCCGTTGTGGAAACTTCATGCTCCGGATCTCGCCGCGTGTCTGATGCGTGACCTGGCTAGGCAGGGTTGTTCGGCCTCCGATCAGCCTAACGTTGAGCAGGTTCTGAACGGGCAAGTGAGGCTGGAGCACACGATCACCCTTCACTCGAACACGGCGGCGAAGAACGGAGGCGACTACGATTTCGACGTTGTCTGCGTGGTGGAGGAGAGCCGGTTCCCACGATGGGTCGAAGACCGCTTCAATCACCGTGAGTCCTTCTCCAACGAAAAGGACAAGCGGAAGAAGCGGCGTTCGGCCTGGTGGAACCTGCCCCAGGTGGCGGTGTCGGCGAAGGGGAACGAAATCGGGATCATCACGGACCTGATGACTTCCTGCCTCGCCGAAGGACGCCCCGATCTCGCGGAAATGCTGGCGAAGGAACTCCAGGCGGCGCTCGATGCCCTGAAGCACGGGACGCTGCCGAATCGGGAAGTCATCGCTGGTGTTCGCAAACAGATCGTCACTGCCCCTTGGCTCAGGGTGAAAGACGAAAAGCGTGTAGGCGACCTGCCCCTTCATTTGGCCGTGAGTCCCACGGACCGGATCGGCAGGCTGTACAACATGCTTCGCAAGGAACTCGACGACTTCTTCAGTGATGTCCGGCCCCTCGCCGACTTTCGCGGTCTGATCGTCAACGGGCGATTCGACCGCGAGATGTATGCCGAGGCTGGGCAGATCGCCAGGGTCTACGGCGTGAACATTGCTTTGATCCTGGAGAAGCGCGAGAAATACCGGCGGGCGGTAGTCGACGCCGATGCCGCGGTGAACGCTTGTCCACTCGACGATTTGGTCGCAAGGCGCAAGGCGTTCAAGGCGCGAAACAAGGCGAAAGCGGCGCTGCATTGGTACGAGGAACGCTCCCGGCAGGAGATGAGGAACATGATTCATCTCGTCCGGAAGTGGGCCGAACGGAAGTCGGCAAACGCGTTCGACTGGCTCGCAGCTCTCTACGCAATCACATGCAAGGGGAGCAAGAGTACCGGGAGTATCGTGTTCTATGCCTTCCCGCAGGAGCTCGTCAACATGATCGCGGAGCGAACCGGTGGCCGTAGGGTCACGGTCAGCATTCCGGATCTGGTGACGGGCGAGGTGTCGATCGACGACGACGGCAACGTCTATCTGCTCGATCAAGTCGACGACGGACAGGGCCAGGTGTTTGAGAGGGAGACCTTCCTCATGCGCGTCACGAGGGGTGGCGACCTGATCTACGATCATGGCCGGCCTCAACGGATGTATCCCGTTGAGTTCGAGTCCGGGCGGGCGGAAGTGAGGGACGGCAAGCTGGAGCTTCCCGGTTCCAGTCAGAGGCCCAAAATCACGAAGCCCAAACCCGATTAGCAGTAGTTCCCGAGGGGAGGTTTTGAGCAATCAGGCCTCCCCAAGGGGTTTGCAGAACCAAGGATCTGAAGGAGCAACGTCAATGAAACGCATCCCAATCATCATCGTCACCGTTTTCGCGGTGCTTCCTGGCTTCGGCCAGAAGATCGAGACGCAAAAGGCGGACCGCACGAAGATCACGCGGCTTGCCACAACGCAGAATCACCTGAGCGTCCTCGAGTTCAACGAGGCGGTGAAAGAGGTTGCCGTGGGCAGTTCGAACTTCAAGGTGGAGTGGCGGGAAAACAAGGTGTTCATCCAGCCGCTCGAGCCCAACGCCGCAACCAATCTGTTCATCTGGACGGCGTCTGGCCGTCAGAGTTACGAATTGGTGCCTGCTGGGTCCGTCGACGATATGCACTTCGCAATCGACGAGGAACCGGCCATAATCGCGGTGAAGCGGGAAGATCCGCCACCACCTGTTGTCGAGCAGCCCAAGGTGCCCGCCGGTCTGCTGATGGAAAGCACGCCAGTCAAGGTTGTGGGCTCATCGAAGGGCCATGAAAAGGTCGAGATCATCGTCCAGGATTTGTACCGGAAGGACGGCCGGGTTTACGTCCGCTACGCAATCGTGAACGCTGGGCGGACGGTCTACCTGCCGGCGGCTCCGGAAGTTTTCGCGCTTCGGTCCCCGCGTGCAGCACAATCGCTCGTCACTCTGGCCAACAGCCAACTTGCCGGCGACATCCAGCTTCGATGGAAAGATGAAGCTAAGGTCCATGTAGTCCACGCCGAACTACAGACGCCTGTCGTCCGGCCCGGGCAAACCGCACACGGCCTGATCGCGTTCGATTTGCCGTCTCAGAGCGATGAACGGGGAGAACGGACGGTCGTCAAACTCACGTTTCCGGGGGACGGCACCGCCAACGTGAGCGCGGTGTTGGTGCTGTAGCCATGGACGCCGAAGTGTTGACGGAATCCGAATTGCGCGAAGCACTCCGCAAGCGCAGGCCCGTCTTTCCCGATGTCACAGTTGAGCAACCAGTGACCCTCGAAGCAGCGGACGCTGAATTCCGCGCCGCCCGGCGAAACCGCGCCGACATCGGAATCGCAAACCACATCCTGAACCTATTTCTAGAGCCGAGAAATCCGTTCGAGCCAAAGAGGGTGCGCAAGCCGAAGGTGGACGCCGTGGTGTTCGGAACCCTGGTGGCGCTGGTTGTGATAGCGGTTCTGGCGTTCAATCTCGCCGCGCCGCGGCCATACTGACGGAGGAATTATGAGCAACAGGTGGAAGAGCTACCTCGATCGAACTCTCCAGGAAGGCGAAATGTTCGGCCTGGTGTTCACGACTCTGCTGTTGATTGTCGTCGAAGGATGCTTCGTCTATTGGCTGAACCACATTCAACTGCCAGACCGCCAGTTCACGGTATCGGGATTCCTGGTCCTTCCGCCCTGGTACCGCAAACCACGCTTCGAGGTCACCCTGCTGCTGACGATTGCAGCGGGAATGCTGTTCCAGTTGTGCCTCGGGCTTTGGGATGTTTGGCGGAAGCGAGACAGACTGGTCTCTACGGACATCCTCAAGTCTCTTCGCCGGCGTCTCAACGCGGCAGTGTCCGTGGCCGCTCTTGCAGGCGTCAACCTGGCGCTGGCCGCATGGCTCCGCTGATCGGACTTACCAACTTCCGTCCCCTGCATTCGTCTTGGCCAATCAAGGAGAACGAAATATGCGTGACTACTATGCCGAACAACACCCTCGCACGCCGCCACTGTCTCACTCCGCCGCGTTTGTTGTCGTCAGCGTGCTGTTGATGGCGGCTTTTCTGTACTGGTTGTTTTGGACGCGCGCTTACCACTACACCGATCTGCAGACCGCTGAGTTTCTGGTGTATGCCTTTCTGGCGATCGCAGTGCCTGGCTTGAGCATCCTCGTGCTCGTGAAGCGCAAAGAATGGCGGGAGAACCGACTGCGCTACCCGCCGCTGGTAATGGATCCGGCGAAAGACCGGAAGCACGTCGAGCACGCGTGGAAGGACGGTGGTGTGGTTCTCGGCTATGACGTCCACGGTGAGCCGTGGGCCTGGCCCGACAAGGTCCGTGTGATGCAGGGAATCGTCCTGGGCATGACCGGCAGCGGGAAGACGACCTTGCTTGAGAACATCATCACGCAGGACCTCCAGCGGCGCGTTGGCCCCGCCGACAACCCGCACAAGATCCCGATGGTGATCTTCGATGGCAAGGGCGACCTGGATTTCTTCTATCGCCTGCTGCCGCACATCGCGGCCGCGGGACGCCTGGACGACCTTCGAATGATCAACCCAGCCCGGCCGGAACTCTCCTGCCTGTACAACCCATTCCACACGACTGACGAGAACTACATGGCCCAGGTGAATATGGTGTTCGGCAGCTTCAATCTGCACGACGAGTTCTTCGCCAAGCACCAACTGAACTATCTGGCCGACATCGTTCGCGTGCTGCACTACACCGGCCTGGCATTCAACTTCTACGACGTGATCGTGATGGCCCTCGATGAGGAGGTGCTGAAGGAGCAGATCGAGAAGGCACGGAAGCGCATCCAACTCGACGGCGAGATTAGCTCGCAGCGCCGCCTCAATTTCGAAATGTCCGTGAGGAACCTGACGCAGTCGTTCGCGGACCGGGAGCGTGTCCCGAAGATCCAGGGCCTGTTGAACGAGTGCATGACGTTCCTGGACGACGAACTTTCGGTGATCACCGGCCCGTACGAAGACTTGCTGTCGATCGACGACGTCATCGAGCATGAACTGATTCTGTTCGTGACACTGAACGTCAACAAGAATACCGAGCCGGTTCGGGCACTCGGCAAGATGCTCCTGCAGAACCTGCAGCTTGTCGTGGGTAAGCGCTACGAGAGCGAAGCAGAGCGGAAACGCGTGAACAAGCCGATCTTCTCCGTCGTCCTGGATGAGTTCGCGCCGTTCGGATACCGCAACTTCGCCCAGATTCTCCAGACGGCGCGCGGCACGAATACGGCGTTCCTGTTCTCGATGCAGAGTCTGCCGCAACTGTTCCAGGTCGGCAAAGGGTTCAAGGAAGACGTCACCAGCGCCCCGAACACCAAGATCAGCCTGCGAACCCAAGACGAGGAGACCGCCAAGTTCTTCATTCGGGCGTCCGCCGAACACATCGTGATGAAGCGGACCGTCTCGCTACAGCGCGGCGAACTGTTCGGGTGGGAGCGGTTTGAGAAGGGCACGAGCGGATCTGAACGGGAAGAGCGCGAGTACCGGGCGGAAGACGAACGGATCAAGAACCTGCCGAAGGGGCAGATGCAGATCCTCATGACAGACGATACCGAGGGCACGCTGCACCGCCACTTACACGTTCGGCCGCCGCAAGATGTCGGCGTATCGGAGTTGGACACCGTGTTGGCCCCGCGTCTGCGGCCTTCCCGCGCGGACGTCCCGGGGGCCAACCTGCGATTCAAGAACCCGGAGTTGGCCGCACAATTCGGCCGTCGCGTGCAAGGAAGGAGGTAGTTGTGACGTTCATCATCAGGCGCAACGTTCATCTGGTGGTTCTTTTCGGAGCCATGGCAGTCGCAGCGGTGTACGGCCAACAGGCGCGATCGCAGGCAGGGGGGCCCGCTGGCGCGGCACGGCCCGCGGCGCCAAATGGCGCTCCGGCGGCAAAGGCGTGGCAATCGCCGGCGGCGCGCTACTCCCCACTTGCGGCGCAGGGCGGCTATCGGGGCCAGCGGACGACGTGGTATGACGCCCTGTTCCATTCGCTCAACCCCAGGAACATCGATTGGGGAAAGCGATGGGAGGAGCGGCGCGCGGCGTTCCTGGAGAGCACAGTCGCCAACAAGTACTTCGTGTTTTGCGCGTCCCTGGTTCTGTGTTTCTACGCTGCCCTGATCGGCGTTGGTTGGATTGTGTGGGACCACCGGAAGGACATCCGGTACTTCGAAACAGAACTGGTCAAGGCCAGAAACTGGGCCGCGTACTGGAAGAGTCGGGCTGTCGAGGCGATCACCAAGCACAATGGCCACATCGAAAGGTGCAACCGCGTCGTCGAGGCCGGCGAGACTGGGCTTCCTATTGGCGATGCGGCCGAGGCAATCGACCTCCGGCTGGAACTCGAACGGGCGCGCGCGGAGTTGCAGAATGTGACGTCCGAGAAGCTTCGCTTGAAAGGCGAGTTGGACGAGAAGGCTCGAACGATCTCCGAACTTTCACTTCGGGTTGATGCGGTGAGCAAGAGAATCGGCAATGGGGGGCCAGACAACGCCTCCGCTGGGGCAGTCAGTTCCGACGACAAGGCGGCCCTGGTTGCCAGGATCAATCGTCTTGAGGCCGCTCTGGCCACTGCGACACAAGAAAACCGGCGCCTGAAAGGCGCGTAGGGGCATGTCGATGCTCATCTCGGTCCTTGGTTTCGGGAGCATCTGGACACGGCGCGATTGGAAAGGCGGGTACCACCTGACGCGTTTCGCCGCTGCGGATACCGCGTACTACAACACCACTGGCGTCCTTGTCGGTGGCACTCTCCGAAACCGGCCTTGCGTCTACGGCGTTGCCCGGTTCAACGGCAGCAGCGGTTTCCGACCGGACTGCATGCACCAAATGGTCCAGAACGTATTCGAGTGCGAGCCGCCTTGCGTCTGGAACGGTCACAACAAGGTGCTTTTCAAGGCTCTGCTGGCCGGTCCGGAGAAGCCGGACGCCTATCTGGTGACCGTCACCGCGGAGCAGACGGGTGGCATCAACAGGGACCAGGCCGGCGGTTGGTTGCACAACGGTGCGCAGCTTATCTCGTTCAGCGAATGCGGCGGGCAGCAAGAGGTGATGGTTGTCATGCCGCCATACACATGGGTTCGGGGGCAGTTCGGCGCCTTCTTCATGGAGCCCGTGGCACAAAGGCCGTGGCAGGCTCGGCTGGTATTGTCGGCGATCGTTTGAGGCACGAATGCGATATCGCAAGGGTGGAATCGACCTGAAGTCGTCGCAGGACACGTTGCTATTGCAGACGATCCTGCGATCACGGCACATTTCCCACGAGCAGTTGTGGCAGTTCGTGCAACTCAAGGCGAGGGAACACCGGCGCCGCGTGTTCAACTGGCGCCTCAAGCGACTGGTCGATCACGAACTGGTGGTCCGCAAATCAACGCCGGCGCGGTCGTGGGTGTACTCGATATCGCCAGACGGTGCAGAACATTTGGTCGGCCTGGGAGACGCCGCTGCGCTTCTTGTGACCGGCGGTTTCGTCGAATTGGATGACAGCACGGTACAGCATTCCTTGGGGTTGAATGACATCCACCTCGCCCTGTTGCGGGCGGACGTTCTGACCACGTGGCAGTCCGAGTTGGAGATCCGATCCCTGAACGAGTTCACGCGCTACGGTTTTCCGAAGGATTACGATGCCGTTGTGCAAGCAGAGCGCGGTGAGCGCCCGTATCGCTTCGCGCTGGAATATGAACGAAGCGCCAAGACACCGGACAGGTACGCGCACGTGCGTCAGGCTATGGAAAAAGAAGGCGAACTGGACTGCGTCGTCTATTTGGTGTCGGCATATCCGCTGTTGACGTACGTCGCCGGCTTCTTCGAACGCTGCCGCAAGCCGATCTACTTTGCGCTGTCCAGTGATTTCGAGCGGGACACACTGGACACCATGGTCATGGACAGTCGGCGGGTTCGGTCGCTTCCACTGTGCGCCTTTCTGGATGCGAAGTCGGAACAGAGTGCACCTGCCTCCGTGTAATGCCTTCCCATTGAATTCCCATTGGATGCCTATTGAGAAGGCTTTGATTTCCCGAAGGCCGCGATAACATCCATGAAACCAAGGGTTTGGACATCGACTACCCCGATTTTCATTGGAGTTAGCGTTTCTGGGTGGGCAGATGATGGCGGTGAGTGACCTTCGCGAGGGGGGTGACATGCGGGATCTTTGATACGCCGTCAGGTAAGATGAATCCGGAGCGGCTCTGGGCAACGTCGGTCGCACCTCAGTGGACGGCACTGATGGCGCGGCGGTAAGGGAGATTGCGATGAGCGAGACAATGTCTCTGGCTGTGCTGAGCGAGATGTTCGACTACAACTACTGGGCGCGGGATCGCCAGCTTCAAGTGTGCGCGGGCCTCACTGAGGAGCAATTTCTGCGTCCGCTGGGGAACAGCTTCCCTTCGCTGCGGGACACCCTGACGCATCTGCTTGCCGTGGAGTGGCTGTGGCTGGAGCGCTGGCGGGGACGGTCGCCGCAGACCTTGTTGGCCCCCGAGGAGATCCCCACGCTGGCCGCTTTGTCCCAGCGGTGGGAGACGGTGGAGCGCGAGATGCGGGAGTATGTGGCCGGTCTACGTGAGGACGCGCTCCAGTGCCCGGTGACCTGCCGCAGCACCAGAGGGCAAACGTGGACCTTCACGTTGTGGCGCATGATGCTGCACCTGCTCCAGCACCAAACCTACCACCGCGGTCAGGTGACGACGCTGTTGCGGCAACTGGGGACACAGCCGCCCAAAGTGGACTTCCTCGACGCGCACGAGATGGGGTTCCGTTCCTGAGGTCCCCGCGCTTTGGCGACCGCACCGGAACGAACGGATCACACCGGCAACGGGATCGATGGTGTGGCAGATGGCGGCGTCGGATCCGGGAATCTGAGCCCGTGTTCCCCCGTGGCGGCGCAGAAGACCATCTGCTGAACGGTCATGTACATCCGGACTTGCGGATCGCTGAGGTATCGGAAGCAGTCCTCGGGATCGCTCGGCCGCTTGTCAGAGATCAGCGCCTGCACGCGTTCAAAGCGCTGGCACCAGGTGTCGAGAAGTTCCGAACGTCCGGCGCCGAGGCCGGCGTCGAGTTGTTGATAGCCGTTTGTCACGCAGACATAGCCGTCCTTCGGATGGCGAAGCGCGCACCGTGAAGGCGTGCGCTCGATGACGACGAGTTCGCCGGGGCGAACGCCGGTCAGCAACAGCAGGCAATCACACGGCAAGGGAGCATCGGAGAGTCGCGCGAGCGCCTCGCCGAACGTGCGCGCCTCCTCGAATACCGTGCGGATCAGAAGGACAACCGGCGTTGCCAGTTGGGCCGACTCCAGGCTCAGCACCGCATTGAGCGTGACGGCGAAACGCCCGGCCGCGACGGCGGAGAACACGCCCATGAAGCCCGGCCATCCGACAGTTGTGAAGTCGCCAGCTGGTACGTTTGCGAAATGAGATGTGGCCGTGTACCGCGCGAGGGCCGAGTTCTCCGTCCACCAATCGAGGTTGCGGGCGTGGAGGACGCCGCCAGGGGTGTCGATTGCGAACGCGGTACAGCCGAAGACACGCCCCAGGATGACCTTGAGGGCGTCGTAGTAGAGATTGCAGAGGACCACATCTCGCATGGGAAGATCCAGCAACCGCGACAGGGACTCCATCTCCTGCCAGTGATCTGCACGAACGAGATCTCTTGCGCCGGCGGCAAGGAACTGACCGAAATCGAGAGGCAAGCCAAGGTCTGCCGTGTACAGCGCGAGAAGCTCGCGGGCCTGTTGACGCTGAGCGGGCGTGAGATGCCAACGGTCCGCCGGCGCACAGCACAGGTCAACGGTCAGGTCGGCAGCAATGTGGTTGTTGCTTTTCATTCCCGTGAATTCCCATTGGAGTACGAAGGCAGCGTGAACTTGGCCGCACTGCGGCACGCGATGTTCAGCTACGGGAGGGAGGTTTGGATCTTGCCGAGATAGAGGGGAACGTCGGAAGGTACTCGCCCGCCGCCGGCGACCCGTACCGGTCCTACCGCATGTCCTGGGTCGAATTGGCCCCCATCGTCGGGAAGAAGTGCGGCAACGAACGACCGCCAATCGTTTTCGTTGGATGCTAGCTTTACATCGTTCAGCCGATCTGAAGTAAATTCGTGAACGAGGAGAATGGCGACGTCAGCACCGTGTTGCTTCGCCGAGATGAGCGCTCCCGCTGTAGCGTGGAGAAGTTGGTAACGCAGGGACCTGATCCGGGGATCGAGATCCGTGTTGAACAGGGCCTGACTGAGAGCATCAATCCGCGCCGGGAGATTGGACCCCGGAACAGTTCGACGGCGATCGTAATATTCGCCGACAAGCTGGTCACCGAACGGTTCATCCGCCTTGGCCTCCACGCTGATTGCCAGTTTCTGCGGTCCGGCGCTGCCCAAGACAACGAGATCGGTGTTCCTTTGCTCGCCGCCAAAATCATCGAGGGCAACGATGCACTCTGGAAACCCGTCGGTGAGAACCACCTCGCCGGCCGGGAATAGTCGGCGCAAGAAGAGCAGAAACTCGTCGGGCGGCGCGGCGTTGGCCGTTCTGAACCACGACTTGGCCAGTTCCTTTGCGCTCCGGTAGTCCTTCCAATGCTGGGCACCTTGCTTCGGAGGCGCCTTGGCGAGCCAGTCCTCGACAGACCGGATCTCCTCGCCGTTCTTGCCGCAAATTCGCATTCTTCGCAGAGTTTAGCAAGCGGTGGAGGAGAACCGCCGGGTCGCTGTACATCGGGGACGCGACCAACAGCAGCCCCATTTGCCCCGCAAGCTCAAAGCGTCCACGTCGCGCGGGGTGGGTAATGCCGATTTGAGCAATCAACGAAAGGAGCACACGATGCAGGAAAACGCCGTAGTGAATGGAGCGCCGCCGGTCCCGGTGGCACCACCGAACGCACAACCTTGGGCCACCACTCCCACTCTGCTATTCACCCAGGAGAGATTACGGGAGCTGGTGGCAGCGCTGGAAGAACCGTTCGATGTCGCCGAGATCAAATGGCGAGTGACGAACACGGGCCAGATCGCCAGCCGGAGTGGGCCGCGGTTACGCGGGCAGATGGTTGCGTACGCCGATCCGCGGGCCTACATGGACCGGCTGAACAACCTGTTCACGCCGTCGGGTTGGACACGGGATTACGGCGTCCAACTGGTCCAGAACTTCGAACGTAGGGAGCGCGGTGGTACCGAGCGAACGATCACGGCCAAGATCGTGGTCACGTGCAAGGTGACAATCTATGGCTTCGCGATGCACACGGGCCTTGGGGAGGAATGGGCCGAAAACGACAACGCTGGCACTGCGGCGGAAGCTCAGGCGTTCAAGCGGGCATGTTCCTGTTTCGGGCTGGGCCGCTATTTGTACGATCTGGAAGGACAGTGGGTGGATCTCGACGAGAAGAAGCACCCGCTGGAGACGCCTCGATTGCCAGATTGGGCACGGCCGAAAATGCAGCGTCCGGCCGGGCAAACTGGCCCGGTGAGCCGTTGGGGTGCGAGCTCGCAGCAGAAGACCAATGGGCAAGCGGCGCCAAAGAGCGGTCGCGGGGGCATCTACCGAGACGAATTGCTCAGCCACGTGAAGGCGCTGTCCGAGGCCGTCGGCTTCAGTTTGTCGCGAACCGTCCTGAAGACGGTAGCCAACGTCGAAGACCCCGACAAGATCCGAGAGACGGCGAAGTTGACGATGGTGTTCGAGAAGTTGACGGATCTTGCGCGCGGGGTGGAGCGATTGCGGGCGGCGATCGCGAAATCCGGGGAGCAGCGGTATGCAACGCTCTGCCGGGAGATGAATCTGGCGAGCGACTCGATAGACGACATCCCGGATCGAGGGAGACTTCGGCAACTTCTCCAGACGCTCGAAGCTGAGGCAGGAAGGGACCAGAGAAGTCCGGAACAGAATCACGGAGGCGCTGAAGGGAGTGCTGGCGCAGACGGCGGCGGAAATCTGAGCGAATTGCGGGGACACCTGTTGCGTGAAGCTGCGCGCGTGAGCGGCGCCACGAACCGCACACTCGGCGACGTCATTCAGGAGGTGGCGAAAGGAGCGTTCACGCTGGCGACCCTGGGAACGCTTGTAGACGCGGACGCCAGCAAGGTCGAAGCGGCTCTGCGAGTGTTGGCTCAGATGGCTGGTGGAAGGTGAAAGTGCGAAAGTGCGACCGGTCGCGTGAAAGGTGTCGGTCAAAGGTTCGAAGGACTTGCCCCAGTAGCTCGCGCTGGCGGACCTTTGGGGTGCGCGTCGTCTGGGCCCGGACGGGAAGGCGAGCCACAGGAGACGTTCGGCGACGTGAGCGTTTCTGGCTGAGAGCCGCCTGCTCGCCCGTTCGGTACTGGCCACGATCTATCTTTCCGTCCCTTCGATGACCAGAAATCAGTATCGGGCGTGATACGTCCCTTTGAGGGAAAGCGCGCCTCACTCGTCGAGTGATCCGGCATCGCGCGAGTTTTTAGGGGTTGCGTAGCCTGTCCCCGAAACCCTTGTCCCCGAAACCCTGTCCTGCGACAACGGCGCGCTCTTCCCGGGGCGCGAACGCGTGGCGTAATCAGGATGCGCGATCCATCTCGTCCGCACCTTTGATATTGAGATACGCCAGAATTCCCTTTGCAAAGTCGAGGAGAACCTCATTGACGGGAGACTCGCCCTCGGCTGCCGGGGGGCCCGTCGGTGGCATGACCCCGAGCGTACCATTGACCACTTCGTTGTGGGGTCTGCTTGGACCCAGGGCTGTCCACTCGATAGCCTCATCCCAAGGAGTGATACCGTCCTCACTGGGGTGCGCCAACCAGACTTGCATGACCACGGGGCGGTCATCGTCGGTGCTCCTGATCTCGTTGTATTTCCGCACGCTGTCCTGGTGTCGCTGGTTAATCCGGGACGTGTACTTGGCATCGATCACGATCGCGTAATCCAGGCGTGCAGGTTTCAGTCGGTCACCTGACTCCGTCAGCACCTCAATCAGGACATCCGGGCACCAGGAGTTCTCTCCGCTTCGTCCACGGTACACGGTGTCGTGGATCGATCGGGCGAGGGTGGCGGGATGAATCCACGGCTCGTAGCGGACATTCACGCTCCGCCCATCTGGACAACGGAAAGACACACGGGTTCCGCGTTCAATGTCGATCGTGAAACGGTGGCGCCGCGATCGTGTCAGGAGGCCTTCCTGGCTGAGGGGCGACAGACCGCAGACTCTTAGCGCTGCGAGCACCTGGAGGAAGATCCACTGTTCATACATGCGCCCGGTCGATTTCGCTCGCTCCTCGACTCCTTCGTCGAGGATCGCTAGCGAGGCTCCCAGATATTGCAGCATTTCGTCGCGGAATCGCCGGTATGGAAGCACATTGGAGAAGATCGGACTGTAAGGGACGCGCAATTCGCCGGCCAACCCACGTAGAAAATCCAGTCGCTCCGCTCCTCGAATGCGCTCAGCCAGGTCCTTTGCGCGGCCGCTGGCGATCTGTAGGCGCTGCATCCTGGGAGTGTCGATGTCCCGGAACAGATTCGAGCCGTCGGCCTGATCGATGTCGCGAAATGGCCGTTCCCGTTGAATTGCGAGAACGTGCTCTTCGGCTCTCCTCGCACAATCGACGACCCGATCCTGCAAGAACCTGAGGAAACCGATAATCGTTCGGTGTTCGGGAATGTCGAATGTCTCCCGCAAACGGTCTCGGACTGCGTAAAACGGTCGCGGCGTGTTCGGCTTTCGAGGATCGATCCCTGCGGCCGCCAGTTGGCGAAGTCCGACCTCGCTAAGGCGCTCGCTGCCCCAAGACAGCCGACGCTCGCGAACCTGCCGCAAACCCACCATGGGCTGAAGAGCGATCTGCTGAAGCGTGGTCGACACGGATGCCCAAAGGCGTTCGAGAACAGCCAGTTCGGCATTTGCCGGTCGGGACGAGAGCGCACCTATTCCGGACAGGCCAAGTTTCAGGCGGCTCTTCGACAAGAGGTCGAAAACCAAACCTACTGACACCGCTCTCAGGTCTTCGAACATGGCTTCGTAGCGCTCTTCCCCGAGCTTCGCTGGGAGAACGTTCACAACGAATTGGGCTCGTCTGCGCCAGTCGGCACTTGTTCCATGTTCCCTGCTCAATAACTGCACTAGCACGCGGCCTCGAGCGCTCTCAAAGTAGGCCGTGTGCCTCCAGAGCACCATGTGACCGAAATCCTGCCCGCCAGCGTCGTCTGGCGCCTCGTCACCAATTCGGACTTGATACTCCGCGCCCACCTCCGGCATAGAAACGGAGAACCCGCAAGCGTCCAGTTCGGACACCGTCGGGACCGTCGCCGGCATGGTCGGGTCGTCCAGCGCAACGGAAAGAACCCGCGCCCGTCGCACATCAAGGCTGAATTTGACTTCGGACTCCACGGCGCCCATCAAAAGCCCGGAACCTCACTGATTGGCAAGCTGACCTGTTCAACTTGCCGCAGATCAGCTATTGCGGCTACAGCTTCCGGGAAGCCGTAGCTGTGCTGAGTAAGTGTCCGTTCCAGATCATCGAGCGCATCCTGCGCTCCGGGCCTATACAGGCCACGCACCTGCGTCAAGAGACGTTGTGCTATTTGAAGATCGAACGCCTGAACTGGCGTAAGCACTTCCGGCGGAGCACTCGCGATGAACTCCTGGATCGCCATCCGCCGCCGAGGCGTAATCGGAGTACCCAGATTCGCCAAGTGTGTTTGAATTCGATCCCACAATGCGGCGATGTCGCGGTCGAGCGGAGTCGTGCGACGCCATTCGCGAAGGTGATGCAGTCGAACCGAGGCACCTGCCACAGCAGGACGCTGGTCTGTTACCGCCGGCAGAATCGCCGTCTGGTCCATCGGACGAAGCCTAATCAGATTGGCGCGGTCCAGCAGGCGGAGGCTGAGTTGCTTTGTTGTCTCATCGAAGTTTACGGTCCCGACGAAACGCACCGATCGCGGAACTGTCAATCTCGCATAGGGGGTGAAGGTACTTTCGGGATTCACGCTGCCAGCATCGAAGGACTTTATCTCGCGGTTGTGCTCCAACGCCTGGAGAAATCCGCTGAAGTAGTGCTCCACATGGGACAGGTTCATTTCATCCAGCGTCACCACGTATATCCCGCACTCCTGCTGCTTTCGGATCGATTCCTGTTGGGCGTTGATTAACTGCCGGAATAGCCCGGATTCTGAGGGCTCGAACCTTCGGTCGAGGCTGTTCACGTGGCCAAGCAGGTCTCGCATGTCCAACCAGGCTGGACTGACCCCCACATGAAGATAACGGCCGGGTGGAGGCGGCGCCGACTGACCAGCAAGTGCTTCGGCGTAAAGGAGCGGCAAGGTGGATTTGCCTGTCCCGGAAATTCCACCGAGAATCGTGATGTCACAGCATTTGACGCTTACGTGGAAGCTCGCAAGATCGAGGCGCCGATAGCTGTATCCGCAGTCTTTAACATGCCGTTCGAAACGCTCGAAGAAGTCGACCTCTGCCAAGGGTGCCTGATCTCCCTCATCTGTCGCGGCTGTCACAAATGCGGGGAACGCCAACGCCTCTCTTCCATTGGCGCGCTCCGGTGCGGATTCTGCCGCCGAGTTTCCAGCAGGCGACAGACCCGCTCGCTGAAAGAACGGTGCAAGTAGCACAAATTGGTTGATCGTTTCATCTCGAGCGGCTTGATATTTCTCGATTACCGCTTCAAGGTGCTTGCTGAGCGTGGCGCGCTGTTGATCCAGGTCGCGCTTGGCGTTCTGAATGGTGACCTCTTCGGCCAACCTGCGCTTTTCAAACTCCTCCCGCAGTTGTTCGATTTCGCGTTCGTTTTGACGACGTTTGGATTCGAGCTCGTCCGCAAGCGTATCTCTGCGCCGTTCCAAGACGTCAAGTTCGTTCCTTACTGAAGAGACTTTCGCGGCGATGTCGGAAGAAAGCGTGGCCGCCTGCTGGCTGATATGCTCCTGCACCTTTAGCGCGACCGCACTTGCAACGCGGTCGTCAATCAGACCAGACGCGACCAGCGAGCGCGCTAGGGTGGTCAGTTCGTCTTCGACATGGCCGGCGCGCCGTCGTACAGCTTCGAACACCTGTTTTTCTGCGTCTGTAGCCGTTTCCCCGCGAGGATCGAGGACGGGATCGACGACGGGCAGCAATTCTCTGAGCCGCTGAATGTCCTTGCGACCCAGAAAACGTTTGGAGTATCGGATCAGGAGTTCTCGGTCCGTCTCGACGCTCAGCGATGGGTAGCCCATGGCGGGCAACTTCTTGAAGCCCGCGCCGAGCAGGAGAGAGTAGTGACAAACGTGGGTTGGCGTAACCGAAGTCTGGTCCCAATACTCGTACCTCGACTCATAAGTGATCCGAGCCGTGATATCGGAACGGTAGTATGCGCCGAATTTGTCGGCTGCGCTCAGGTGCGCTGCGGGTATTCTATAGATCGTCTGATCCGCACGGTGGGTGCGTAGGTTGACGAGCCACGGCGCACGACCAGGTTGAGCGGAGCGGCTCTCCACTCGGAATGGCCCATAGAGATCGTCGCCCCAGCGCGCCAGCACTAACGAGGTTGGCGGATGGTCGAGAACGATTACCGAGTCAATATTGACGAGGTCGCGCGGTTCCCTGACATCTTCGTGCTCCACAGGGAGGACCTCGATTAAGTCCGACGGTTGGACGATATCGGCCGAGTCAGGTGTCAGTTGGTAATCCAGGCGCCCCGGATTCACCGCGTGCTCAAGCTTGCCGACGAGAAGTCGGCCTGGATCTGCGAATCTCAGGGCGTGCTGTCTGACCATCCAGAACACCATCCCGTAGTGCCTGAAATCGGATGGGTCCAGCACTTCCCCGTCAGCGGCTACGAGTGGCACCAGCGTTGCGAAGTTGTTCACGATGCCGGAATCTCCGACATGTTCAAACGGCTGCTGCGCCACAGCCAAAAACACCTTCTTGCCTACATGTTGCATAGATCAGGCCAATTATCCCACGGCTCATCTCAGACCATTCAGATCACCGGGTGTGGCTCTCGTGTTCCAGTCGGGTTTCCGCGGTCTACTGCAGTGCAAGACCGGGCGGTTTCGGGGACACGGTTGCCGGTTTCGGGGACAGGCTGCGAAACCCCAAAACTGTGGGAGTTTTCGCAGCCAGCCACCGAATTAGGGTGTGATGTCTGCCCCGCGCTTCGAAGCAGTTGGCCGTGTCGTCGTCATCTCGGACCTTGGCGACGGTGGCCCCGAACTCCTGTTCCCGCGAAAAGTCTGCCGAAGTCCCAATCGTTTTACGGGGTTTCCCCTCCGACGGGTTCGGGCAACAGGAAACTAGCGGGCGATTTAATCCGTTCTGGAGACTCTGATACCCCGGCGGTGGGTCGAGCAGCGAACGTATGACGGCCGCAGACTGGTCGGCCGGCGGACTGTGCAACGTCCCATCCTTATATATCACTCGACCGCGCGTAGGCCAGTTTCGTTTTCATCCTTCCCTGTAGTCCCCGTGGGCACCTGGTGAATCCTCGGCTGCGCCGCTGCGCGTAGCCAACGGTTGCCGCATGCCCGCCAAACAGTTGGCTTTCAAACAAGAAAGGAGATTTGAACATCATGGACACAAATCATTTGATCGTAAACAGAGTGCTGCGGGTGCAGGAACCGAGTGCAAAGCGCCTGGGGCTGGACCGACTGGAAGAGGACAGACTGATCCTGGCATTCGGCCGATGGGCTGAAGGCCAGATTAAGAAATGGGTCGACTATGCGAAAGGCGTCCTGCTCTTCGTTATGGTTCCCGACGACCCCGAGTCGGGGATGTTCTACGTCTATGATCGGGCGGAGCAGACCTTCTGGATGGTCGATTTGGCGGGGACATCACGGTTCGGAGGGTATCGCCTCGACGAGTTCGAGCAGTTGGCCCAACTCCATGGCCTGAAAGCACTTGCGCAGAATCCGCAAGGCTTGCTCGCGGCGGACTGAGAGACTTTTGAAAAACACCGAAGTTTCGGTGTATAGACGAGCATGGAGCAACACTCATGGACCACCGGCTAGCGGCGACGCCTGAGTCGGCCCGCGAGTTCAGTGAGCTGTTTGTAAATCGCCGGGCCTACACGATCCAATCCGTGCGGCCGCACCCTGATAGCGGCCGCCACTACTATTACCGTCCGAAGTCAAAGGACGGCGGCAGACCCACCGGACTCAGCCTCGAAATCGTCCGGCAACACCTGGCGGGCGAACTCACGATCGGAATCTACGCCATCAACCCCGCGACCCAGCGGTGCAAGTGGATGGCTATCGATGCGGACTATAAGACGGCTCTCGAAGACCTGATCAAAGTGCAGCGCCAGTTGCGGGACGACGGAATCGAGGCGGCC
>Ga0209698_10002836_pt1 | contig 19353 bp, 17 predicted proteins | sample LitLauG_LLR_2012_FD_187203 | JGI IMG/M metagenome (GOLD analysis project Ga0209698, IMG submission 187203) | Freshwater sediment microbial communities from Pennsylvania, USA - Little Laurel Run_MetaG_LLR_2012 (SPAdes) (version 2) | ecosystem: Environmental > Aquatic > Freshwater > Creek >...
TCCGGCTGGCGGTAAGTACCGGTCGCCGATCTCGCCACCGTCCTGCGCGTATTTGAGTGAGTCGAACGCCTTGCCGAGAATTTCCCCGACTTTGAATGCTTCTGGACATTGTCTTAACTGCTCCATGATCGGATCACTCGCATTGACGCGGCCATGAGTAGCCTCTTCCAGCGCTTTGAGGACCCCTTTCGCGTCTTCACTGATGGTTCGACAGGCTGCGGCAGCTAGATTCCTCCGGGTCATGGAAGTCTCCTTCTATCAACCTTTGGCTCCGATGGCGCGAACAAACTTGTAAACCAGTTTGCCTGCGACCGTTTCGGGCCCCTCAATCGCAGCCGTGGCTATTTCTGGATACAAATGCGTATATGTTTCTCTGACCTGTTCGGGGGTCATTGTTGGGGTAGTGTCAGGCAGTTTGACCCCGTTGTAGACGAACTCTCGTTCCAGGCGATGTACTTCCATGACGCCTCCTTTCCAGGATGATCTGTAAGCACGACAGGACAGCAAGTTTCACTCGTTGTCCTTCGCTTCAAGGTCGAACAAGCTTCCGGTACTCGCGCCAAGGCCGCCGCCAGCGCCAGCAGTCGATGGCTGGGTATGCTCATTTGTCGATGCTGAATCATTTGAGCTCTCTTTCGTGACGCACTCTGTCTGTACTTTCACCGTACTTGGAGTCGCATTCTTGCTGGATTGCGATTTCGAGTTCGTTGGTTTTCTGGCGGCTTCTCTTGTTGCTTTGACGGCGGCCTCCATCTGTTCTTTCGCACTCTTCAAGGTTGATGACAGCCCCAGGTGAGTCTCCACAAACTCCACCAACTGGCTCGGCAGTTGTTCGTCAAGTTCTTTGGGAGTACCAGTAACGCCCAACGGGGTGGTCAGCGCGGCGTCATCATCCCGCTGATCGGACTTCAGTGATTTTGGGATGACGTTGACACAAATCTGTTCGTCGCTCACACGCGACAAGGTTAGCAGCAATATTCGTTGCGCGAGCAACGGCATCAGTTCTTGAAACATGGCTCTTACTCCTTAAACAGAAAGGTGGGAATCCCCGTCTGTGACCGCTAGACCGCAAACGGGCAAGTCGCCCGCCGGTCGCACCCGACCCCAGCGTTACGCCGGGGGAGTCCCACATCGTGTGACGTTGTTTCTTCCCAGTGCGTTCTGGCAGTACGATGGCGCTTGTGTCCTTCGACCCACATGCACTGAAGTTGTACGTTGACGGTTCGTGCTCCAAGAATCCGGGTGGCACAAGTGGGTTTGCCGTTTGGGTTGAGTATCCGGCCGAGTGGAACCGATCAGATGAGCTTCTACAGGAGGTCGGCTTCCATGAATCTACGAACAACCGCATGGAGCTTCGGGCATGTATCTGGGCGCACCGATGGGTGCGAGAACACGGTTCGAAGTCTGGACTTCGGCGCATACAGATAGTGACCGATTCCAAGTACGTCCACGAAAACTGGCGTCGGGCGGAGCACTGGCGCGCGAACGGTTGGCGTAACGCTAGCGGCAGGCCAATAGAGAACCCTGATCTCTGGAAAGAACTGCTTTCAATTCGCAGTAAGTTGCGCGTGCGCACGGATGTCGAATGGACCCTCGGTAAGAAAGCACCCATCCTCAAAGCCGTTGACAAATCAGCTAAGTCGGCAGCCAAGCAACCCACTGAGACGGACCGTGGTTACCAATCAGGGAAAGTAGGGCGCACCAAGAACAAGGTTCCTGGCTCCTCGGTACTCTTTCCGGCTGCCGGGCAAGAGGCTGTCGTTCGCGTTTACCGGACGGGGGCGTTCCGCAGCGGCGAGAATAAAATCACTTTTCAGATGTTCTCGGAAACACGAGGGGATTTCCTTGAGAAGTTTGTCGCATACGCGCGGCCTGAAGTTGGTACCATCCTACACAGGCATCATGCATATCGCGTTCGGTTCAACAGTGACCCGAAGTACCCGGTCATCGAAGCCGTGGTAGAAGACATCGGGTGAGGCCTTCTACCGACGCTCCTCTGCATGCAACTCGTCAATACTCGTCTGGCAGAAGCAGAGTGGTTCCAGACCGGTCCGCTTCGGTGATTATCCATACCTTCTCTCCGGCATCCGTCCGGTAGCTGCTCAGTAAACGAAACCCGTGAATCAGGCTGTACTTATTCTCCGCGACATCGGCTGGCTCCAGTTCGCCCCAGTCCCCGATTGCATGACGGGCCAAGAAACAACTGGGCGGCTGCTTCGCTCTTTCCAATGCGGCTAGCGCCCCAGGCGTCGCCACAATTTGCCCAAGTGGAAACAATGCAGACATGACGGTGACTCCTCTCTTCAGCCCATGCGGGCGAGCCTCGCCCGCATGGTCGTCTAAAGCAAAGTGGAATTGCCTTTTGGAAAGCCCGCCGCGGAGGCTAGAACGGATCTGGCGAAGGCACGTATTTTTCTGATGATATGAGGATGGTGAAAGCTGTAGTATGCCACCGAGAGTCAATGACTTAGGAAGCTCACCCATGGGAACCTCCAGCGGATACGACATGCCTAAGGGAGAACAATGGAGAGAACTGAGGGACGATGTCGACAAATTTCTAAAGAGCCTTCTCGATGAGGCCGCCAAGAAACTAATCGACGAAGCCGCGAAAGACATGTTCCGGTCTTACGTCCGGGCAAATGGCGGGGCCGAATCCATGGCCAGGGGCGAGGTACCGGACGCCGATGGCAGGAAGGCCAAGACCCCATCAGCTGCGTGCGTCGTTTCTGCAAAGATAGGAAGGGTTCTCGCGAGCGCTACTTCAGGCAGCTCTGGAGGTCGGATTTCCATAGACTTGTTAGAGCCCACCCAGCCAGCTCGAACCCTCGACGAGTATGCGGCTCGACAAGCACTGCTGGACATCTTGGATGTTTCGCAGGATGCGACAGACCTGTCCGAAATACTGGGAAAATTCCTTGGCGCATATCTGTATCACCGATTTCGCCGCGACTCTTATGAACTGTGCGTTGAGAAGCAGGGCGTACAGCAGGCGGCACTTTCTCTCGAGCGTGTCCGAAGGTTCATTGAGGACTTTGCAAGTGCAAAAGTTGCGACCGAGATGGTAGCTGCAGGAGATTGGGAACGTAACAGCCTTCCCCTGTCGGAGCAGATTTTCAAGCATATTCTAGAAGGGCTTGACGAACAAAATGAAGATCGACATTGAGTTACCTCCTCGAAAAAAAAGAAATACCGACTTCAAAGGCATCAATGTATTGGTACCAGGACCGAAGCCTAACTCGAGGAAAGATCGGAACCGAGTTCACATTGATCTCTCAAAGTTCTATCAACTCCCGGGGTGGCCGAAAGAATTCGCTTCACAATCACCTGCACAACGAGCCGTTGAGCTGCTCTATTTCGCCTCCTTGGTTTACGCAATTGATCGTATCTTCGCCCGTAAGCGGGCTGCGGACGGCTGGACTCGCTTTATCACGGTTGACATCCCCATCTCTAATGCCGAAGCCTGGACCAAGCTCGCCTCTAAGCTTGAGATGCTTTTGGGCTTTCTCACCGGCGACATATGGGTGCTCTCATTCAGTGAGAATCCCATACTGAACCCGTCAGTAGCTGCGACAAATAAACTCGACTTCTCCGACGTGTGCCTGTTTTCAGGAGGCGCGGATTCACTGGCAGGAGCAATTGACCTGCTGACTGATGCGAGGAGGAAACAAGAGCGGGTGCTCCTTATTGGCCACTACGACATTACCGGCCCAAGAGAGGACCAAGAGAGATTGAAGAAGAAGATTGAAGAGGCCTATCCAACAGAGTTCAAATTGGTTCAGGCAAGAATCGCACCGCCAAGGAAAGCCTCGGAAAATACGTTCCGATCACGTTCATTTGTTTTTCTGTCTTTGGGTGTCTATGCCGCACAGACGATTGGTCCAACCGCACGACTAGTGGCCCCGGAAAATGGCCCTATCGCACTCAACATTGCCCTCACGCCGTCAAGAAGCGGGTCCTGCAGTACACGAACCATGCACCCCTTCTTTCTGGAGGGTTTCGTCGACGTTCTTAGAGTCCTGGGAATTCAGAACGAGGTCATAAATCCCTTTCGTTTCAAGACTAAGGGTGAGTGCCTCGTCGATTGCTCAAATCGACAGTTACTCGAAAGCGCCATCCACGGGTCGGTCTCTTGCGCGCATGCGCAAAGGACCGCCTGGTGGATTCGTAAAGATGCGCTGAACTGCGGATACTGCCTGCCGTGCCTGGTAAGGCGAGCGGCATTACATCGGCTCGGACTGGACAAAGGCGTGCAATATGGGATCGATGTCCTTGCGGGCGAGCCTATTGGGTCGGAAGCCCGGAGCGATTTCCGTGCCTTTCTGGACTTTCGAAGGGATGGCTTCTCCGAAGCACGCATCGAAAGGCTAATCAAGTCCACGGCCACTATTTCGAACTTGACAGAGAGCGTCAGGGTCGTCAAGCGCGGGCTTGAAGAGTTAAACGAATTGTTGAAAGCTAACTCTTGGCGCTGAGGATTCAACACCACATTCGGGTCGGACGATGATTGATACTCACTGTCACCTAAATCTCTACCCCGATCCTTCTGGCCTTGCCGCTCGCTGTGACCGTGAGAATATCACTGCAATATGTGTTACGAATTCCCCCGCTGCATTCGAAGCCACAAAGACATATATCAGCGGTTCTCGAAGTGTACGCATCGCACTTGGCTTACATCCTCTCGAAACTGCGCGAAACCGAAGCCAGTGGCGCCGCTTTGCGGACCTAGTCAGCGAGACTCCTTATATCGGCGAGGTAGGCCTCGATTTCTCGAGAGCGGGGATTAGGACAAAGCCTGAGCAACTGGAGGCTTTCGAATTCGTGCTCCGGAGCTTACAAGGCCATCCACACTTCATGACTGTTCACTCACGGAGAGCAGAGTCAGCTACTTTGGATTTGGTTGACGAGCACAGTCAGAGTCCCGTCGTATTTCACTGGTATTCCGGAGGAATTCATGTTCTGAAGCGCGCAATCGCTAGCGGGCATTACTTTTCAATCAATCCAGCGATGGTCAAGAGCACCAACGGAAGACGCATTGTCTCTCTAATTCCTCGTGATCGGGTACTGACCGAAACGGACGGTCCTTTCGTCAAACTCGAAGGCCGAACTGCAATTCCTGAGGATGTCCGCCATGTGGAAATGGAGCTCGGATTTTTGTGGAGGCTTACAGTCAAGGAGGTTGAGGAAATAGTCTGGCAGAACTTTCGGAATCTGCTGAGACTGTGCGGAGTGGACAGCGGATCCTTTGTGGAGTCATGAGGAATCATTTTGTCAAAGCGAATCGATCAAGAAACCAGTCGCGCAAAGCGCCCAAGATGCGAAATCCTTCGTCCGCAATGCCGCGCCCCGTCCATAATGCCTCCTGACGCAGTGTGACCGGCCGGTACCGCCCGTTCAGACTAGAACGATTGTGAAAATCGAGTCTCCAGAAACTCTCCCAATTTCGCTGTCGCTTTAAACTGTGGGATCGGATCCAGGTCCTTGAACGCCGACGTGAACGCATTCGACAGACTCCAGATCGTTCGCGGCCGGAATTCCTCGTACTTCGGTTCGAAGTAAAGGTCATGCACAGTCCGGGCTAGGTGCTTCGGGGCCTCGAGTCTGCCCTCCACAAACGCCTCATAGATGACAACTTTCGCAGTGACATCGGTGAGTTCACATCTCTGCCACGCTTCCACCTGCTTTCGCATCGGTTCGAAGTTCCGTTGCATCCGGTCAACGCCGACCGAAATGCAATCGATCAGCGAGAACGATTTCGAGTGTTTGGCAAGCACTGGCGTAAACACACCGGAGACAATGTTTCCAAATTCGGGCCCCGTGAATATTAGATCTCCCACAAGCCGACCTCTGGCCCGGGAATAGTTTCCGGGCGCCCCGTGATACGGGAGAAATGCGCCGCAGAACTCTTCGGAGGGCGCGCGGCACTTGACAAGCCTCGCTGGGCGCACCGGAAGAATGGTTGTTGAGAGGCGAAGGAGCCGTTCTGCTTCGATACGGCTACAGACAAAAATCCGGTGTCACGCTTTCGCGCGACACTAGATTTGCGCAAATGTATTCATCTTGTGGACGAACTTCCGGTAGAGCCAACTGTGGTTGGAGAGCCCTCGGATTTTCTCCTGGCAGGTAGCGGAAGGTTGGACGGGACATCCCGAAGAGCAGGGTGATACACACCCAGCAGGTTTCAAGAATCACCTACGGTACCAGCTTGAATACTGTGCCGTTTCCTAACGCACCGCCACCGAAAGTTGTGCCGTAGAGGTTACCTTTCGCGTCCCGAAGTAGACCGGCAAACGGAAACGCCCCGTCCACGCCTCCGGTGAAGCTGTAAAGCAGCGATTCCGTGCCGGAGGGAGTAATCTCAAACACCGTTCCGCTGAAAGAAGTACCGCCCAAGTTGGTTGTACCGTAAAGATTACCCGCTGCATCAACGACTAAGCCTGCAAGCGGAAGTCTCCCGTCTGTTCCTGCGCCAAAACGGTGAAGCACAGTGTACGTTCCTGCTGCAGTAATTTCAAATGCCACTCCGCACCCGAAGCCACTGCAAAGAGAAAGATCGCCACCGTACTCAGTTGTGCCATAGAGATTGCCGTTGGCGTCCTCGACAAGACCGGCGACGGGGTTTGCTCCATCCGCTCCCCCGCTGAAAGTGTAGAGCACTGTCTCAGTGCCCGTCGGCGTCAACTTGAATACATTGCCGTTTACGTCGCCGTAGCCCGATTGGGTGCCTGAAGTCGTGCCATAGAGATTGCCGTTTGCGTCCATGATGAGGCCAGCGTAGGGACTTGCACCGTCGGTTCCTCCGCTGAAACTGTGGAGCACTGTCTCTTTGCCAGCGGGCGTTATTTTGAATACCGCGCCCCAACCGAAACCGCCGCCGTTCACAGTTGTGCCGTAGAGGTTACCGTTCGCGTCCTTGATCAGACCTGCGGCGGAGTTGCCCCCATCCTTTAATCCGGTGAAAGAGTAGAGGACAGTTACGGCCCCAAGCGGCGTCACCTCGAACACCGTTCCGCAACCCTCGTAGCAAAGATTGCCCGATCCACCAAACTGCTTGGTGCCGTAGAGGTTTCCGCTGGCACTGCGAACCAGGTCGCCGCGGGGGTTAGCCCCATCCGCGCCTCCGGTGAAGCGAGGTTTCCGCTGGCACTGCGAACCAGGTCGCCGCGGGGGTTAGCCCCATCCGCGCCTCCGGTGAAGCGCTGGAGGACACTTTCCACACCAGTAGGGCTCACCTTATATACCACCCCACAGCCAAAACCGCCGCAAGCGGAGAGGAGGCCGCCGTCTACGGTTGTGCCATAGAATCTGCCCTTTGAGTCTTCGACCAACCCTCCGGCGGGAGTGTTCCCATGTCTGCCGCCGGGGAAGCTATACAGTACCGTTTCAGTTTGTGCCTGCATCTTCTCGGTAGAGAAAAAAAGCCCCGCAAGCAAAATCGCCAAGGCTGCCAACGAAATGAGCAACGGATGCTTCTCTTTCACGGATTACCTCCCATTCAACTTGTTGAAGTGAGCAACCGAATCAGGGCCCAGCTTGCGAATCGATCGCCGACCTTTATCGTGGCCGTAGTATATAAACGCGAAATTTCACCAAACTGGCTCATCGCGCATGGAAATCTTTTGCTCGATGTGGGGTGCTCTTAGCGAACCCCGGGTGAATCTCGGTTATGATTGCCCGGTTCTTGAAATACAGGATTGACCACGTCAAGCCGACTTCGCTACGATGGCGGCCAATAGAGTGATTCCCACCGTTTCACACTGGTCTTGGATGGCTCGCCATGATCCCCGAGCGTTGGAAACGCATTTCGGATCTGCTGGATGAAGCTATGCAGCTTGATTCGGAACAGCGCTTCGCCTTTCTAGAGCGGCTCGCCAGCCGTGACCCAGAGTTACTAGAAGAAGTGGAGTCCCTCCTAGACGCCCACAACAACGCTGAATCCTCCTTCCTTCACCCGGTTAGACCCAACAGTCATCGGAGCGCAGCACCAGGTGTACTCACCGCAATGGCAGGCCGTCGGTTCGGAGACTACCGCATTATTGAGCAGATCGGCGAAGGCGGCATGGGAGAGGTCTATCGCGCGGTTCGCGACGACGATCAATATCACAAAGCAGTCGCCATCAAGTTAGTACGAGCCGGGCAGGATTCCGGTTTTGTGGTTAGCCGATTCCGCAATGAACGTCAGATCCTTGCGAGCCTCGATCATCCAAATATTGCGCGCCTGCTCGATGGTGGAACGACTGAAGAGGGCATGCCGTTCTTCGTGATGGAGCTCATCGAAGGGGAAGCGATCGATAAATACTGCGATCGCCAGCACCTTCCGATTAGGGAACGGCTGGAGCTGTTCATGCGAGTCTGCTCGGCGGTACAGTACGCCCACCAGCGCCTGATCATCCATCGCGACATCAAGCCCGGGAATATCCTAGTGACCCCGGACGGCGTACCTAAGCTTCTCGACTTCGGCATCGCCAAGATTCTCGATAAGGAGGCTGATGACCGCCAGTTCGAACCGACGCTCACTATGTTTCGCGTACTGACGCCTGCATACGCCAGCCCTGAGCAGGTAAAAGGAGAGCCGATCACCACCGCGAGCGATGTGTATTCGTTGGGTGTGGTGCTGTACGAATTGCTTACCGGCCAGCATCCTTATCGTCGGCCCGACCGCACACTCGAGGAGATCGCTCGCGCAGTATGCGACACCGAACCCGAGAAGCCGAGCACAGCCGTGAGAAGGAGGCAGAGTGAGGAGAGCGGTCTGACCTGCAACAGCCCAGCAGATGGCACGCGAGTCTCCGACGGACTCTGGGGAAAACTGAGCAAAAGCCTGCGAGGCGATCTGGACAATATTGTCTTCATGGCGCTGCGCAAAGAACCGAAGCGCAGGTACGCTTCCGTCGAGCAATTTGCCGAAGATGTGCGGCGACATCTCGAGAACTTGCCCGTCCTTGCTCGCAAGGACACTGCCCGGTATCGCACGTCGAAGTTTATCGCTCGCCACAAGGCCGGCGTGGCTGCCACCGCGATCGTGTTCTTGACGTTGCTCGCGGCATTCGTCACTACCATTCGCGAAGAACGTATCGCGCAACACCGCTTTAACGACGTGCGCTCCCTGGCCAATTCGCTGATCTTTGATGTGCATGACTCGATCAAGGATCTCCCTGGTTCCACCCCCGCACGGAAAGTAATTGTCGATCGAGCGCTTCAATATCTCAATTCTCTTGCGCGGGAATCCAGTAAGGATCTCGGATTGCAGCGAGAATTGGCGACAGCGTATGAAAGAGTCGGCCTGGTGCAGGGTCACTACACGCGGGACAACTTGGGAGATACCAAAGGCAGTCTCGATAGCTATCAAAAAGCGCTTGCCATTCGGAAACAGGTCGACTCCAAATCGCGCGATCGGAAGGACCGTTTGGCCTTGGCGCAGACGTACCGTTTCGTCGCGGAGCTGCAGTCGGCCACGGGCAATCCGCATGATGCACGAGACAACATCAATCACGCGGTTGCTGCCTCGGAAGCCCTCAACACAGCTCATCCCAACGATTCCCAAATCCTGTACGAGATGGCATACGACTACCGCGACTCGGGCGGGATTGGTTTTACAGACCATCCCGATCCGCGTCTGACTAGCACTGCGGATTACCGCAAGGCCCTAGCGGCAGACGAAGCCGCCCTTAGAATCCAACCGGATGATCTTCCCACACTCGACGCCTATGCAACGGATTTGAGCCGCATAGGGGACTTCTTGGAGCAAACGGATCCGCAAGCTGCGTTGCCCTACTATCAAAAAGAGTTGGAAATCTCGCAGCAGCTGAGCCAAAAATCGAGCGCAGTCCGATATGCGCGCGGAGTGGCGCTTGCTTACCGCAACATCAGCAGTGTTTACGACGACCTCGGCGACGACGTGCGATCATTTGAGAACGACGTCAAATACTTGACCATCTTGGAGGAAATCAATCGAGAGGATCCCCACAATGTAACCTTGCGCCAGTCACTGGCGATTGCCTATGGGAATACAGCAATGTCGCTCGCGAAGGTGGGCAAGACCAAGCTTGCTCTTGCTGACTGGAGCAAAGGTATCGAGATCATGCGCAAGCTAGTATCGTCGGCCCCGGAGAATACCGCGCAACGCCACTATCTTGCGGGAATTGTGGGGGCGGGAGGGACAATTCTCATGGATGCGCGCAAGCCGAAAGCCGCTCTGAAGCAATTCGAGGAATCGCGCGCCCTTTACCAGTCGCTTCGCGATGCACGCGCTGCCTCCTCATTTGATGTTGCATTGGTGGCAGCTTGCAGCGAAAAGATGGCAGAGGCGGCGGCTCTGTCCGGCCAAGCTCAAGTGGCCGCAGAGCATTTTCATGAGGCACTGGCGGTCGCGGAACCGCTAATCTCGACGACGCCTCCCGATCGGAATGCCTTGTACGTCGCAGCCGACGCATACTCCGGCCTTGGCGATCTCAGCTTCAGGAAGGCTCAGAAGCCCGGACAGACGGCCGCGGGTCGGAAAGCGAACTGGACCGAAGCCCGGTCATGGTATGCGAGGAGCCTTGAGACCTGGCGCCGAATCGAACATCCGATTCACGGTATGCCCGGCAGCGCCTTCGACGTGGGAGACCCGGCGCTGGTCCCGAAGAAATTGCAGCGGTGCGAGGCGGCGCTGGCCGACACGCGTTCCGCCTTGTCGCCCGGCACCGTCGCACCTAGACGGCATAATCCATAAGCTTGACCCCTCCAACTGAAATTGGCCACTCAATCGAGCTGCACATTAAATTTGACGGACTTACCCGCTCCAATGGGTGCCAGACCAATGTCAATCATGCCCGGGGCCGGCGGTGCAGTCCTGACTAGCACGATCTGGCACACGGACTTCTGAAAGATTACATCCACGCACGTGGTCTGATTATTGTCGACGGCATAGGGTCCGCTCACACTCCAATCTGCTCCTTATTGATTGGTCGTGGGGTGAGTGGGGCGCCCCCTTTTCTGGTCTGCAACACTTAGCAACCCGCGTTACACTTACCCCCGCAAATGTTGGCCACCCGCCCGAGACGTGGCCATCCGGCCGGACAACCAAAACCTAGGCGATGGCGACAGCATCGCGGGCCACTTCTCAAAAAGCGGGAGAAGTGGCGCACCCCCAGTTGTCTCGCTTCAATGTTTCAAAAATCCGCGTTATACTTTCCGCGTTAATCGGGCCCACCCCGCCCAGCAAGTGCCAGACCTGGGCCACCCCGCTTGACACTCTCTTTTTAGCCGCGCCTGCCTTCACCACACGTTCATGGGGTAGCCTAGAAGTTGAGAATCACTGGACCCAGTATTGCCCCTGGCACCTCTTCTCCAACTCCGTGCACAACTAGCTCTTTGATGATGTCACGGCAGACCTCGCGTGATTTTTCTCTGCGGTCTATCTTATTTCCTGATGCGTCGCTTCCTGAAATCCATTCCGCGAAGTGTCGCCCTAGTTCTGCGCCCGGCACACGGTCGAAAACTTCAGCTGCCTCTTGCACCGCCCGTTCATGCTCGCCGACAAATTGCTTGAGTTGGATGGGTTGGTGTAGTTTAGCTCTATCCCTAAGGCGGGTTTTTGCTTCGATTTCCGCCTTCTTCTGCTTGCATATGCAATCCTCTCCGTCCAGACCAGTGGGATCTAACATATTTATTGGGTCCGCCAACGCATATCCGTACAGGTTTGGATCGCCACCTCCGAACAGAATCGGATCTTTGGCGGTCCAGCGACCAATGCTCGGGTTGTAATCACGCGCGCCGAAACGCACCAGCTTGGTGTCTTGGTCATACAGCCCGCCAGCAAATCCAAACGGCTGAAATCCAGGATTCGTGTCGTTGATCACGTTGCCGAATTCGTCGTAGTCAATTTGTTCCCCAATTGCGCCGGTGGACGTGTTCACGACCAGACGGGGACTGCCAAGCTGATCAGAGAAGATGCGGTAAGTCACGCCGCCCTGGACCATGTAATCTGGCGATGTCGAGCTACTCGCATAGATGAACTGGCTGACAATCGCATTACTGCCGTTCAACTGCGCAACAATGTGGTCGCCGTCGTAGACAAAGCCTGCGACCAACGCCCCATTGACTTGTTTTCCCGCCCGGCGGTTCTTTGCGTCGACGATATAGGCGATGCTCGTGCCGTTGGGCAAGGTGACTGCGGTTAGATTTCCGAGTACGTCGTACGTGTAGGTTGTGGTTTGTGATCCCACGATCAGACTAGCCAGCTCGCCATTCGCCGTGTAGGTGTACGAAACATTGCCGTAGGTCAGCAGCCGGTCTTGAGCGTCATAGGTCCCAGTCACGGTCCCGGATGGAGTCGTCGCCATTAGCCGGTTCGAGTTGCTGTCATAAGTGTAAGTGGAAAGGACGGTGCCATTCTTCTTGACTCCCGTCAAGCGGCCGGCCACATCGTAGCCGTAAGAGTAGGCATTCTTTTTGCCACCGATAGTTTCCGTCTTGCCGCTGATTCGCCCGTCCGCATCGCGCGTGTATTTTTCGCTATACAGAACCACGGTTCCATGCTTTGCGGTGTAGCCGGTAAGTTCGCCAAAGGTGTCGTAGGTCAGGCTATCGGTCAGGCTTCCGAGCGTGCTCCCTTTAATCAGCCCATCCTTCGGATCGAGCTTGAGGGCAAGCGCGCCAGCCTTCGTCAGGAGACCGTCATTGTCGTACGTGAAAGTCACGGCGTTGCCGCCGTTGATGCTTTCTGATGTCACCCAAAAGTTATTGTTGTAGGCGCGGCTTACGGTGCCAGCGACCGTACCCGTCAAGGCCGAAGAGGTTGGCAACGGGCCGTTATAACCATAGGCCAGAGCCTCGCCTCCATTGATGGATGCGCTGCTCAGGTTTCCAGTATTTGCGTCGTAGGAGTAGGTGATGGTCTCGGTTGGTGTCGTTGTGGAGGCAAGGCGTCCGGCATTGTCATAGCCGAACTGGATCGCTTGCCCGTCGGGGCGAGTGATCGTCGTCAGGTCCCGATCTGCATTGTAGGTATAGCTTGTCGCCCCCGTCCCCGGAACGTTCGGCGGCGTATAAGAAGACATCTCGTCGACCGCGGTGTACGAAAAGTCGTGCGCAGATTTCCCAGGAGGTGTCACGGACGCGAGATTGCCATTGGCGTCGTAGGTATAGTTGATGGCTCGCCCGTCAGGCAACGTTTCCGTTGCCAGGCGCCCCGCTGCGTCATGGGTAAAGCCAGTCGTTTGGTTCAGGGGATCGGTGCTGCTGGCGAGAAAACCATTCGCGTCGTAGGTCAGTTTGCTCGCGCGCGTCCCTTGCGTGATGGTCGAGAGGCGCCCGTTCGCGTCGTAGGCGAATTGGACGGGAAGGAGAGCTCCAACCTGCACGCTACTGATTCGCTCAAGTGAGTCGAGAATGGTGGTCGTCGGACGCTTCACTGGAGTTGTATCGACTAACGTTTTGGTAGAAGTTGTGAAAACGGACGTGTATTTGCGGCCATTGACGGTCCCTGTATCGGTTTGTGTGCTCAGGCTGAATGGGTTGCCCTGGGTGAAGCTCGCAGTGCGCGAACCGGTGATGTTCATGGTCAAGCTGCCCTGCGTCAATGTTTCGCTCGTCAGCACTGGCGACTGAAGTCCAAAGCGCGGATCTGGGCCCAGAGTCTGGCCGTGGGAGGTGCCGTCGGGCAGTGTGGTGTTCTCGGAGAGCTGTCCCTTTTGCAGACTCGTGCTTGAGCTTGCCTGCAAACCGTCCGGCCACACGTTGACGTGCTGTTCCGACTGAGGTTGCGTGCCGTCTTGAATCCAGGGCAGAGTGAGAGCGTTCTGATAACTGCTGGTCCGCCCCATGGAGGTGGTTTCGCCAACGGTCCAGCCAATGCCGGAAGTCGCGATGGTGCGGCTCAATTGCACGAAGCCACCCAGCGAGTCGGCATCCTTAGCTAGTCTGCCGTTACTGTCGTAGGTGTAAGTAAAAGTGTTTCCGTTCTGGTCGGTGCGCGACATGAGCAGACCGGTGCTGCTGTTGACGAACGTCTCGGATTTGCCCAGGGGATCGGTCACCTGGCTCAGGAAGCCGTTGCTGTCCACGCCCAACATCGTGGTTTGTCCAAAGGGAGAAACGATGGCAGTCGGCTGCTCGGCGTCGCGCTGGATGGTGGTCGTGTTGCCCGTGGCATCGGTTACCGTCACGAGGCTGCCCTTGCTGTCGTAACCAAACTGGTAGACCAACGCTCCGGTTAGCGGTCTGAGGGTTTGGAGATGCTCCCCTTTAGAAGAGAAGACAAACACTTCACTGCCATCTTCCGAAGTGAGCAGAAGGGTGCTATTGAAGCTGACCGGAGTACCCAATTGGTATCCGTTGCGCTGGCTGCCATCGCCGAGGAATAGCGTGTTGGTGCCGGCGTCGTAGGCGTGGTGAACACTTAGCGTCCAGCCGCCGAGCATAGCGGCATCCGCAGTGGCGACGGCATCCCCCGGGGCGCCGGGAGCACGGCCGCTTTCATAGTGGAGTTTGAATCCGGTGCCCACGATCGGCACATCTTCGCCTAGGCTCTGGGTCTGGCAGCCAATGGTTGAGTGACCATTCTGCTTGCAGTCATCATCGGGGTTGTAGTCGGGAGTGTCCGTGAACGACAACGTCCATGAGGTTGTTTGGACAGTTCCCTGCGCCTGGAAACCCCAGTTCCCCATACTGAGGCTCTGGGCTGGACTTGGAAGGGAAAGAGTCTGGGGCCAGTTGGAGGCGGGATACAGGGGGAAATCAATGGGAAACGTGTTCTCATTGCCACTACAGTCTATCTGTGTGACTGTCCCGCTCCCGATAGCAGACCCCTGAAAGGTGAAAGTGCCATTGGAGGGGCTGACGGTTAGAGCCCACCTAGACGCGGGTAAAGGACCAGCCCCCACAAACTTGTTAGACGACTGGCCCGAGGGAATACAAGGATCGATCTTGGTAACGTCAAAGGAAAGCGAAAGGCTCGAATCGTCCCCTCCCCATCCCGCCAGGTTGCACGCCGCGCCGGCAACGGTCGTGATCGTATTGCCGGATGCGGAAAGATTTGTAGTGCAGGCCCCCTGGGGATCACCACTGCACGCTCCCGAAGCAGTTCCGGTCAAGGTGTAGCTTCCCTGGAAAGAGGGGATGGGCGTATAGCAAGCCTGACCCCACGCAGCCACGCAGTTGATGGTTGCAATCGCACCAAGTACCAGATTCCTCAGATGTCTCATGATCTCTCCCCCTTTGACCTCGGTGGTCGGCGCTCTTGCGAAACGGGGCCAGTCGCCGAAACCGCCCTGTACTGCAAAAACGTAAAAGGCGCCGAAAACGGCTCATCTTTCGTCGATTTTTTTGGAGGCTGACCATTGCCCGGCTGCTTCGAAGCAAGAGTTGTATTTACAGTCGTTTAATGCCCGACTTTGATTGACTTCCTGGAATAGAAGGGATAGATTCTACCCACCTCAGCGAGCTGTCCCCCATGGATGTTAGAGTCCCTTCGGCTTCGAGGCTGCCCAGCCCGGTGACTGAGCTACTCCAGCGATGGACTGATGGCGACGAACTTGCCAGGGATGCTCTCGTTCCTCTTGTGTATGACGAACTCCGTCGTGTTGCCCGGCGGTGTTTGGTCGGCCAGAGACGGGATCACACACTACAGAGCACAGCTCTCGTTCACGAAGTCTTTCTTCGCCTTATCGATCAAAAATCGGTACGCTGGGATGATCGAATGCACTTCTTCGCCGTGGCTGCGCAACTCATGCGCCGCATTCTCGTTGATCATGCTCGAAGGCGAAACGCCGTGAAGCGCGGCGGCAACAACATCACTCTAACTTTGGACGAGCGAGTAGTCTCGGCGAAACAGCGCGAGCTCGATGTTGTCGCTCTCGATGACGCGTTGAACGAGCTTTCGCGCATGAATCCACAACACTGTCAGATCGTTGAAATGCGCTTTTTCACCGGTTTGTCGATCGAGGAAACGGCACAGGCCTTGGGGATTTCGCCCGCGACCGTCAAGCGCGATTGGGCGGTCGCCCGTGCGTGGCTCTACCGCGAATTAACGCGGACCACACCTCTATGACACCGGAGCGATGGGCGAATGTGAATGACCGGCCGCAATGAGCGATGCACCTCCCGGCCGTACCGATATGGATCCAGTTCTTCCGACCGAGTGCGACTGGGCGCCTTGAATTCCCCGCCAGGTTAAAGCAGAACGACGACATAGGCTGAACCTCGAAATCGGATGTACATCGTGCGGGACCCACCATTCCGAGTTCTTAAACGCATTGTCACCCATTTTTTATCCCAGCTTGACTTCCATTTGTTTTCTTCTCAGCACAGGTGATCCTGCATTCGAGTCCTCCGGTCCAGAAACGCGCTTGGAGGAGATCAATCGCGATCTCCCCGAAGCCGACTGCTGGCCCGGAATGATTTTCGGCTAGCCCTTCACTGGGGCGTAATTTGCCGAGGTAGTAGGAGTGGCCACATTGCGAGCAGGCGATTCGGAGCCGGTTTATTTGCCTTGGTGCTTGGCGTACTCTTCGGGCAAGCGTAGACGAGGTTCTTAAGCTCCTACACTCGCGGATCTGACCAGAGCTGACGTACGCGGAGTTTCCGCCATTCTGCCAAAGTACAGTTGGTAGGAACGGTGGATTCCGTACATCACCGGGAATACCACCAGCGCCAGTCCCCACCCCATGTGAGAGCTGACCGCCTGGACCATGGTGGTGACTCCTGCACTGACCACGTAGTAGGGGAACGAGAGATGCGCCAGGCTCCACCAGATCTGTCCTGCCGCCTTCCCTTCGCTCACGGCTATGATCGCGGCCACCGGCGCGGTCTGTCCCAGGAACAAAGTGGCTGTCGCCAGCGCCAGTCCCAGGGTACTGGAACTCCACTGCATCCCACGCAGCCAGTCAGCATGGAACATCAGGCTTGCCAGACAATTGGCAAACGCCATCATGCTGAGGTTGAATGCCATCTGCTGCGGGTTGAATTTCGCGTCCTTCCGCGGCCAGCACTGCACCACCGATGAAACGCAGGCGACCACCACCGCTTCGGCAGCGCTCAGACTGACGACTGCCGTGAGCAGGAATGGTAGATTGACCGACATGTTGCCGTTAATTCCTGGCAGCTTGACTTTCATCCGCGACGTCACTGCCGCCAGTACCAGAACCGCCAGGGCGAAGTATATATGCAGCGTATGGCTTGCGCATCCTGCATATCCGACGATGCTTACTGCAGCCAGCATCATTGCGCCGATGAACGTCTTAATTCGCCGTGTATCGTTCATGATCCGTGTCCTTTCTGTTTCAAATTCACACGGCTAATTACTGTTCACCAGCAGCACCGGAAAACGCACCGTTCCCTCCCAGAAGGGACGAACCCCAGACCACGCTGCTTCCGGCGACGCCGGTTGAAGAACCCCAGACTACGCTGAACCCGCTCGTGGTATTGCTGCCCCACACCACCGAACTGCCCCACACGACGGAACTGCCCGAAACGTTCGTGCCCCATACCACCGATGATCCCCAAACCACGGACGTGCCCCACACCACCGAGGATCCAGCGACTGAGCTGTTTCCGTTCGACAACGTGACTGAGTTCGTTGAAGAGTTATAGACCGCCGTCGGCGACAATGCCGAGCCCACCGATGCCGGCGCCAAGTCGTTGTTGGCCAGCGCCGCGCCCAGGTCCATATACCCTGCGCCCACCGTGAACAGATCGTAATAAGAGGTGTAGGTCTGCCCGGTAGTCGGGTCTGTTGCCGTGGAGGACGTCGGGAAGGTCTTGTACGCAGTCTTCATTAGACGCGCCTTGACTTGGTCCGGCTTCAACGAAGGATGCTGTTGCAGCAGCAGCGCTACGCCACCGGCCGCAGCCGGCGTCGCCATACTGGTTCCGCTCAAGATGAAGTAGTCGTGGTTGGTGTAGTTGCCTGCCACGTCATTGCCGGGGTACTCGCTCTCAAGTGTGCTCGCGTGTGCCTCCAACGAGACCACCAGGTTGCCCGGAGCCACGATGTCCGGCTTTACCACGTGGTCGTACGTGGTCGGACCCTTCGAACTGTAACTCGCAATCTGGTCATCGGTCCGCGAGTAGGTGCCCATCGACTTCATAGCGCCCACAGTCAACACCAGCGGATCGTTACCCGGCGCAGCCACGGTTCCGTAGCCACTGCTGCCGTTCACGCTGATGCGGCCAAAATTGCCCGCCGCAGCGACCACAACGATGCCGCTGTTCCACGCCGATTCCACCGCCTGGCACAGAGGATCTTGCGCATAGCCGACCGAGATTCCGCGGCCCAGTGACAGGTTGATGACTTTAATGTTGTATGTATTCTGCAGCGCGATGGCTTGCTGAATGGCCGCAATCACCATGCTGTCGCTGCCCGAGCCGTTGGCGTCCAGAACGCGGAGATCAACCAGATTCACATTAGGCGCCACACCGGCGTAACGTCCACTGGACCTGTAACCGCTTCCGCCAATGATCCCCGCCACGTGCGTGCCATGTCCGTACAGGTCGTAAACCAGATGACCGTAGGCGTTGTAGTCGGTCGTCCCGGTGAAGTCCTGGTGATAGACCACGCGCGAATAGGTTTGCGTCGAATCCCACAGGTCGCGATGATTGTCGTTGATGCCGCTGTCGATGACGGCTACGCCAATGCCGGTTCCGTCGTAGCCGGCGTTCCAGGCGGCGCTGACGTTCATCGCCGCGTCGGTATAGTCGTCCATCCCTTTCAGCGAATGGTCGATGCTCACGGACGCGATCTCGGGATCAGCCTCCAGCGCAGGCAGGGCACTGACCGGAATCGTAAAGGCTGCGCCCTTAATCACGTGCAGCTTCGCATGCAGGCTCCCACCCCTTCCCTGCATTGTGGCGTAGTGCGCTGCCGACGGCACCTGTTTGTATTGCACAATGACCTTCACGGTCTGGCCCTTTGCGGATCCCTGATGAGCTTTCGCCAGGAGTCCCGAGAGTTCGGGAGCGATGCGGGAGAATCGGCCGCTCATTTCGCCGGCCTTGGGTTTGGTCCCGCGCTGTCCAAACGCCATCCCCGTTGCCAGGAGAAGCATCAGGCTCAAGCTCTTACCCCAGGCGGCATTGTGTCGTTCTCTGCGCCCCGCAGGTTTCGGTGATTTCTTCGTGTGCTTCATCAGATCTCACCCTTCTTTCTTGATGGGGGGAAGATAGAGCTTCGTACCCAGTCCTGCTGGTGCACGGGAGCAGCCAATCGAAGTCTTGTGAATGATTGTTTCTATTGGAGATCGTCGGAGCCTGCCCCGGTTGGTTGAGCCACTCTGTCCCGCCGGCGCGGGCATGGGACACACTGTCCCAACCAAGTTTGGGAGTGAATGTGACCTCGGTCTTGTAGGTTGGTTACCGGAGTCTTCTTGGAGTGGG
>Ga0209698_10002838_pt1 | contig 19352 bp, 18 predicted proteins | sample LitLauG_LLR_2012_FD_187203 | JGI IMG/M metagenome (GOLD analysis project Ga0209698, IMG submission 187203) | Freshwater sediment microbial communities from Pennsylvania, USA - Little Laurel Run_MetaG_LLR_2012 (SPAdes) (version 2) | ecosystem: Environmental > Aquatic > Freshwater > Creek >...
AGCACGCGAGCGACATCGCCAAGGAGTACTACGCGAGCTTCACGCTGGACCGGCCGAACAAGGTCCATCTCGGGATGCTCTCCGCCGAAGGCGGCGTCGAGATCGAAGAGGTCGCCGCGACGAACCCCGACGCGATCGCACGACTCGCGATCGACCCGGTCCGCGGACTCGACCTGGAGACGGCCCGGCGGTGGGTCGCCGAGGCGGGGCTCGACGAGGCGGCGCGCGAGCAGGCGGCCGTGCTGCTGTGCGACCTGTACCGCTGCTACGTCGAGGGCGACTGCGACCTCGCCGAGATCAACCCGCTGATCCTTACGACCGGGGGCCGGGTGCACGCCCTCGACGCGAAGGTCACCCTGGACGACAACGCGACGTTCCGCCACCCTGAGTGGGCCGAGTTCGCCGCGACCGAGACCGAGGACCCGCGCGAGCAGATGGCGCGCGACCGCGGGCTCACCTACATCGGCCTCGACGGGACCGTCGGGATCATCGCCAACGGCGCGGGCCTGGCGATGAGCACGCTCGACGTCGTCAACCAGGCGGGCGGCTCGGCCGCGAACTTCCTGGACATCGGCGGCGGTGCGAACGCCGACGTCATGGCCTCGGCGCTCGAGGTCATCAACTCCGACCCGAAGGTCACCTCGATCTTCGTGAACATCTTCGGCGGGATCACCCGCGTCGACGAGGTGGCCAAGGGGATCCTGGCGGCGCTCGAGCGCGTCGAGATCGCCGCGCCCATCGTGCTGCGCCTCGACGGCACCAACGCGGAGGCGGGCCGCGAGCTGCTCGCACCGCACCTATCGGACCGGCTCATCGCGGAGCCCACGATGCTCGCGGCCGCGGCACGCGCCGTCGCACTGGCAGGAGGCTGACATGTCGATCTTCGTCGACGAGAACACAAAGGTGATCGTCCAGGGCCTGACGGGAGGGCAGGGCCGGTTCCACGGGGTGCGCAACCGCGACTACGGCACCAAGGTCGTCGGCGGGGTCACACCCGGCAAGGGCGGCCAGGACGTCGAGGGCATCCCCATCTTCAACTCGGTCAAAGACGCGGTCGCCGAGACCGGTGCCACGGCGTCGTTCGTCAGCGTGCCACCGAGGTTCGCCTCCGACGCGATCATCGAGGCCGCCGAGGCGGGGATCGAGTTCGTCGTGTGCATCACCGAGGGGATTCCCGCGCACGACGAGGCTCGCTGCTACAACCGGCTCGTCGAGGAGTTCCCCGCAACGCGGCTCCTCGGCCCGAACTGCCCGGGGATCATCAGCCCCGGGAAGTGCAACATCGGGATCACCTCGGGTGACATCGCACTGCCCGGCGGGCCCGTCGGCATCGTGTCGCGCTCGGGGACCCTGACCTACCAGGCGCTGCACGAGCTCTCCGCGAAGGGCATCGGCCAGACGACCTGCGTGGGCATCGGCGGGGACCCGGTTCCCGGGACGAACTTCATCGACTGCCTCGCGGCCTTCGAGGCCGACGACGAGACGAAGGCGGTCATGATGATCGGCGAGATCGGGGGCTCCGAGGAGGAGCGGGCCGCGAGCTGGATCCGCGCGCACATGTCCAAGCCGATCGTCTCGTACATCGCCGGCGTGACGGCGCCCCCGGGTCGAAAGATGGGGCACGCCGGCGCGATCATCTCGGGCTCCAAGGGCACGGCCCAGGCCAAGATGGAGGCCCTCGCCGCGGCCGGCGTGACCGTGGCGAAGAACCCGACCGAGGCCGGCGAGCGCATGGTCGACATCGTCCGCAGCCTGTAGCCGCGATGGCCACCGCCGTGCTGGTCTCGGGGACCGGCACCATCCTCGAGGCGATCTTGGGCGCGGAGGTCCCCGTCGGTGTCGTCGTCGCGGACCGCCCGTGCCGCGGACTCGTGGTGGCCGCACGCGGCGGGGTTGAGACCGTGCTCGTCGACCGCGCGGAGCACGGGGGGTTCTCACCGAGCTTCGACCGCGAGGCCTACTCGGCGTCGCTCGCCGACGCGCTCGAGCAGCGCGGCGTCGACCTTGTGTGCATGGCGGGGTTCGGCACGGTGCTCGCGGCGTCGTTCTTCGAGCGCTTCGAGGGCCGTGTGCTCAACACGCACCCCTCGCTGCTGCCTGCGTTCCGCGGCTGGCACGCCGTTCGCGACGCGCTCGCGGCCGGTGTGACGACGACGGGGTGCACGGTGCACGTCGCGACCGCGGAGCTCGACGAGGGCCCGATCCTCAGCCAGGAGCCCGTCGAGGTTCGTGACGACGACGACGAGGCGACGCTGCACGAGCGGATCAAGGCCGTCGAGCGGCGGCTCTATCCGCTTACGATCCTGCTCGTGAGAGCCGCCCTGGCGAGGGGGGACGAGCCAGCGTCGCTGGCACGACCGGAGGCGAAGGACTGATGCGAGCACTGCTGAGCGTCTACGACAAGCGCGGCCTCGAGGCGCTCGCACGCGGGCTGCGCGAGCTCGGCTGCGAGCTGGTGGCCTCGGGCGGCACGGCCGCCGCGCTTGCGACCGCGGGGATCGAGCACCTCGACGTCACGGAGGTGACGGGCTCGCCCGAGATGCTCTCGGGGCGCGTCAAGACCCTCCACCCCGCGCTGCACGGCGGGATCCTGGCGAACCGCGACGAGCCGTCGCACCTCGAGGACCTCGAGGCGCAAGGGATCACGGGGATCGACCTCGTCGTGTGCAACCTGTACCCGTTCCGCGACAGGCCGTCGATCGAGATGATCGACGTGGGCGGGCCGACGATGGTCCGGGCCGCGGCGAAGAACCACGCGCACGTCGGGATCCTCGTCGACCCCGACGACTACGACGCCGCGCTCAGCGAGCTCCGCGACGCGGGCGGGCTCAGCGCGACGACCAAGGTCGCCCTGGCGCGCAAGGCGTTCGCCCACACTGCCGCCTACGACGCGGCCATCGTGACGTGGTTCGACACCACGCTCGCACCGCCCAGCGGGCTGCCCGCCTCGGTGCACCTCACGCTCGAGCGTGCCGAGGAGCTGCGCTACGGCGAGAACCCCCACCAAAGGGGGGCCCGCTATCGCATCGAGGGTCGCGACTCGTTCTGGGACTCGGTCGACCAGCACGCCGGCAAGGCGCTCAGCTACCTGAACCTGTTCGACGCGGACGCGGCATGGCGGCTCGCCCACGAGCTCGCCGCGGACACCGAGCTGTGCGCCGCGGTGATCGTCAAGCACGCGAACCCCTGCGGGGCAGCGGTGGCCGCGGACCAGACCGAGGCGTTCCGACGCGCGCTCGCCGCCGACGAGACGAGCGCGTTCGGCGGGGTGATCGCGATCGCGGGCACCATCGACGAGGCGGTCGCCGAGGCGATCGCCGGCGGTCCCCAGGCCGACGTGGTGATCGCCTCGGGGCTCACCGACGCGGCGCGCGGCCTGCTCGTGGCGCGCCGCAAGGCGACGAGGCTCCTGACCGCCGCGCGGCCCGAGCCGCCGACGGTGTCACTGCGCACCATCGGCGACACGGTGCTCTACCAGGACCCCGACGCCTTCGAGCGGCCGCCGGCGCTGTGGGAGACCGCGACGAACAGGGCGCCGAGCGCCGCGGAGCTCGCGGACCTCATCGTCGCGTGGCGCGTCTGCGGCCGCACCTCGTCGAACGCGATCGTCCTCGCGCGTGGCGGCGTCGCCGTGGGCATCGGCGCGGGCCAGCAGTCCCGGGTGGTCGCGGCGGACCTCGCGGTCGCCAAGGCGGGCCCGACCGCCGAGGGCGCCGTGGCCGCCTCCGACGCGTTCTTCCCGTTCCCCGACGGCATCGCGGCGCTCGCGGACGCCGGCGTGACCGCCGTGGTCCAGCCGGGCGGGTCGATCCGCGACGCCGAGGTGGTGGCCGCCGCCGATCAGGCCGGGATCGCGATGGTCATGACCGCCGAGCGGCACTTCCGACACTGACAGGAGCCCCGATGCCACCGATCCTCCTCGACGGCGAGCGCGTCGCGCGCAAGATGAAGGCCGAGCTCGCTGAGCGCGTCGCCAAGCTCGCGGCGAGGGGGCGCGAGGTGGGGCTCGGGACGATCCTCGTCGGCGACGACGTCCCGTCGGCGCGCTACGTCGCGCTCAAGCACGAGGACTGCGCGGAGGTCGGGATCCGCTCGCACCACGTGCACCTCTCCGACGGCGCCACCGAGGCCGACGTGCTCGACGCCGTCGAGGGGTTCAATGCCGACCCCGCCGTCGACGCGTTCTTGGTCCAGGTCCCGCTGCCCTCGGGGATCGCCGAGGAACGCGTGCTGCTCGCCGTGGACCCCGACAAGGACGTCGACGGGCTGCACCCGGTCAACCTCGGCCGCCTGGTCATGGGCGCGCCGATGGTGCTGCCCTGCACCCCCGCGGGGATCGTGGCGCTCCTCGCGCACTACGCCGTTCCCGTGGAGGGGCGCCATGTGGTCGTCATCGGGCGGGGGCTGACGATCGGACGGCCGCTGGCGCTGCTGCTCGCCACCAAGCGCGCCGGGTGCAACGCGGCGGTCACCGTGGTGCACACCGGCGTCGAGCACTTCGACGAGCTGGTGCGCTCCGCGGACGTCGTCGTGGCCGCGGCGGGTCGCGCGGGACTCGTGACGCCTGCAATGATCAAGCCCGGAGCCGCCGTCGTCGGCGCGGGGACGAGCTGGGAGGGCAGGCGGTTGCTGAGCGACGTGGACGAGGCAGTCGCCGACGTGGCCGGCTGGATCACGCCGCGCCTCGGCGGCGTGGGACCCATGACGCGCGCGATGCTCCTCGAGAACGCCGTCGCGGCCGCGGAGCGCCGCACGTGAGCGCCCGCGCGGCCGAGGAGCGGCCCTGGGGCAGCTTCGTGGTGCTCGACGCCGACGAGTCGAGCAAGGTCAAGCGGATCACGATCCGCCCGGGCGGACGGCTCAGCTACCAGTCGCACACCCGGCGATCCGAGCACTGGGTCGTCGTCTCGGGGACCGCCGAGGTCCTCCTCGACGGCGACGTGCACCTCGTCGGCCCCGGGGAGTCCATCGACGTCCCGACCGGCGCGCGGCACCGGTGCGCGAACGGCGGCGACGACGACCTCGTCTTCGTCGAGGTCCAGCTCGGCGACTACTTCGGCGAGGACGACATCGTGCGCTACGACGACGACTACGGCCGAGCCAGCTAGGTGCGGATCGACGGGCTCCTCGCCGCCGGCCGAACCACGTCGTTCGAGTTCTTCCCGCCGGCCAACGACGAAGAGGCGCGCACCCTCGACGCCGCGCTCTTGGACCTCGAGGCCCTCGAGCCCAGCTTCGTGTCGGTCACCTACCGCGGAGGGGCGGCCTCCCGGGTGCGCACCTACGAGCTGGTGCGCACCCTGCACGCCCGAGGGCACACCGAGGCGATGGCGCACCTGACCTGCGTGCACCACACCCGCGACGAGCTCGTCGAGATCCTCTCGGACTATGCCGAGGCGGGTATCGAGAACCTCATGCTGCTCGCCGGCGACCCCGACCCGGCGACGGGCGCGGCGGGCGAGCTGCGCCACGCGATCGACCTGGTGCGCCTGGCCCGCGAGGTGGGCACCTTCTGCGTGGGCGTCGCGGGGCACCCCGCCGGGCATCCGGACTCACCTGACCTCGCGACGGACCGGCGCTTCCTCGCCGAGAAGCTCCTGGAAGCGGACTTCGCGGTGACCCAGATGTTCTTCGAGGCCGCCGAGTGGCGAGGGCTCGTCGACGACCTCGCCGCGCTCGGGGTCGACAAGCCGGTGGTTCCCGGGATCATGCCGGTGACGACCCTCGCGTCGGCGCGGCGGATGCGCGCGCTCGGTGGCGTGGTGCCCGACTGGCTGGAAGCGATGCTCGCCGACGCGGCGCCGCGGGGCGCCGCGGCGGTGCGGGCGGCCGGCATCGACGCGGCAACCGGCCTGTGCCGGGACCTGCTCGACGACGGCGCGCCGGGCCTGCACTTCTACACGCTCAACCGGTCGACGGCGACGCGCGAGATCTCCGAGCGGCTTGCGGGCTGATCAGCGCGCAGCGAGCGCGCGCGACTCGGCGACGAGCTCGGGGACGAAGCGCGCCGCGTCGACGGTGCCGACCCCGGTCGCCAGGTCGTAGCCCGCGGTCGCGCGGAAGCCCGTGACCGTGTCGGTCCGCGTCGCCGAGGCCGCCCAGCTCACCGTGTTGTTGCCCGACACCACGTCGACGATCCCCGCGGCGTGCGCGGCGGACAGCGCGTAGAGCGCGGGGTTGAGCACGCCGAGCCCGTGGCCCGCCTCCTCGTCGGCGAGCGCGACGATCGCGGCGAACAGCGGGGCCGCCTCGCTCGTCCCGCACATCGTCTCCCAGTTGCCGGTCGTCCCCGGGAACGACACGTACGTGTCGACGACCGCGGTGCACGACGCGCTCATCGACACGTCGGGAACGCCCCGGGCGGCACCGACCACCTGGGCGACGCCGCGCTGCCACGCGGGCCGCGCGAAGAACACCGAGCGCCCCCCGCCCGAGGCGTCGGGCACCGAGGGGAGCTGGGGGAACCGGTCGTTCCAGGTCACCGCGCGGGCGATCGCCCTGCCGCTCGCGTCCAGGTCGACCCTCGTGCCGCCGACGGCGGTGACGAGCGGGTCAGAGGCCGGCCAGCTCGTCACGCGCGACGTGTAGATCGCTGGCGGCGTGGACTTGAAGTCGGTCGCACCCAGGTCGCCTGACCCCGACACGACCGAGATGCCCGCCGCCGCTGCGGCCACGTAGGCCGAGCGAAGCGGCGAGAGCTGCGCGAATCCATGGAAGGTCTGCTCGGTCGCCCCGAAGCTCTGGGAGATCACGGTGCCGAGCCGGTGGGTCACGACGTAGCGCTCGGCCGTGACGATGTCGGGGAAGCCGCTCGTCCCCTCGACCTCGTCGGTGGGGGTCTCGACGAGCAGGATCGACGCGCCCGGTGCGAGTGCGTGTGCCCACTCGACGTCGAGCGAGGTCTCCGACGCCCACCCCGGCCGGTCCTTGCCCGAGGCCCCGAAGGCGGGGATCGGCCCGGCGGGCGTGATCACCTTGAACGACGGGGGCGCGGGCAGGTGGAACGCGGCGTCGAAGCTGGCGAGGTCCGCGGTGATCGTCGGCGAACCGAACGCGTCGACGACGACGATGGTCTCGCCGCGCCCGTCGACGCCCCTGGCGTACAGGGGCGCGAGGTCGTAGCCCGCGCGGATCTGCGCGGGCTCGTAGCAGGTCACCCTGCCGCTCGTGCGCGCGAGGCACGACGCCGTCGTCGGCGGCGAGCGGCGCGCCGTGATCGCGCCGAGCCGCGCCTGCGGCACGAGTCGCACGGTGCTGCGTGCCGCGGGGGCCGGTCCGCGGTGCTGGACGCTCGAGGCGACCGCCGCCGCGAGGAGGGCGACTGCTGCGAGGAGTGCGGTGGTTCGTCTCACGTGAGGGCCGCTCACCGAGGGTGACGAGCGTCGCCGGATCGTACCAACGGCGACGAGCTCGGGGGCATCGCGTCGGGCGCCAAGGTGACTTCGGACCCTAAGGGCCAACGCGGCCCTCGCCTAGGCTGCGCGCATGGCTGACAACATCACGATGGGCCCCGACGGGGCCCTGCACGTCCCGGACGCACCGATCATCCCGTTCATCGAGGGCGACGGCACGGGCGTCGACATCTGGCCCGCCGCCAAGCTCGTCCTCGACGCCGCTGCTGCCAAGTACGGAAAGACCGTGGCGTGGAAGGAGGTCCTCGCGGGGGAGAAGGCCTTCAACGAGACCGGCAACTGGCTGCCCGACGAGACTGTCGAGGCGTTCCGCACCCACCTCATCGGCATCAAGGGCCCCCTGACGACGCCGATCGGCGGCGGCTTCCGCAGCCTCAACGTCGCGCTTCGCCAGCTGCTCGACCTGTACGTCTGCCTGCGCCCTGTGCGGTGGTTCGCGGGGGTTCCCTCGCCGGTCAAGCGCCCGGACCTCGTCGACATGGTGATCTTCCGCGAGAACACCGAGGACGTCTACGCCGGCATGGAGGTCGAGGCAGGCACCCCCGAGGCCGAGGAGCTGCGGACCTACCTGATCGACAAGTTCGGCTGGAAGATCCGTGAGGGCTCAGGGATCGGGATCAAGCCCATGAGCGAGTACGGCTCCAAGCGCCTGATCCGCGCCGCGATCAGCTACGCGCTCAGCCACGGGCGCGAGTCGGTGACGATGGTCCACAAGGGCAACATCCAGAAGTTCACCGAGGGCGCGTTCATGAACTGGGGCTACGACCTGGTCCGCGAGGAGTTCGCCGACGTCGCCGTCGGATGGGAGGACTGCGGCGGCAAGCCCGACGGCAAGCTGCTCGTCAAGGATGCAATCGCCGACATCACCCTCCAGCAGGTCCTGACGCGCCCGGCCGAGTTCGACGTGATCGCCACGCCGAACCTCAATGGCGACTACCTCTCCGACGCGCTGGCCGCCCAGGTCGGCGGCATCGGGATCGCCCCGGGGGCGAACATCAACTACGTCACGGGCCACGGCGTCTTCGAGGCCACCCACGGCACCGCGCCCAAGTACGCGGGCCAGGACAAGGTGAACCCCGGCTCGGTGCTGCTGAGCGGCGTGCTCATGTACGAGCACCTCGGCTGGACCGAGGCCGCGAGCGCGATCGTGGCCGCCCTCGAGGCGACCATCGCCGACAAGATCGTGACCTACGACTTCGCCCGCCAGATGGAGGGCGCCACCGAGGTCAAGTGCTCGGAGTTCGCGAGCGCCATCGTCGACCGGCTCTAAGAGCCCCGTCCTCCAGGAGAGCCACATGGCCACCGCACCCGTCAACGTCACGGTCACCGGCGCCGCCGGGCAGATCGGCTACCAGCTGTTGTTCAGGATCGCCTCGGGCCAGCTGCTCGGGCCCGACACCCCCGTCGTGCTCCGGCTGCTCGAGATCGAGCCCGCGATGCGTGCGCTCGAAGGCGTCGTCATGGAGCTCGACGACTGCGCGTTCCCGCTGCTCGCGGGCGTGGAGCCGACGAGTGACCTCGGCCATGCCTTCGACGGGACCAGCTGGGCCCTGCTCGTCGGGTCGGTCCCGCGCAAGGCCGGCATGGAGCGCGGCGACCTGCTGAGTGTGAACGGCGGGATCTTCAAGCCCCAGGGCGCGGCGATCGCGGCGAACGCGGCCAGCGACGTGCGCGTGCTCGTCGTGGGCAACCCGTGCAACACCAACTGCCTCATCGCTCGCAGCGCGGCGCCCGAGGTGCCGGCCGACCGCTGGTTCGCCATGACCCGTCTCGACCAGAACCGCGCCCAGACCCAGCTGGCGCGCCGCGCCGGGGTCGGCGTCGAGGAGGTGCGCAACCTCGCGATCTGGGGAAACCACTCCGCGACGCAGTTCCCCGACTTCGAGAACGCCACGATCGCCGGCAAGCCCGCGCCCGAGGTCGTCGGCGACGACGCGTGGCTCCAGGGCGACTTCCTTGCGACCGTGCAGAAGCGCGGTGCGGCGATCATCGAGGCGCGCGGTGCGTCCTCGGCCGCCTCCGCCGCCAATGCGGCGATCGACACGGTCGTCTCGCTGACGCGCCCGACGCCCGAGGACACCTGCACGTCGGTGGCCGTGAGCACGACCGGCGACTACGGCGTGCCCGAGGGGCTCATCTTCGGCCTCCCGGTCGTCGCCGACGGGCTCGGGGCCTGGTCGGTCAAGCCGGGCATGGCCCACTCCGAGTTCGCCGCGGACCGCATCCGGGTCACGACCGAGGAGCTGGTCTCCGAGCGCGACGAGGTGCGCGCGCTCGGGCTCATCGCCTGAGCGGGGCCCCCACCCCGCAGCGTGGCGCGTCGCTCAGAGCCTCGTCGCGGCCTCGAGCGCGAGGCGGAACAGCCCGTCGCGCACCGGGGTGTGCTTGTTCCATCCCCGCTCCTGCCAGGTCTCTCCCGCGACCGAGTCGCCCGCGTAGAGCAGCTGGGCGAAGCGCACCCCGCGGAACCGTGCGACGGCCATGAACGCGGAGGCCTCCATCTCGACGGTCAGGCAGCCCTCCTCGAGCCGTCGCTCGATCCGGCTCCGGGCCTCCCGGTAGAACGCGTCGGTGGTCCAGGTCTTGCCCACGAGATAGGGGATCCCGCGCTCGTAGAGCAGGTCGGCGAGCACGGTCACGCCGTGGGGGTCCGCCGCGACGGTTCGCGAGGCCACGAGGTAGTGAAACGACGTGCCCTCGTCGCGGACCGCCTCGTCGACGACGATCGCGTGGCCGAGCACGAGGTCGTCGCGAAGCGCCCCCGCGCCGCCGCACGCGACGATCTGGCGGCAGCCGAGCGCGATGACCTCCTCGAGCATCCCCGCGGCGAGGGGGGCGCCGACACCGGGGTGCACGACCAGCACGTCGGTGCCGTCGACGTCGATGACGTAGAGGGGATTCGGGCCGATCTCCGAGACGAGCCGGCCGACCTGGCGCGCCTCGCCGCGGGCCGCCGCCGCCTCGAGGACCTCTTGGAAGAAGCACAGCACCGCCGCGCGCGGGGCAGGCCCCTCGAGGCTGAGCGGCATCATCCCGGCGCCCGGCTGGATGATGCCCGGGGCAACGAGGTCGTCCTCGAGCAGCGCGAGGGCCTCGTTCGGGTCGACGTGGTGCGCCGTCGGCCAGGTCAACGTCGGACCGGCCGTGGGGTGCGGTTCGGTCTCAGGCGGCGCGGACCTCGAAGCCAGCGCGCTCGAGGAACGCGAGCTTGGCCCTCAGCGCCGTGATCCACAGACCCATCTCCTCGTCGAAGTGGGGACCATCGCCGTCCTCGCAGGCATGCTCGAGCTCGTCGAATGCCTGGTCTTCCGCGTCGAGCAGCTCGCGGTACTTGAGGAAGAAGTGGTCGTTGATCACGGTGGTCGTCATATCGCTCCCTTTTCCTTGTCCGATCGTTGGCTGACTCTGATCCCGGCACACGCAGCGAAGCCGTGCGCGCGCACACTCGATGCGCGGTGCAGCGCGCGGCTGACGTCGGCGCCGGCCCCGCGGCGAGGGGAGCGACCGGCGCGGCACTCGCGGACTGGCGGACGACGCAGCGTCCCACGCGGGCCTCCAGGGACTGGCTCCGGGCGCTCCCGATCCACGCTCCGACCATAGACCCGGCCCGACCAGCGCGTCGCGGGGAATCTTCGGCGAGGAGCTCAGCGGGCGCGCATCGCGGCGTGGGCCGCCGCGAGCAGGGCGCTGGCCGCCGTGACGGCGCCCAGGTCGCCGCGGACCTTGACCCGGCCCGCCGTCAGGGCACCGGCGGGGTCGATCCGCCCCTCGTGGAGCGCGACGGCGTCGTCCATCGACATGGTGAGCCACGCCGTTGCGTCGTCGCGGCCGCCGGCGACGAGGCGCACCCCGTCGGGGTCCGCGACCAGCGTCACCGCGCCCACGATCCCGTCAGGAGCGCCCGTGATCACCTCGGTCACCACGAGCGGGGCGGCACCGTCGGGCGGGGCCGCGCATCGAGCGAGCGCCTCGTTGCACGCGGCCAGCCACTCCTCGCTCAACAGCGTCGGGGGCACTAGGGGGCAGGCTGGACGGCGGCCTCGTCGGCGGTGCGCTTCTTGCGGCGCAGCACCACGCGGCCGACCCAGGCGACCGGGTCGTAGCTCGCACCCACCACGCGCTCTTTGAGCGGGATGATCGCGTTGTCGGTGATCTTGATGTGCTCGGGGCACACCTCCGTGCAGCACTTGGTGATGTTGCACATCCCGAGGCCCATCTTCTGGCGGACGAGCTCACGTCGGTCGTTCGTGTCGAGCGGGTGCATCTCGAGCTCGGCGTAGCGGATGAAGAACCGTGGTCCCGCGTAGCCGGGCTTGTTCTCCTCGTGGTCGCGGATGACGTGGCAGACGTCCTGGCACAAGAAGCACTCGATGCACTTGCGGAACTCCTGGCCCCGCTCGATGTCGACCTGCTGCATGCGGTAGCCGCCCTCGGGCTCGGGGCCGGGGTTGAACGCCGGGACAAGCTTCGCCATCTCGTAGTTGAACGAGACGTCGGTGACCAGGTCGCGGATGATGGGGAACGTTCGCATCGGCGTGACCGTGATGAGGTCCTCGGGGAGCTCCTCGACCCGGGTCATGCACATGAGCGAGGGGCGGCCGTTGATCTCCGCCGAGCAGCTGCCGCACTTGCCGGCCTTGCAGTTCCAACGGCACGCGAGGTCGGGCGCCTGCGTGGCCTGGAGGCGGTGGATGACGTCGAGGACGACCTCGCCCTCGACGCGGTCGAGCGTGTACTCCTCGAAGTGCCCGCCGGTGCTGTCGCCTCTCCAGACGCGGATCTTCACCTCGGACGTCACTTCGCCTCCTCGAACAGGGTCTTGAGCTCCGCGGTCATCTCCAAGAGCGGCTCGGGGACCGTCTTGATCTCCTGGCGGTACCCGCCGCCGTTGGGCTGGGAGTGCGCGAAGTTGACCTTGCCCATCTCGGCGTCGGGCGTCGGGTAGTCCTCGCGGGTGTGCCCCCCGCGGCTCTCGGTCCGGTTGATCGCCCCGAGGGTCGTGCACCTCGACACGGTGATCATGCTCGGGAGGTCGGTGGCGAGGTTCCAGCCGGGGTTGTAGGCGCGGCCGCCCTTGACGGCCATCTTCGAGACGCGGTCCGCGAACTCGTCGAGCGCCACCCTCGCGGACTCGAGCTCGCTGCCCGTGCGGATGATGCCCACGTTCGCCTGCATCATCTCCTGGAGGTCGCGGTGGATGTCGTAGGGGCTCTCGCCGTCCTCTCGGAGCATCGGCGCGAGCGCCTCGTCGATCGTCGCGTCCACGACGGCGGCGTCGGGCGGCGCTGCCGTCGCCCCGCCCTCGACGTAGTCCGACGCTGCCATCCCGGCGCGCCGGCCGAAGACGAGCAGGTCGCTCAGCGAGTTGCCGCCGAGGCGGTTCGAGCCGTGCATCCCGCCGGCGACCTCGCCGGCGGCGAACAGGCCCGGGACCCGCGTCGCCGCGGTGTCGGCGTCCACGCGGACACCCCCCATGATGTAGTGGCACGTCGGGCCGATCTCCATCGCCTCCCTGGTGATGTCGACGCCCGCGAGCTCCTTGAACTGGTGGTACATCGAAGGGAGGCGCCGCTGGATGAACTCCGCGCTGCGCCTCGATGCGATGTCCAAGAACACGCCGCCGTGCGGGCTGCCGCGGCCCGCCTTGACCTCCGCGTTGATCGCTCGCGCGACCTCGTCGCGCGGCAGCAGCTCGGGGGGCCGCCGGCCCGCCGCGTGGTCGTCGTACCAGCGGTCTGCCTCGGCCTCTGAGTCCGCGGTCTCCGCGCGGAACATGTCCGCGACGTAGTTGAACATGAACCGCTCGCCCGTCGAGTTGCGCAGCACGCCGCCGTCACCGCGGACGCCCTCGGTGACGAGCAGGCCCCGCACGCTCAGCGGCCAGACCATCCCGGTGGGGTGGAACTGGATGCACTCCATGTCGATCAGCTCCGCGCCCGCCCACAGCGCGAGCGCGTGCCCGTCGCCGGTGGACTCCCAGGAGTTCGAGGTGTACTTCCAGGCCTTGCCCACGCCCCCGGTTGCGAGGATCACGGCCGGCGCGCTGAAGGTCACGAACTCGCCGGTGGGGCGCAGGTAGCCGACCACGCCGGAGGTCCTGCCCTCGGCATCGGTGAGGATGCGCAGGACCTTGCACTCCATGACGACGTCGACGCCCATCGAAACGACCTTCTGCTGGAGCGTGCGGATCAGCTCGAGCCCCGTGCGGTCGCCGACGTGGGCGAGTCGCGCGAAGCGGTGGCCGCCGAAGTCGCGCTGCAGGATCCGCCCGTCGGGCGTGCGGTCGAACAGCGCCCCCCAGCTCTCGAGCTCGTGGACGCGGTCCGGGGACTCCTGGGCGTGCAGCTCGGCCATCCGGTAGTTGTTGAGCATCTTGCCGCCGCGCATGGTGTCGCGGAAGTGGACCTTCCAGTTGTCCTCCTCGTAGACGTTGCCCATCGCCGCCGCGACGCCGCCCTCGGCCATCACGGTGTGCGCCTTGCCGAGGAGCGACTTGGTCACGATCAGCGTGCGAAGGCCGCGTCTCGTCGACTCGACGGCGGCGCGCAGCCCCGCGCCGCCTGCGCCCACGACGATGACGTCGTAGTCGCGGTGGACCGTTTCGTGGATCGCCACCGTGGGCCTCCTAGAAGAGCTTGTAGTCGGTGATCGCGCCGCTCGCGACCAGCCGGACGTACACGTCGGTTATGGCCACGAAGATCAGGCTCACCCAGGCGATCTGCATGTGCTTCGCATTGAGGGGGGTGAGGAACTTCCACAGCCGCTGTCGGATGGGGTGCTTGGAGAACGAGCGGACCGACCCGCCGCACAGGTGCCGGCACGCGTGGCAGCTGAGCGTGTAGGTCCACAGCAGCACGGCGTTGACCACCAGGACGATCGTGCCCACCGACACGCCGATCCCGCCGGCACCGGGCATCGAGAACGCGAGGATCGCGTCGTAGGTCAGCACGATGTTGACGAGGAACGCGAGGTAGAAGAAGTAGCGGTGCGAGTTCTGCAAGATGAGCGGGAACCGCGTCTCGCCGGTGTACTTGGAGTGGTGGTCGGCGACCCCGCAGGCCGGCGGCGACCACCAGAACGCCCGGTAGTAGCTGCGCCGGTAGTAGTAGCAGGTCAGCCGGAACCCCCCGGGAATGAACAGGATCAAAAGGGCGGGGGAGAAGTTCCACCAGCTGAGCTGGACGTGGTGGGAGGCCCCGGGCACGCAGGAGTTGGCGATGCACGGGGAGTACAGGGGGCTGAGCAGGTCGCGGTGCATGGCCGCACCCACGTAGTAGTTCTTGTTCTGGAAGGCCGCCCAGGTCACGTAGACGACGAAGGCGAACAGAACCGAGAAGATGACCAGGGGCTGGACCCACCAGCGGTCCTGGCGCAGCGTCATCACGTCGGGGCCGCCCCGACGACCCGGGACCGCGACCGGGGTGGAGCCCGAAACCGTCGTCACGTGCACCCGTCCTTTCCGTCGAGGGGCCCTCGCATCGCGAGGACCGTGGCCATCCTACGCAGGACGCGCTTGGCCCCCCGTTGACGGTTCCGCCGGCGCCCCGGCGCTGGTCCGAGCGCGCCGCTCGAGCCCTACGATCGAGCAATGAGCGACCTTTCAAACGCCGAGCCCGCTCGTCCCGAGGGCCTCGCGAGCACACTGGGCGCGCTGCGCGACGCGGGCTGGACGACTCGGCCCGTGGCCCAGGAGATGCGCGAGAACCTCGAGGTCAAGATCGCCGCGGGCGAGCCGATCGCCTCGGGGATCCTCGGCTACGAGGACACGGTGCTGCCGCAGCTCGAGAACGCCGTGCTCGCGGGCCACGACGTGATCCTGCTCGGCGAGCGCGGCCAGGCGAAGACCCGCATCATCCGCTCGCTCGTCGGTCTGCTCGACGAGTGGCTGCCGGTAGTCGAGGGATCCGAGATCAACGACGATCCCTACGCGCCGATCTCGCGGCGCGCCAAGGACGTGGTCGCCGAGCTCGGCGACGAGACGCCGATCACCTGGATCCACCGCTCCGAGCGCTACGGGGAGAAGCTCGCGACGCCCGACACGACCATCGCGGACCTCATCGGCGAGGTGGACCCCATCAAGATCGCAGAGGGCCGCTACCTGACCGACGAGCAGGCGCTCAGCTACGGGCTCGTCCCACGGGTCAACCGGGGGATCTTCGCGATCAACGAGCTGCCCGACCTCGCCGAGCGGATCCAAGTCGGGCTCCTCAACGTCCTAGAGGAGCGCGACATCCAGATCCGGGGCCACCGCATTCGCCTCCCGCTCGACCTGATGCTCGTGGCGACCGCGAACCCCGAGGACTACACCAACCGCGGGCGGATCATCACGCCGCTCAAGGACCGCTTCGGGGCCCAGATCCGCACCCACTACCCCGACGACGTCGACACCGAGCTCGAGATCGTCCGCTCGGAGGCATCGCTGCCGCCCACCTCGGTGCCGATCGTGGTCCCGTGGTTCATCGAGCGCGCGGTGGTGCAGATCTCCCAGCTCGCCCGTCGCAGCCCCCTCGTCAACCAGCGCAGCGGTGTGTCGGTGCGGCTGTCGATCGCCAACTACGAGTCGGTGGTCGCCAACGCGCTGCGACGCGCGCTTCGCACCGGGGCCGACGCCGTCGTACCGAGGGTGAGCGACCTCGCCGCGGTCGTCGCGTCCACGCAGGGCAAGATCGAGATCGAGTCGATGGAAGAGGGTCGCGAGGCCGAGGTCGTCGCGCAGCTCGTGGCGGCGGCGGTGCTGCTCGTGTTCCGCGAGCACGTCGTGCTGCCCGATGCCGGGGAGATCGTCGCGACCTTCGACGACGAGGTGGTCGTCCACGTCGGAGACGACCTGGCCGCGGGCGACTACACCGAGGTGCTCGCCGCGCTGCCGGCCCTCGAACCCGCCACGCGCAGGATCGCGGGCGACGACGCGGGAACCGAGGAGATGGCGGCCGCGCTCGAGTTCCTCCTCGAGGGACTGCACCTGACCAAGCGGCTCAGCAAGGACGCCTCGGGCGCGAGAGCCCTGTACCGCCAGCGCCGAAGGTGAGATGACCGCTCGGTACGGCTACCGCAGGTTCGACGGGACCGGAGACGACGACGAGCTCGACGCCGAGTCGCTCCTCGAGGCGCTGACCGAGGACCTCCTCGAGTCCGGCGACCTGTCCGACGCCCTGAACCGCCTGCTGCGCCGCGGCATGAGCACCCCCGACGGGCAGCGGCTCGACGGGCTCCGCGACCTCTTGGAGCGAACCCGCCAGCGCCGCCAGGAGCTCCTCGAACGCGGCGACCCCGATGAGCAGTTCGCCGAGTACGCGGACCGGCTCGAGGACCTGCTCGACGACGAGCGCGACGCGCTCGCCGAGCTGGCCGAGGAGGCGGCCGCCTCGGGCGACGAGCGGCGTCGCGAGGTGACCAACGACGTCGTCGCGGAGCGGTCGGTGGAGCTCGACATGCTCCCGGGCCGCTTCTCGGACCGGCTCCAGGCGATGCGCAACTACGAGTTCGTCTCCTCGGAGGCGCGCGAGCAGTTCGAAGAGCTCCTCAACGAGCTGCGAGACGACGTGCTCGGCTCGTACTTCGAGGCCGCGCGCGGCGCGATGTCGGACCCCGACCCCGAGCAGCTGCGCCGCCTCCGCGAGGGGATGGACGCGCTCAGCCGGATGATCGAGCAGCGCGAGCGCGGCGAGGAGCTCGACCCCAGCTTCGAGGCGTTCATGGAGCAGTTCGGCGACCTGTTCGGTCCCGCGGACAGCCTCGACGAGCTCCTCGAGAACCTCGCGCGCCGCATGGCGGCTGCCCGCGCGATGCTCGAGAGCCTCTCGCCCGAGCAGCGCGCCGAGCTGATGCGCCTCGCCGAGTCGATGCTCGAGGACATGGACCTGAGCTTCGCGATGAACCGCCTGTCATCGAACCTGCAGCGCGCGTTCCCCGAGTTCGACGGCACCCGCGGCTACGGATTCCAGGGCGACGCGCCGCTGTCGATGTCCGAGGCGACCGACGCGGCCGCGCAGCTGGGCGACCTCGAGCGGCTCGAAGAGATGCTCGGCAGCGACAACCCCGCGGCCGTGCTGCCAGAGATCGACGTCGACGCGGTCCGCCGCAACCTCGGGCCCGACGCGGCCGAGAGCCTCGAGCGCCTGAGCCGGCTCGTGCGCGAGCTGTCCGACGCGGGGCTGATCGAGCGCCGCGAGGGCCGTCTGGAGCTCACCGCGCACGGCGTGCGGCGCCTCGGCGCCCGTGCGCTGTCGGACCTGTTCGACCGGCTGCGAAACGGCACGATGGGACAGCACGCGGCGACCAAGACGGGCTTCGGACACGACCGCGAGGAGGTCACGCGGCCCTGGGCGCCCGGCGACGCGTTCCACCTGCACCTCCCGCGCACCGTGCACAACGCCGTGGCCCGCGGGGGACAGGGGGTGCCCGTGCGCCTCGAGCCCCAGGACTTCGAGATCGTCGAGCACGAGGCGCTGGTGCGCTCTGCGACTGTGCTGGCGATCGACCTGTCGATGTCGATGCCGATGCGCGACAACTTCGTCCCCGCGAAGAAGATGGCCATCGCACTGGCCACGCTCATCAAGACGCGGTTCCCGCGCGACTACCTCGGGGTCGTCGTGTTCTCCGAGGTCGCCCGCGAGATCAAGGTCGAGGACCTGCCCACCGTGATGTGGGACTACATCTACGGGACCAACCTGCAGCACGCGCTCGCCCTGTCGCGGCGGATGCTCTCTCGCGAGCACGGGACCAGACAGGTGCTGGTCGTCACCGACGGTGAGCCCACCGCGCACCTCGACGACCACGGCGATCCCTACTTTCACTACCCGCCGACGAACGAGACCCTGCGGCGCACGATGGCCGAGGTGGTCCGCTGCACGAGGGCGGGGATCACCATCAACACCTTCGCCCTCGACCTCGAGCGGACCCAGTTCCCCTTCGTCGAGCAGATCGCCCAGGTCAACGGTGGAAGGACGTTCTACCCGTCGCGCGACGAGCTGGGCGGCTACGTCCTCGCCGACTTCCTGCGGCACCGCAGGCGCCTCCGGCCGACTGGCTGAGCATTCCTCTTGCAATTTCGGCCCGGATCGCCCAAGATGACACCCGTGTAACTACAGGGCTGCCACCTCCGTGGCGCCCTCGGGGAGGTCTCATGGAGATCGTGTCGATGCTTGGGGGGCTGGAGGAGCGTGGCTGGCAGGCGCGCGCCAACTGCATGGGTGTCGACCCCGACCTGTTCTTCCCGGAGCGCGGTGCCTCCACCAAGGAGGCCAAGGAGGTCTGCCGGGGCTGCGTGGTGCAGGCCGACTGCCTCGAGTTCGCTCTCGAGAACGGTGAGAAGTTCGGGATCTGGGGCGGGATGAGCGAGCGCGAGCGCCGCCGACTGCGACGCGCCCGCGCGCTCGAGCGACGCGCCCAGGCCAGCTAACCGTCGGCTCGACGCGCGTCGAGGCGCACGAGGGCGGCCTCGAACGTCCGCTGCGCGGACAGGTCGAGCGTCGGCCACCTCGGTTCGGGGATCGATTCGAGCACCGCGGCGGGCGCGAGCCCGACCAACTCGCAGCGCTCGATGCGGGCGCCGGCCGGCAGGGCGTCGGCGACCAGGTCGTAGACGTCGAGTGGCGTCACCACGTCGGGTTCCACGAGGTTGCAGCTGACCTGGGTCCCGCCCGCGACCGGCAGCCCCAGCGCACGAAGCGAGGGCGATCGGATCGAGGCGGCGATCGCCCGGGTCTGCGCGAGGCTGGCGCCGGATAGCCACAGGTTCCACGCGACGAGGGGCCCGCGCGCTCCGACGGCCACCGCCCCGGCAGTGGGATGTCGCGACGTCGGGCCGCTGTCGGGCGAGAGGGACACGAACGCGCCCCGTCGCACCTCGGGGAGCGTGCGGCCGGCGGTTCCGAAGGTGAAGGGAGCGGGCTGCGAGAAGACCGAGGTGTCGAAGTAGCGGCTCAAGCGGCTCCCGAC
>Ga0209698_10002839_pt1 | contig 19351 bp, 12 predicted proteins | sample LitLauG_LLR_2012_FD_187203 | JGI IMG/M metagenome (GOLD analysis project Ga0209698, IMG submission 187203) | Freshwater sediment microbial communities from Pennsylvania, USA - Little Laurel Run_MetaG_LLR_2012 (SPAdes) (version 2) | ecosystem: Environmental > Aquatic > Freshwater > Creek >...
CCCCCCGCCCAGGAGAAATTCGGCCAGTTTTCGGTCATTGGGGGTAGTGATCTTCATGTTCGTTTCGCTCCCCGGGACGATCTTTACACGTGCGCCCGTCCGAGCGACAAGCGAAGCGTCATCCGTCCCGCGAAACCGGTCCGCACGCGCCCTTTTGTGGGCCTCCCAGAGGAGCCCAAACCGGAATCCCTGAGGCGTCTGGACGGCCCGGAGCGCCTCCCTGTGAAGCGTGCCCGAAGAGAACCCACCTCTCGCCGGCGATTCGATCGTAATCGTGTCCTTGACCGGGACGCCGGGGAGGGCGGCGCCGTACCGTCCGGCGGCATGAATGACGGACAGGATGGTGTTTCTCCGGACGAAGGGACGTACCGCGTCGTGCACAAGGACGATACCGGAACGGGAGGAGCATTTCCGGAGCCCGTTGAACACCGAGGCCTGCCGGTCCTTCCCTCCGGGAACGATGATCGCCACCTTCCGGAACCCCGCACGCCTGACGAGAGCGTTCGTGCGCGGGACGCTGTCCGCCGGGACGACGAGCACGATCTCCCTGACGGAGCGAAGGGAGTGGAACGCGGCGATGGTCCGTTCAAGGATCGGCACACCCCCGACGGAAAGAAACTGCTTCGGGGTCTTTCCTCCCATCCTCCGCCCGCTCCCCCCCGCAGCGATCACCACCACAACGTCCTGCATCATACCCGACCCGGGGCGGCTCACTGGAGGAGCATAGCGTCGCCGTAACTGTAGAACCGGTATCCTTCCTTTATCGCCTTCTTGTAGGATTTCATGAGGAGATCGCGGCCCGCGTAGGCCGCCGCGAGCATCAGAAGCGTTGACTCCGGCATGTGGAAGTTCGTGATCAGCCGGTCGGTGATCTTGAAGTCGTACGGCGGGAAGATGAACTTGTCCGTCCACCCCCTGTTGCTCTTCAGGTGACCGTCCGTCGTGACGCTCGACTCCAGAGCGCGGCACGTGCTCGTACCGCACACGAACACGCTCCCGCGCGTGTCGATCGTCCGGTTGACGACAACCTCCGTCGATTCCGGGATCTCGTAGTACTCGGAATCCATCTTGTGCTTCGTGAGGTCCTCGACCTCGACGGCGCGGAAGGAACCGAGCCCGACGTGGAGGACGACGGGGACGACCTTCACCCCTTTCCTCTTCAGCGACGCCAGGAGCCTTTTCGTGAAGTGAAGGCCTGCCGTCGGCGCGGCAACGGCGCCGACCGCGCGCGCGAACACCGTCTGATACGACTCCTTGTCCTTGTCGGTCGGCTCCCTCTTGATGTAGTACGGAAGAGGCATCTTCCCGATCCTGTCGATGATCTTGAAGAAATCCCCCTGCACGTTGAAGCGGACGGTGCGTCCACGCGAGGTCGTATTGTCGATCACCTCGCACCAGAGCTTCCCCTCGTCGAAGAATATCTTGTTGCCGATGCGGACCTTCCGGGCCGGGTCGACGATGACGTCCCAGATATTCTCCTCCTTGTTCAGCTCGCGCAGAAGAAACACCTCGATCCTGGCGTTCGTCTTCTCCTTGCGCCCGAACAGGCGCGCGGGAAAGACCTTCGTCTCGTTGACGACAAGGCAGTCCCCCTTTTTGAAGAATTTCCCGATCTCGGAAAACCTCATCCCCGCAATCGACTCGTCCGCACGATTCACAACCATGAGGCGCGCATTGTCCCGCGGGTTCGCGGGAAACTTCGCGATCAGGTTCCTGGGCAGCGGATAACGGAAGTCGGAAAGTTTCATTTGCTCCGTACTCCTCTCATCATAATGGAAACAGTGTCATGGGCGTCAAAAAAAGCGGACAGACGGCTGCGCACACGCGGCAGCGGCCCGCCCGCGAACACCGGCCCGCCCTGCGGCGGGCCGGTTCCGCGTCCGACTTCCCCGAACGCCTACCTGCGTCGCGCGCCCTTCTTCGCGGCCGCCTTCTTTTTGCCACCGGCCGCGGGCGCATCCGACAGCGCCGCCCGGGCCGCCGCCAGACGCGCGATCGGCACACGGAACGGAGAACAGCTGACGTAGTTCTGATCGATCTGATGGCAGAACTCGATGCTCGAGGGATCCCCGCCGTGCTCGCCGCAAATGCCGACCTTCAGGCCGGGCCTGACGGACCGCCCTTTGGCAATCGCGATCTTCATCAGCTGCCCCACGCCCGTTCTGTCAAGCGCTTCGAACGGGTCCTTCGCGTAGATTTCCATCTCGACGTACGGGATGAGGAACCGCGCCGCGTCATCGCGGCTCACGCCCATCGTCGTCTGCGTCAGATCGTTGGTCCCGAAGCTGAAGAATTCGGCGACGCCGGCGATTTCGTCCGCCGTGAGCGCGCCCCGCGGGATCTCGATCATCGTGCCGACGAGATACTTGAATTTCGTCCCCTTCTCCTTCATGACCTCTCCCGCCACGGTGCGGACGATTTTCTCCTGGTGCGCCAGCTCCTTGACGTTGCCGACGAGCGGGATCATGATCTCGGGCTCGACCGGGATGCCGCGCGCCTGGACATTGGCCGCCGCTTCGAAGATCGCACGCGACTGCATCTCGGTGATCTCGGGGAAGATGATCCCCAGGCGGCACCCGCGGAACCCGAGCATCGGGTTGAACTCGTGGAGCCCCTCCACCCGCTGGTGGACCTTCTCGTACGGGATCCCCATCTGCCGCGCCAGCTCGCGCTGTGCGGGTTCCTCGTGGGGCACGAACTCGTGCAGCGGAGGATCGATGGTCCGGATCGTGACGGGCCGCCCGTTCATCGCCGCGAAAATCCCCTCGAAGTCCTGCCGCTGGAGCGGGAGGAGCTTCGCGAGCGCCTTTTTGCGCTCCTCGACGGTGTCGGCGAGGATCATCTCGCGCATCGGGCCGATCTTCCCTTCGCCGAAGAACATGTGCTCCGTGCGGCAGAGGCCGATCCCCTCGGCGCCGAACGCGACCGCGTTCAGCGCCTGGTCGGGCTGGTCCGCGTTCGTACGGATCTTCAGCCGGCGGTACCTGTCCGCCCACCCCATGATGCGCGCATACTGCTGGTAGACGGGCGCGTCCTTCGGTTCAAGCGTTTTGTCGACAAGCACGCGCAGGACCTCCGAAGGCCTCGTCGCGACCTTCCCCTCGAGAACCTCGCCCGTGGTGCCGTCGAGCGAGATCCAGTCCCCTTCGCGGATCTTCTTCCCTTTCACCGTCATCGTGTGCGTGCCGTAGTCGATCTCGAGCGACGAACATCCCGCGACGCACACCTTCCCCATCTGGCGCGCAACGAGGGCCGCGTGCGACGTCATGCCGCCCCGCGCGGTGAGTATCCCCTCGGCGGCATCCATCCCTTTGATGTCTTCCGGGGAGGTCTCGATGCGGGTGAGAATCACAAGCTCACCCCGCTTCTTCCACGCTTCGGCGTCCGGCGCGTTGAACACGACACGCCCCGTCGCGGCGCCGGGCCCGGCGTTCAGTCCCTTTGCCAGCAGGCGTCCCGATTTCACCACCGCCTCCTTCTCCTTCAGATCGAAGACCGGCCGCAGGAGCTGGTTGAGCTGATCGGGTTCGATGCGTGCGAGCGCTTCCTTGTCGCTGATGAGCTTTTCCCCCACCATGTCCACCGCGATCTTGATCGCGGCGAACGCGGTCCGCTTGCCCACGCGGCACTGCAGCATGTACAGCTTCCCTTCCTGGATCGTGAACTCCACGTCCATCATGTCCCGGTAGTGCTTCTCCAGCGCGTGGCGGATTTTGTCGAGCTGTTTGTAGATCACCGGGTTCTTTTCCGCGAGGTCCGCAATCGGGAGCGGCGTGCGGGTTCCCGCGACGACATCCTCACCCTGCGCGTTCATGAGATATTCGCCGTAGAAGAGGTTCTCTCCCGTGGCGGCGTTCCGCGTAAACGCGACGCCGGTCCCGGACGAGTCGCCCATGTTGCCGAACACCATCGACTGGACGTTGACGGCGGTGCCCCAGGACTCGGGGATGTCGTACATCTTCCGGTACGCGATGGCCCGGTCGTTGTTCCACGACCCGAACACGGCGCCGATGGCGCCCCAGAGCTGCTTCAGGGGGTCTTCGGGGAAATCGTGTCCGGTCTTCTCCTTGATCGCCCTCTTGAATCTGCCGACGAGGTCCTGCAGATCCTCCGCGCGGAGCTCGGTGTCGAGATGAACGCCGCGCTCCTTCTTCTTCGCCTCGATGATGAGTTCAAACGGATCGATTTCGTCCTTGTGGACGGGCTTCAGCCCGAGCACGACGTCGCCGTACATCTGGACGAACCGGCGGTAGGAATCGTAGACGAACCTGTCGTTCCCCGTCTTCTTGATGAGCCCGCCGGCCACGGTGTCGTTCATCCCCAGGTTGAGGATCGTATCCATCATCCCGGGCATGGACGCCCGGGCGCCCGAACGGACGGACACGAGGAGCGGATTTTTCGGATCACCGAATTTCGCACCCATCGCCGATTCCACTTTCTTCAGCGCGGCGGCGACGTCGGCAGTGAGGGACCGGGGATACTTTCTCTTGTTCGCATAGAAGTAGGTGCACACCTCCGTTGATATCGAGAACCCGGCCGGAACCGGCAGTCCGATGTTCGTCATCTCCGCAAGGTTGGCGCCCTTCCCTCCGAGAAGACCTTTCATTTCGGCCTTCCCCTCGGCTTTCCCCCTGCCAAAGAAATACACGTATTTTGCCATTGTTCTTTCCTTCGTTATGTTATGTCGTTGATTCGTGAGCATCTGCAGCGTTACAACGTCCGCACAGCGCGCGCTTCCAGCGCGAGTCTTTCGATGAGCTTTCCGGAGAACGGGGCGGAGCCCTCGTTCATTTTTTCGGGGTGCCACTGGACAAGCATCACAAACGGCTTCCCCCCGGGCTTTTCCCACTCGAGGGCTTCGATGATGCCGTCATCGGAACGGGCGGCCACGCACAGGCCCCGGCCGACAGCGTCCACGGCCTGATGGTGCGTTGAATTGACCGTCCCTTCCGCAACGCCGGTGATCCCTCCCAGGACCGATCCTTCCGTCACCTTCACGCCATGCAGCCGTTCGGGCTCCTCCCCCCGGCGGTGGCTCGCGAAACCCGCAGCCTCGATATCGGGGATCAACGACCCGCCCATGGCGACGTTGAACACCTGCGCGCCGCGGCAAATCCCGAGCACCGGGATCCCGCGCTCCATGGCCTCCCGTATAAGGTCGAATTCGAACAGGTCCCGTCCGATCTTCACGTCCCTCGCGATGTCCGCGTCCTCTTCCCGGCTGTAGAATTTCGGATGAACATCTCCGCCGCCGCTGAGGATGAGCGCGTCGCATTTCTCAATTTCCGAAAACGTCCCCGTCATGCACGACAGAATCTGATCCTTCGCGTCCGGAATCCATCTCCTGGCGAGCTCCGCGTACTTTGCGTACGTCGCGGCGTCGCGCATCGGATCGGTGATGCCGATAATCATCGTCTCCCCTCCTCCAGGACGTTGCGCAGGGCCCCTTCCAGGAGGGCTTCCCCCCTGAGCATCCTGATCGCCGCCGTCGCGTACAGAAACGGGACCTTCCCTCCCGCACGCTCCAGAAGCCGCGGGTCCGCGACAAGGCGGACCATATCCTTCTCCGTCGTCACGCATGCCTCCGTCCCCGCAGCGGCATCCAGGAGCGCGTCGAGATCCTCTGCGCTGTACCTGTGGTGGTCGCGGAATTGTCTTTCCGCGATCACATTGAGGCCTTCCGCCCGGAGCGAGGCCACGAACCCCCGGTGGCTCCCCGTGCCGCTGAACGCAAGAACGTTTTTCCCCCTGAGAGAGCCGCTTACGCACGGTTCGCCGCCGGGCATCGCGGCGAATCCCGTGATCCGTATATCGTAGGCGAAGATACGAGCCGCCGACCAGCGGGCGAGCATCCCCGCCCAGGGCGGGTCCCCCGCGGCGTCGGCGCGCGAAAATCCAATCAGCCCCGCCCGCTTCAATCCCGAAAACCACTCTCTCCTGATCCCCGCCGGCAGGAGGTTTTCCCGGAGAAAATCCGTCCCGGCGTCGATGACCAGTATATCGAGGTCCCTCTCGATATACCGGTGCTGGAAGGCATCGTCGAGAACAATCACTTCCGCCCCGCACTCTCCGACCGCCCGACTTGCCGCCTCCGTCCTCCACTCCCCGACCACGACGGATGCCGAAGGGAATTTCCGCGCGATCTGGACAGGTTCGTCACCGCCGGTGAGTGCGTCGGCCCGGATCTCCCCCCTCCGTGAGACGACCACCACGCCGCGTGAGAGCCGTCCGTATCCCCTGCTCACCACCGCGACACTGAGTCCCCTCGCCGCAAGCCGTCCCATGATGAATTCGACGAGCGGCGTCTTTCCCGTTCCTCCGGCAGTCAGATTCCCCACGGCGATCACGGGGACCGCAGCCCTTCGCCGCGGGAGCAGCCCCCGGTCGAATGCGCCGTTCCTCGCGGCCGCCGCCAGCCCGTACAGCCATGACAACGGGAGGAGGATCGTGGACATGACACCGGGCATTATTTTGTGTAGCCGGCCTCTCTGAGCTGTCGTTCCACCTGCGCGAGCTTGTCCGTCTCCCTGTATGTCGTGTGCAGCCGCCTGAGGAGAAGGAGCATGCCGATCTTGTCATCCTGGAGCCGCCTGACGCCGTCCGGGGCTCCCCCCCCTTCGCTCTTCCTTGCGGCAGCAAGACGAGCGTCCACCGCCTCAACGCCTGCACCGAGCGTCCGCTCGGCGGTCTGGTCGCGGTCCATCTTCATGTACGCAAGCCCCATCTGCCTGTAGAAGGCCCCGAGGTACTGAGACTCCCTGAATTTTTCCGACGCCTCCCGTTCCGTTTTCACGACCGACGCCCAGTCTTCCACGCCGAAGTACGCGACTCCCAGGTTAAACATCTGCCTGTCGTACGGATACCGCTCGGCGTTCTTCTTCGCATACTTGAGGAATCCCCGGGCATCCTCGAGCCCGGTGCAGATCTCGCACAGCCTGTCATACGCCTCCGCCTCCCGGTACCCGAGCGCCTCGGCCCTGGCAAGGAACGTTCGGGCCTTCCTGTACTCCTCCGTGCGGGCCGCACCTTCGGTCTTCGTCCCCCTGTCGAAGCAGAGAGACCCGAGATCCACGAGCGGATCGGCATAGGAGGAGTCCATCGCCGCCGCGCGGGCAAGATCGCGTTCCGCTTCCTCCAGGTGCATCGTCAGGTAGAGCCCGTGTCCCCGCTGATACAGCGATTCCTTCGTCTCCGGAATCCCTCTTCCCGATTCATTCGACGGCCCACAGGAGGCAAAGAGAAGTCCGAGCGCGAGCGGCGCGGTGCACAATGCCCTTTTCATGCTCCCCCCGCAAGCGAGAGTATCCCCCGGGCGACGCGTGCGGAGGCACCCGGGCCGCCGAGCTTTTCACGGATGACCGAAAGCTCGCGCCGGATCGACGCCGAGACCGAATCGTCGTCGAGCATCGGACCGAGCGCCCCGGCGATATTGCGGGGCGTCATTCGCCCCTGCACCAATTCAGGCACCACGGGTCTTCCCGCCACGATATTAACGAGCCCTATGGACTTCACGCTGACAAGCAGCCGGCCGATCGCGTAGGTGAGCGGGGAGGTGCGGTAGACGACCGCCATCGGCGTGCCGAACCAGCCGGTCTCGAGCGTCGCCGTCCCCGATGTCACGACCGCCGCGTCCGCGTATGCCATCAGGTCGTACGTTCCGTTCTCCACCATGACGATTCCCGTTTCCGCTCCGATGAACCTTCCGACGAATTCTTTCCCCAGGTTCGGCGCCACGCCGATCGCCGACTGCAGGCCCCGTGACCGTGAGAGCTCGCGCGCGGATTCCGCCATCACCGGGAGGATCCTCTCGACTTCCTGTCGCCTGCTTCCCGGGAAGAGCCCGAGAAGCTTCTTCTCCGGGTCAAGGCCGTTCCGCCGGAAGAACTCCGCGTGCGTGCAGGTCGTTCCGATCTGCTCGGCCAGCGGGTGCCCAACAAATTCGACGTCGATCCCTTCCGATCGATAGATCTCCACTTCGAACGGAAAGACCACCTTCATCCTGTCGACAAGACCCTTCATTTTCCGGACGCGTCCCCTGTGCCACGCCCACACCTGCGGGCTGATGTAATACAGGACCGGGATCCCCCTCTTCTTCACCTCCCGGGCGAACCTGAGGTTGAACCCCGGATAATCAATGAGCACGACGACATCCGGACGCCGGCTCTCCATCTCGCCGATCAGCTCCCGCCTCACGTTGCTGATCGTCCCCAGGTTCCGGAGCACTTCCGTAAATCCCATGAACGAAAGATCGGCGATGTCGTGCACGAGCTCCATCCCCTCCCGGCGCATCCTCTCCCCTCCGACACCGGACACACGTACGCCCGGGGAGAGAGCATTCAGCGCCCGCACCACGGAGGAGCCGTGAAGGTCGCCGGAGGCTTCCCCCGCAACCATGAGAACCCGGGGGGGCATCCCGTCACCCGTTCAGGTGGAAGTAGACGTACTTCGCAATGACAAGCGCCGTCACGAGACCGATCGCCTGGAGCGTCCGCCGTTCGCTCGCCAGTCCCTCCGACGGATCGACCGTCTTGGCCGCGGGGAGGGAGGATCGGTACGGCGTCAGCCGGGGCACAAACCTGCGCACGTTTTTCCTGTAACGATCAAACTCCCCGCCGAACGTGGCCGCAAGGTATTCTTCTTCCCGCGTGACGATCAGGTAATACTGAACGTAAAACCAGGCGAGAGCCGCAATGAGCATCCAGGGAAACAGGGCCATGGACATGATCCCGACCCCGGTGTACAGAAGCATGTTGCCGACGTACAGCGGGTTGCGCACGTACGAAAACGGCCCGTTCGTAATCAGAAATGTCCCTCCGACTCCGCCGGTCGTCCGTGTCTCCGCTCCGACGATGGAGACGCCCCAGAATCGGATGATCTCACCGATAAAGACCACGGCGAACCCGACGACAAGGCTCAGGACCGTCGGTTGCGCGAACCAGATCATGACAAGGACAAACGGGATCGGCGTGTAGCTCCTGTACCTGAATATCGTCCTGCGGATGTCACTGTCGCTCCCGGCCATCGTCAGATTCCCCGCCCGCGTTCAGGACTCATGCCGGAACGCCGCCCGGCGCTCCGCCGCTGCCCTCGCCCGCGGACGCAGCCTGCCCCGGTCCAGGAGCAGCCGGAGCCGCGAGACGACGTCGTCAAAGGAGCCATAAGGATAATAGCTAATGTTTTCATTCTGGCAGTATGTCTGAAGGACGTCCTTCGCAAAGACGATGTCGGCGTATCGCACGGGGCACCTGTCGGAGAAGCCTTCCCCGACGTATCCGAGGATGTCCCCGTCCCCGGACCCCGTCAGCATGATATTCCGTTTACAGCACGCGCATCGTTCACACACCCCGTCCGGATGGGGAAACGCAAGCTCAACCTCCGCGCGGCCGTCCGCATCCGGATGCGCGAGCGACGCAATGTTGGACACGAACGGCACTTCCGCGCAGCCGTTCGCGGCCAGTATCCGGCGGATATACCAGTCGAGCCCGTCGCTCACGATGAGGAGGTCGACACCCCGCTGGCGGCAGAAGTCGACGAGCGCGGGGAACGAGGGATCAATTTCCTGCCGCGCGACAAACCGTTCCAGCGCCTCCGGCGCCACGCGCCCCATCGACGCCGCTTCCCCGAGGAAACATTCCCTGGCGCTGATCTCCCCCGCGCGGTAGCGGCGGATGAGGGCGTCGCAGGCGTCCCCCCCGAACGCGCGGAAGAACATATTCCCCACGTCTCCGCGCGTGATGGTGCCGTCGAAATCCACAAAGAGCTTCAGGGGCGCCGTCACGCCGACGCGAGCGCCGCCGATTCCACCCGGGACCCCGTGGTGAACCGGACCGTGACGAGCTTTGAAATCCCTTCTTCCTCCATCGTTACGCCGTAGAGGGCGCTCGCCGCCTCCATCGTCCTCTTGTTGTGCGTCACGACGATGAACTGCGTGTTGTTCGAGAATTTCCGCAGGATGCGCGTGAACCTATCGACGTTGGCGTCGTCGAGCGGTGCGTCCACCTCGTCGAGGATGCAGAACGGGCTCGGCTTGACGAGATAGATTGCAAAGAGGAGCGCGGTGGCCGTGAGCGTCTTTTCCCCCCCCGAGAGCAAATCGATCGACGTGGGGCGTTTCCCGCGGGGCTTGGCGACGATCTCGATCCTGGCTTCCAGGGGATCGACCCCCTCCTCGAGCTTGAGATCGCATTCGTCGCCGGGATCGAACAGGCTCTTGAACGTCTCGATGAAGTTGTTCCGGATGAGGGCGAACGTGTCAAGAAACTTCTTCTGCGCGGTCGCGTTGATCTCCTCGATCGTCGCCAGGAGCGTCTTCTCCGCCTCCAGGAGATCCTGCCGCTGGGTCGAGAGGAATTCCAGGCGCTCCCGCTCCGTGGTGAATTCCTCGAACGCAGCAAAATTGATGTTCCCCAGCGACTTGATCCTGTCGCGCAGCGCCTGGATCTCGTCGCGCAGCGCGGCGAAATCCACGAACTCGTCTTCCGGATACGCGCGGAGCTGCAGGGCGAGCTCGAATTCCTCCGCCGCGCGCGCGCGGATGTGTTCCGCCTTCGCCTTCAGGTCGGCAAGACGGAGCTCGTGCTCGTGCACCGTCCGGAGGGCATCGTCGTGCGTCCGGCGGCGGTCCTTTATCGCGAGCTCGATCGCGTGGATCCCCTCCCGGATTCCCGCGGTCTCCTGTTCCACCGCCTCCCGGCGCGCTTCGACAACGGCCAGAACCTCCCGCAGGGCGTCCAGCGCTGAGGTGCTTTCCGCGACGGCGGCCTCGTCGGCGGTGATGGCGATCCGTCCGATCTCTTTTTCCTCTTCCTTCCGTGCGATGAGCGCGCCCGCATCCCGTGCGGCCGTGCTGATCCGCGCGATGCCCCCGGCGGCGTTCTGCATCTCGCCCCGGACCGTCACAAGCGCGATTTCCCCCTCGCTCATCTCCCGCGCCCGCTCGTTCCGTTCCGTCTCCAGAACCTCAAGCTCTCCTGTCGCGGCGCCGATCGACCGCTCAGCCGCCGATTTCTCCTCACCCATGCGGGCGAGCTCCGGCGCGTCGGCGGCAATCTGCGCCATGAGCTCCGCAGCCCCGGCGGCGAGGTTCTGTATCTCCTCCCTGTTCCTGGCGATGATGTCGCCGGCGCGATTCTTTTCGAACGCCACCTGCGCGATCTTCATCTCGATGCCGTTCATCTCCTTTTCGACCGCCTTGACCGACCCGTTGAGCGATTTCAGGTCGATCGCGTCGTGGGCGGCCGCGACGGTGCCCCGTTCCTCCTCCACCGTCCGGATCTGATCGCGAAGCGACGCGACGTCGCGCTGAAGCTCGTCAATCTGCTCGCGCTTTCCGATGAACCCCCCCTCGTCCTGCCTCCTGCTCCCCCCCCGGCGTATCCCCACACCGGTGCGGATCTCGCCGTCGAGCGTCACGCACCGGACCCCGGGGATTCTGCCGGCCACCGCGGCGGCGGCGGCGGCGTCCTCGACGATGACGACCCTGTCAAGTATCAGCCGGAACAGGGGAGCGTACTGCGCGTCGCACTTCGCGATGTCGGACGCGAGGCCGACGATGCCCGGTACCGCCGGGAGCCTGACGGAGGACCGGATGTCCGGCATCCTGTCGAGACAGACGAACGTCGCCTTGCCGCGTTCCTCCGCTTTCAGGAGCGCAATCCCGCGCTCCGCTTCGGCGCCGTTCTCGACGACGAGGAGCCCCGCGTATTCACCGAGCGCGGCTTCCACCGCCGCCCGGTAACGCTCCGCGGCGTGCACCGCGTCGGCCACCGTGATGTTGCGCGTGGGTTTCCACGCCGTGGTCGAGGAGAGATACCTGACCCCTTCCGGGAGCCCCTCCCGGGATTCAACGAGGCCCTTGAGAAAATCCACCCTGGCGGTCTTCCGCCCCAGTTCATTCTGCAAATCCGCTTCCCGGGCCCGGAGCATTTCGATCTTTTCGGCGAGGTCTTTTCTGTGCGTCTCCGCCTGGTAGTACGCCATCTCCGCTTCGGTGAACCGCCTCCGCACGGCGCGATCCTCCGCGGTGAGATCGGCGATGGCGCCGTCGAGGCGCGCGATGTCCTCAGCGTACGCCGCGATTTCCTCCTCCGCGCGGGCCGACCGTCCGTTCAGGCTCTCGAGACGGCCGTTCCTCCCGTCCTGTTCCGACTGCCGCTCCGCGGCGCTCTGCACGAGGCTGAGCGTCCTGTCGTTGAGCGTCCTGAGGCCCGTCCTCGCGGCGTCGAGCCGCGCCTCGCATTCGGCGAGCGCCGCCTTCCGGGCGGCCAGCAGCCCCGCCGCGGCGGTTTCGCGTTCACGGAGCCCGGCGAGGGTTTCCCCGAGCGCGAGCTTCTCCTCCTCCAGCCGCGCCACCGTGCGGCGCAGATCCTCCTGTTCCTTCTCCAGCCGTGACGCATTCCCCTTCAATGCCTTCATCCTCTCCGCGGCGACGGCGTTGCTCTCCTCCACGCGGTGCATCGATTCCCGCTGCAGGCTGACGTCGCGCTGCGCCTCGGCAAGACGTTTCTCCGATTCCAGCATCCGGTTCCTCAGCGCCTCCAGGCGCGATTCCTCGCCGGTAAGATCGACGTCGATGCGCGAACGGTCGTCGTTCAGCGAACGGAGCCTCTCCTCGACGGGCGCCGCGCGCCCGAGGAGCTGCGCGTATTCGCGTTCCATCAGGTCGATCTCCAGCGTCCGGAGCTTCGTCTTCACTTCGTTGAACTGCCCGGCCCGCTTTGCCTGCCGCTCCAGCGTGGAGACCGCTTTCTGCACCTCCGTAACGATGTCATTGACCCGGACGAGGTCGTCCTGGACGCTCTCCAGCTTCCGGTAGGCCGCCTTCCGCCTGTGCTTGTACTTCGTGACACCGGCCGCCTCCTCGAACAGCCGCCGCCGTTCGTCGGTCTTGTCGGAGAGGATCGTCTCGATCATCTTCAGCTCGATCACGGAGTAGGCGTCGGCCCCCATCCCGGTGTCCATGAACAGATCGAGGATGTCCTTCAGCCGGCACGGGACCTTGTTCAGGAGATATTCGCTCTCGCCGGACCGGTACACGCGCCGCCCGACCGTCACCTGCGTGTATTCGGAAGGAAGTATCCCCTTCGTGTTTTCGATGACGAGGGACGCCTCGGCCATGCCGAGCGCCTTCCGCGTCTTCGTCCCGTTGAATATCACGTCTTCCATCTTGTCGCTGCGCAGCGCGCTGTACCGCTGTTCGCCGAGCACCCAGCGAATGGCGTCGACGATGTTGGTCTTCCCGCACCCGTTCGGGCCCACGATCGCGGAAATGCCGCTGTCGAACGTGAGGTTCACCCTGTTGGCGAACGATTTGAATCCGATGATCTCGAGTTTTGAAAGATACATGCGTCCCCGCGGACTCCCCGGCTACTGCGTGGTTTCCATCGTGGAATAGACGAACGAAAGATACATCGGCGCCGACTGTGTGTAATCGTAATACCCGTACGCAAGGGCGCAGAGCGCGGCGACCGAAAGGATCCCCGCGACATAGACCTTCACCGGCCGGACGTCCATGATAATGGACATCCCCTTGAGAAGCCGGAGGAACACCCAGGCGAACAGGATCGCGGTGAGCGCGACGGCCGGGATGACGTACACGGTGCTGTCGAGAACCCGGTACAGGATCATCCCCAGCGGCACGAGAACCAGCAGCGGTGCCGTCGACCACATCGTCAGCGTATACGCGTGATAGGCGTAAATGCGCGCGCGGACAAACGCGCGGAGGAGCCTCACGATGAGCGCGACGACGAGGAGCAGGAGGAAGAGGAGGGCCGCAAACGCGCCGATGAACCGGAGCGGGTTCCCTATGAGACCTACCGCGGCCTCCTTGGCCTCATCCCGCACCAGGAGGAAGGAGAGCCCGGCGTCGAGAAGCATGCTCCCGCGAAACCTGTACAGGATGCTCGAGATCGAAACGGCGACCGCCAGAGAGACGACGGCGCCCAGGAGCGTGCTGTGCCCCGGAGCGACGATGCGCTGATCCCGGACGTCCGCGAAAAAATTGTACGAACTCAATACGGAACGGTTCAACGATTCCCTGAACCGGCGGCTCGTGTTGTACACGTACGCCATCCCGACGAGGAGAACAAACCCCGCCAGCACGTAAATGATGGGCGAACCCGCCGTGTGCGTCCCCGCCGGGAGCGCCACGAATTTCTCCCCGTGAAAGACGGACCGGACGGCGTCGAACGCCAGCCGTTTATCCCGCCCCGCGCTGACGAGCCCCGTGGTATGCATCCACGGGTTCCCCGAACGGACGGTGAGCGAAGGCCTGTCCCCTTTCCAGTCGTTGAACGACCAGACGATTCCCCCGTCGCAATCGATCGAACGGAGCATGTCGAACCTCTGCAGGTAGAACCTGGCCTGCGCCTCCTGCGACAGCGGATCGCTGTACCCGTTCCGGTTCCCGGCGTCCACTTCCGTTCCGAACCTGGCGACGACCAGGGGCTGATGCCTGTGCGCTTCTCGCCAGAGCTCGACTTCCGTCCTGAAGGTCTTTATGTCCTGGGTATTCACGCTGAGCGCCCCGATGTCCATGAGCGAGGTGCACGAATCCTCACCGGGGAGCGCGGCGCAGTAGAGGAGCCGCGTGTCGAGCGTCCTGGCCAGACGGATGAGCGCCTGCATGAACGGGCGCGCGGAAGGATGGCCGGCCTCGATCTCGTCGCCGAGTCCCCATGCGAGAACCGACGGGTGGTTCCTGTCGCGGACGACCATCTCCCGCAGGCAGGCCGCGGCAAGATCGGCGTACGCATCGCTTCCAAGCACCGCCCCCGGTGTCTGCACAAGGGGGATTTCCTCCATCGCCAGGAGTCCGTACCTGTCGCACAGGTTGAGCATGTACGGATGCGGGGGATGCCCGATAAACCGGACGAGATTGGCCCCCAGGGTCTTGATCAGCGCTATGTCCTTTTCCCGTTCTTCGTACGTCATGGCGCTCCCCCTCGCGGGGGAGTCCTCATACCAGCATACGCCTTTGACGATGAGCCGTCTTCCGTTGAGCTGGAGACGGTCCCCCGCCACGGCAATTCGCCGTATGCCTGCCGCGACGTCGAATTCATCGACGATCCCCGGTTCGTTCCCCGTTCCGTGCCCAATGTAGCACTTGATGAGGTACAGGTCGGGGGTGTCCGGACTCCAGAGCCGCGGGTTTTGCAGGACGACACCGGCGAGAGCTTCGTCCCACTCGTTGCCGCGCCGGACGAGCGGAACAACCGGGCTCCGCGCGACGAGCGCACCGGACATCTTGTCGAGGACTTCGAAAAAGCAGCCTGTCGACGTCCCTTTCGCTCCCTCGGGAACGGGGAGGGCGCTGAGACTGTCAGTTCCGTCGGCGCTCATGCGCACGGTGATCCTGGCGGTTTCGCCGTTGTCCGACAGCTCGGTTCTGACGACAGCGTCCCGTAAGTACAACGAGGGAGTCCCCAGGAGATAGACATCGCGGGTGATCCCTCCGTAGTTCCGCATCCCCCAGACGGGGGGGCGGACCGGAAGGGTCGTACGCGGGTCCAGCTCGTTGCTGACGGTGATGCGGACGGTATTGTCGTGGCCGATCTGCAGGGCGTCTCTCGGAAGGGACTCGATGAAGCTCGTGGACCCGCCGTTGTGCGACGTCACGAACTCCCCGTTGACCGTCACTTCCGCGGCATGGTTCACACCGAGCATCACGATGTGAAACCTGTACTGGTCGAGCTGCTCTTTCGTCAGCTCGACGCCCCGCTGGAACACAACCTTCCCCTTGAAATCGAACGCGGAGGGGACCCGGACTGTCCCGGAAGTCCCCCCCTCCACCGCATAGTCCCAGGTCCCGGAAAGGTCAATCTTGATTCTTGTCGGCGTGTCCAGGAGAAATCCGCTGTCGGAACCCCGGTTGAGCGGCAAGCCGTTCTCCAGAAATGGATATACCCCTCCCATGGAGGAGTATGCCGGGCTGAGAAGTGTAACAACTGTGAGTGCGAACCGGAGGGTCAACCTGCCGCGTATTACTCTTCTGTTTTGTTGAGGTACGGTCGGCAAGTATGTTATAACCGCCAAAAAGGTAGGTGATAAGAGATATCACCTCAATATAAGCATAAACTCCCCTGAAAGCAATGAAAAAACCTTAAATTGCCCTATTTTACGGCGTTCACAATCGCCGCGAATGTATCAGGTTTGAGGCATGCGCCGCCGACGAGTGCGCCGTCGATGTCATTCTGCGAGAGGAGCTCTGCCGCATTGTCAGGCTTCACGCTCCCTCCGTACTGAATGACGGTTTGTTCGGCCAGAGGCCAGTCGTGCATTTGCGATATCAACTTCCGGATGAGCTGGTGCACCTCCTGCGCCTGCGCCGGGGTTGCGGTCTTTCCCGTTCCTATCGCCCATACGGGTTCGTACGCTACAACCACAGAGGCCATGTCGCTTCGTGTGAGTCCCGCGAGAACCCCTTTCACCTGGGCCGTGATCACCCTGTCGGTGATCCCGCCTTCGCGCTCCGCGAGGGTTTCGCCGACGCAGATGATGGGTTTCAGGGAAGAGGCGATGGCCTTCTTTGCCTTTGCGTTAATCAACTCGTCCTTCTCACCGAAGTACTGGCGACGCTCGGAGTGACCGAGGATCACGTACTCGCAGCCCGCGGAACGAATCATGTTCCATGAGATCTCCCCCGTATACGCCCCCTCGTCGTGCTGCGACATGTTCTGCGCACCGAGCCTGATGTGCGAGCCTTTCAGCATCCCCCCTGCCGCCGCGAGGGACGTAAAGGGGGGGCAGATGACGACCGTGACGCGTGGCGGAACGGAGCCCAGCCGGGCCTTGAGCCCGTCGATGAGTTCCGCCGACGCCGGGAGATCCTTGTACATTTTCCAGTTGCCAGCAATGATCACGTTTCTCATGTGCGTTCCTGTGTGATTGGTGAATCAGCGACGGGGGGGGACTTCGCCGAGTCTCCTGCGGAGGACCTCATTGACGATTTTCGGGTTCCCCTTCCCTTTCATGATCTTCATCGTCTCTCCGACGAAGAAGCCGAACACTTTTTCGTTCCCGTCGAGGTATTTCTGCACCTGGGGGAGATTCGCGGCAACGACCGACTCGACCGCGCGTTCGATCGCCCCCTGATCGGAAACCTGTACCAGTCCCTTCCGTTCCACGATCGCGCGCGGGTCATCGCCGCTTGCGGCCATCTCCTCGAAAACATCCTTCGCGATCTTGCCGCTTATCGTGCCGTCGGCGATCATCCGGATCATCGCCGCGAGATGCGCCGGGGTGACGGGAAAGCCCTTCATGGTGGACCTCCCGGCACCGGCGATTCGCAGGATATCCGTCATCACCCAGTTGCTTGCCGCCTTCGCGTTCCGGGCGCGGACCTGCCCCTCGCCGCCGAGCGCGGCCAGCGTCTCCTCGAAATAGTCCGCCACCCCCTTCTCCGCCGTGAGGACGTCCGCGTCGTACGCCGGGAGCCCGAGATCCGACACGAACCTCCGCTTCCGGGCGTCCGGAAGCTCGGGAAGCTTCTCCCGCACCCCGTCGATCCAGGCCTGGTCCACCCGCACGGCCGCAAGGTCCGGATCGGGGAAATACCGGTAATCGTGCGCCTCCTCCTTGCTCCGCATGGGAAGCGCGACGCTCCTGTCCGCGTCCCAGAGGAGCGTCTCCTGCACGACCGTCCCCCCGTCCCTGATGAGCCGGACCTGGCGTCCTATCTCGTATTCCAGGGCGCGTTCGACGTTACGGAAGGAATTCATGTTCTTCACCTCGGTCTTCGTCCCGAGCGACGTCGTCCCCCGCGCACGGACGGAGACGTTGGCGTCGCAGCGGAGGCTCCCTTCCTCCATGTTTCCGTCGCAGATGCCGAGATAGGTGACAAGCTGCCGGACGCGGGAGAGATAGAGCGAGGCTTCGCGGGGAGAACCGATTTCCGGTTCGCTCACGATTTCGATGAGGGGGACGCCGCACCTGTTCAGGTCCACGAGCGTATCGGCGTCCTGATCGTGGAGGGACTTGCCGGCGTCTTCTTCCATATGGATCCGTGCCAGCGCGATCCGTTTCGTGCCCCCGCCCGGGAGATCGATGTCGATCCCGCCCCCCGTGCAGATCGGCTCATCGTGCTGTGAGATCTGATACCCCTTCGGAAGATCGGGGTAGAAGTAGTTCTTGCGGGCGAAGACCGAGCGCGGTGCGATCCGTGCACCGGCGGCCAGGCCCATCCGGAGGATGAACTCCACGAGCTGCGCGTTCAGGACCGGGAGCGTCCCCGGCATTCCCAGACAGACGGGGCAGACATTGGTATTGGGCTCGTCCCCGAACCGGGCGGAACACCCGCAAAACGCCTTGGTCTGCGTCAGGAGCTGGGCGTGGACCTCAAGGCCGATGACCGGTTCGAATTCCTCCTCCGCCTTCACGCTCCGACCGGCTCCCGGATCGCCTGTGTGACCTTCTCCGCCGCTTCCTTCAGGCTCGCCGCGACGAGAAAATTCAGACCCGAATTCTTTAGGATGTCCTGGGCGATCTCCGCGTTGGTTCCGGCGAGGCGGATGACGATGGGGACTTCCACTTTCACCTTCCGCGCGGCTTCGACGACGCCCGTCGCCACGCGGTCACAGCGGACGATCCCGCCGAAGATATTGATGAGCACCGCCCGGACGTGCGGGTCCGCGAGTATGATCTTGAATCCCGACTCCACGGTCTCCGCGCTCGCACCGCCGCCCACGTCGAGGAAGTTCGCCGGTTCCCCCCCCGCCAGCTTGATGATGTCCATCGTCCCCATGGCGAGTCCCGCACCGTTGACCATGCAGCCGACGTTTCCTTCGAGCTTGATGTAATTCAGGTTCGACTTCGAGGCCTCGACCTCGAGGGGATCCTCCTCGTCGAGGTCGCGCAGGCCGGCAAGCTCGGGGTGCCGCCCGAGAGCGTTATCGTCGAAGTTGATCTTCGCGTCCAGGGCGAGGACGCCCCCGTCCTTCGTAATGACGAGCGGGTTGATTTCCGCGAGCGAGCAATCCATCGCGTCGTACGCGTTGTACAGCGCGGCCAGAAACTTCACGCCGTTCCTGAACGCGTCTCCCGTGAGCCCCAGGGCGAAGGCAAGCCTGCGCGCCTGGAACGGATGAAACCCCGCAGTCCGTTCCACGCTCTCCCGGAGAATTTTCCCGGGCGACTCGGCGGCCACTTTCTCGATCTCCACCCCCCCCTCGGTCGACGCCATCACGACGTTCCGCGATGTGGCACGGTCGAGCGTCACCCCCGCGTACAGTTCCCGGGCGATCGCGACCCCCTGCTCGACAAGGAGCCGTTTGACGATTTTGCCCGCCGGCCCGGTCTGGTGCGTGACGAGCTTCATCCCCAGTATCTGCGAGGCGACCTGGCGTACCTCCTCAAG
>Ga0209698_10002842_pt1 | contig 19341 bp, 15 predicted proteins | sample LitLauG_LLR_2012_FD_187203 | JGI IMG/M metagenome (GOLD analysis project Ga0209698, IMG submission 187203) | Freshwater sediment microbial communities from Pennsylvania, USA - Little Laurel Run_MetaG_LLR_2012 (SPAdes) (version 2) | ecosystem: Environmental > Aquatic > Freshwater > Creek >...
AACGGGGATACCGCGGCCGGGATCCCAAGGTGATGCGCCGTTTCCACCGCCGCGACCGACATGAAGTTCGAGCCCATCACGTGCACGACGTCACCGCCTGCGATCAGCGGCTGAAGGACACCTCGCACGACGGACGCGTAGTAGCCGGAGGAGTACCTGCCCACCCATTTTCGGGAGATCGCTCCGCCGAGGGGAATCAGCTCGAGCGCAAGCGGCAACAGCAGCGCCCGCCGGCGCCGCGACGGGCGGAACTGGACGACTGACATCCCGCGGTGGGTGAAGGGCTGGAACCTCAGCCGCTCGCGTGTCACGTGAGTCATCCGACCGAAGTGCAGTTCGTCCACGCACTGCGCGACGACCGTCACGCTGTGGCCACGTTCGACGTAGGCCTCTCCGAGGCTCTCGATGACGCGCTCCACACCTCCGACGGCCGGCCAGTACTGACGTGTTACGAAGACGACGTGCAAGGGCGCGAACCCTACCCCAGGCGGTGCCGCCTATCATCGACACGCCATGCGAGTCCTCAGCCGATCTCCGCTCTCCGCCGAGGACCTCGGCGCGGTCTCCGGCCTCCTGGAGCGCCCCGTGGTGGCGATCGACGTCGGGTGCCGCGACGGGGTGCGGCCGGCGTGGCGCGAGCTGCGCCCAAACGCTCTCCTGGTCGGCTTTGACGCGGATCCGCAGGAGTGCGCGCGGCTGAACGCCATCGCCGGCGACAGCGACCAGGAGCGCTATGAAGCCGTCGGGCTCGCCGCGAGCGAGGGCGAGGCGACGCTCTATGTCACCGCCGACCCGCAGAGCTCCTCGCTCTACCCCCCGGACCCCCGTGCGCTGCAGCGCTACCCGGAGCTCTGGCGCCATCAGCCGCGAGGCACCGCCACGATCCAGACCACGACGCTCGACTCATGGGCGAGCGGGGCGGGCGTCGCCGCGATCGACGCCCTGAAGGTCGATGTCCAGGGCGCCGAGCTCGACGTTCTCCGAGGAGCTGAAGGAAGTCTTGGGGCAGTGCGCATCGTCGAGACCGAGGTCGAGTTCCAGCAGCTCTACGAGGGGCAGCCGCTGTTCACCGACGTCGACAGGTTCCTGCGCGATCGCGGTTTCGTGCTGTGGCGCCTGCGCGAGATCCATCACTGCGGGCTGTCGCTGGCGGGACGCGCCGAGCCGGTGTTCGGCGTCGGCGACTATGTCGAGCGCACGCGGCTGGGCGGGCAGATCGCCTGGGCCAACGCCGTCTACGCACGCGAGGAGCTGACCGACGCCGCGGCCGATGTGGACTGGCGCACGCGCGCGAGCGACGCGTGCCTGGCGTCGGTCTTCGGGTTCCCGGAGCTCGTCGAGCTGGCGCTCAGCCAGGCGGCGGCCACGGCGCCCGAGCCCGCGAGGAGCACGCTCTCGGGGGCTCTGGAGAACGCTCGCCGCCGCGGCAGCCTGCGGCGCGTGGACGATCTCTTCCGGCGGGCCCCCGCACACGCGCGCGGCTTCGTTCAGGCGCACCGGCCGGGAGGCTAGAGACGCCCCCACGCACGCCTGGCCCTCCGCTGCGAGCGCCAGCGTGCCGCAGCCCCGCGTACGCGCACGATCGCGCCGCCCCCCTCGTCGCGGTGCTCGAAGAAGCGCAGGTATGCGTCCAGGACCCGCGGGTCGGGCTGCGGCGGGGCGAAACGGATCGCGCCCGGTGCGGGACAATGCTCGTGCTCCCATCGAAGCTGCCACGCAGGAGTCTCGGCTGCGTGCGTGCCCTCCGACAGGCCCGTGTTCTCGACCATGTTCCAGGCGGGCGTGACGAAGCCCCGCCCCGTGAGCAGCATGTTCGTCGCGCACAGGACATCCCAGGATCCTGTGAGCGACTCCGTGACGATCGTCTCGTGGATCATGGCGGGCAGGTCGGCGCCGGCGAGCTCGGGCCGGAAGTCGCCGGCGGCGCGGATCCGCCGTCGCAGCGAGCCGACGTCGAAGTCGAACTCCCGCCAGCGCTCCCGCCACGTCGCCCATCCCCACGATGAGAATCTCGGCGACAGGAACACGTCGTAGGGATAGTCCTCGAGCGGGGCCCGGTCGAACGGGTAGCGCAGGCCCGTGATGCCGGCGACGGACGGCTCGGCCCGGTAGCGCTCCAGCGCTCGGCGGGCATAGTCGTAGAACTCAGGGGCGACGCGGACGTCGTCCTCGATCACGATCGCCGTCTCGTGATCCTCGAACACGCTGTCAAGGCCCTCGCGTATCGACGTGCTCAGGCCTGCGTTCTGATCACGAGCGACGATCACCGGCTCGATCCAGTCGACGCTCTCGAGCAGGCGGCGCACCTGCAGCACGTCGGCGGCATCCTCGCCTCCCCTCGCTGCGTCCGAGAAGACGTAGAGCCGGCTGATCGGGCAGGCGCTGAGCGCCTCGAGCGTGCCGGCGAGCTGACGGTGACGGCGGTAGGCGAACAGCGCGACGGGGACGCTGGCGGGCTCCTCGCTGCCGGGGGCCGCAGACGGGGTGCTCTCGGCCACGCTCGCCTCAGCCCGCTGACTGGAATCGCTCGGTGACGGCGTGCATGAGCTCCGGCGGGATCGCGCGGAGCGCGATGAGCACGCCGATGTAGATGCACGTCGCGAGGAGGGATGCGGGCAGGCTGCTCAGCCCGGACGCCAGCGCAAGCCCGCCCCCGACCGCTGCCGCCACGAGAGCGCACAGCGGCACCCGCGGCGAGAACGTGAGCTCCGGCCTCGCGGCGCGGAGATACAGGAAGGAGCTGGCGGCCACGACAACCTCCGCGACGACGAAGGCGATCGCTGCGCCGCGCGCCTGCAGCTCCGGGACGAGCACCAGCGTCAGCACCACGCTCACGATCAGCCCCGCTGCGCTGTTGAGCAGGATCGCCCGGTGCCGGTGCAGCGCGAGCAGCCCATATCCGAAGGCCGAGCCGACGAACTGCGTGACGAGCGCCAGCGACTCGATCTGCAGCACGGTCGCCGCAGGGTGCCCCTTGCTGCCGGCGAGCACCCTCACAACGAAGTCGGAGCCGAGCGCGAGTGCCAGGCCGAGGGCGACGCCCACGATCGTCGTCATCTCCATCAGCCGCTCAACCACGTAGGCGAGCCGCTCTTCGTCGTCGCGGGCCGCCCGTGCGAGCACCGGCAGCGTCGATCCGACCGTGAGGGCGGGGATCGCGATCAGGACCGAGATGACGCTGAATGCGATCGCGTAGTAGCCGGTCTGCTGGCTGCTCGCGAGCAGCGACATGATCACGACACTGATCCGCAGATAGAGCGTCGCGACCACGACCGCGGCCGCGAAAGGGAGAACGGCACGCATCAGCACGATCCACTCGCTGCGCTGGAAGGAGGGGCGCAGCGGCATCGACCCCCGCACGAGCAGCACCGTCGCGATCAGCACCGCGATCGAGACCGGCACGGCGATCGCGAGGAACGCGAGCAGCTGTGCGCCCGCGAGCACCAGTGCGACGATCGCCGCGACCGAGAGCACCTGCCGCATGAGATCGAGCGAGGTCACCCATCCGAGCTGTAGGCGCACCGAGAGCGGGACGGCGAACGTGCCCTGGACGACCGTCAGGACCATCCCGACGCCCGCCAGCACCGTGCCCAGGACGACGGTGTTGCCGTAGCCCGCGATCGCGGCGAAGGCCGTGCCGAGAGCGACGCCGACCGTGGTCATCGCGAAGCGCACACCGAGCAGGTTGCGCATCAGAGTGACCTGGTCGGGGCCCCTGCGCGTGGCGTACTCGCGCACTCCGATCTGACCGAGCCCGACGTCGGTGATCCCCTGCACGATCGTGACGATCGAGATCACCGTGACGTAGAGCCCGTACTGACTTTCGCCGAGGTGCCTGATCAGCAGCGGGATCGAGATCAGGCTCAGCAGCACGCCGATGACGTAGCCGGTGACGCGCAGCGCACTTCCGCGGATAGCCGCGGGGCCGGCCGCGGGGGTGTCGAGCAGGTCCTCTTCGAAGGCGGCCAGCTCTGTCTGCTCGTGGTCGGTGGCCATCGGTCAAAGATCCTGCAAATCGGGCGCGGCTGCCGTCCGGCCAGGCTAGAGGATCCAGGTCGGCGGCTATCATCTCGCCATGGACAAGCTGGTCGGCAAGCGCATCCTTCTGACCGGAGGGTCGGGTTTCCTCGGCGTCCCGGTGCACACAAAGCTGCTCGAGCGCGGCGCCGCGGAGGTGTTCTCCCCCCGCTCCGCCGAATACGACCTGCGTGACCGCGACGCGATCCGGCAGGCGCTGGCCGACACCCGCCCGGACATGGTCGTCCATCTCGCGGCCGTCGTCGGCGGGATCGGCGCGAACATGGCGACGCCCGGGCAGTTCTTCTACGACAACGCGATCATGGGGATCCAGCTGATCGAGGAGAGCCGGCTCGCGGGAGTCGAGCGGTTCGTCTGCGTCGGGACCGTGTGCGCCTACCCGAAGTTCGCGCCGACCCCGTTCCGCGAGGACGACCTCTGGGACGGCTACCCGGAGGAGACGAACGCCCCCTACGGGCTCGCGAAGAAGATGCTTCTGGTGCAGCTTCAGGCCTATCGCCAGCAGTATGGGTTCGACGGGGTCTACCTGCTTCCGGTCAACTTGTATGGCCCGTCTGACAACTTCGACGAACGCACCTCCCACGTGATCCCGGCGCTGATCAAGAAGTCGCTGGACGCGCTGGAGAACAACGCGGAGGAGATCGTGTGCTGGGGCACCGGCAGCGCCTCGCGCGAGTTCCTGTACGTGGACGACGCGGCGGAGGGCATCGTCGGCGCCGCGGCGAGCTACTCAAGCGGGGAGCCCGTGAACCTCGGCTCGGGCACCGAGATCACGATCGCGGCGCTGACCGAGCTGATCGCGGAACTGGTGGGCTTCACCGGGAAGATCGTCTGGGACGACACCAAGCCCGACGGCCAGCCGCGCCGCTGGCTTGACACCTCACGCGCTGAGCGGGAGTTCGGCTTCAAGGCTGGCACCAGCCTGCGCGACGGCCTGCAGCGCACCATCGACTGGTACCGCGAGTGCCGAGCCGAGGCGGTCAAGGTGGCCGCCGGCGGAGCCGCCTAGATTGACCGCGGCGGGCCTACGCCCGCCAGGCCCACATCATCCCGTAGCCGTCGTCGCGGTGCCAGATCGGCGTGATTGTCATCCCGGCCACTTCAAGAAGCCGTTCGGCCTCGAGCCGCGGGCTGGGTGCCGAGCACATGTGAGGGTGGTACTCAAGGACCAGCACACGGGGCGGATCCTGAGCAAAGCGCGGATCGCTGATGATCTCCCACTCCCCGCCCTCGATATCCACCTTGACCAGGTCGGACGCCGAGATCTGATCCATGACGTCGCGCATCGGGACATGGATCGTGGGGACGCTCAGGACCTTGCCCTCCTCCACAACGAAGGAGCCCATCGCACGCCCGGCGGCCAGCTCGACCTCGCCCGTGTGCGCCCCGGCCGCCGAGGATTCGACTCTCCACCGTCGCGCCAGGCCGTTCTCGCGGATCGCCCGCTCGTGCACCTCGATGTTGGCCGGGTCGGCCTCGTAGCCGACGACCGTCGAGTGCGGCCAGCGTGTCATCGCGAAGACCCCGAACAGCCCTATGTTCGCGCCGAGGTCGAGGATCCTCTCGGGGTCACCGATCACGCGGTCGACCTCCGGCGGAGGCTCATAGTCGCGTTGGTGGAAGACCTCCGCGAGCGTGGCGCCGTCCTCGGTCTTGTGGCGGATGGCCACGGACAGACCGCTCTCTCGCAGGTGATAGACGCTGCTGCCATCCGTACGAGCCAGCCCGCGAGCGAAAAACGCAGCGGACTCTCGGACGAGGCGAGCACAGATGAGCCGCGCTGTGAGGGGCATCAGCAGAGGTGATCCGGCGATCCGATGGGCGAGCGTCGTTGACTGCTCGGGCGGCGCGGTCGTCGGGCCGGGCGCGGCCTGTCGCCCCTGCAAGCGCCTGACGGCAGCCACGATCGAGCGAAGCGGAGCGGCTGCGGGGCGCAGCGAGACGAACGCTTCGAGTTTGGCGCGCATCTGAGCCGGCGACCGCGGACGACGAAGACCGCCCGACGTCAGTTCGCGCGTCGCGTTCGCGGGCGTGTGCACATAGCGCTCGAGCCACCCCGCGAGCTCGCGGTTGCGGTCAGCCTCGGGGCCCTCCCAGTCGCTGCCGCTACGCGCCGCCACGTGCCTGTAGTCGTGGTTCTGGTGGATGACGGTGACGACGGGGGTGATGTCGATCAGCGGCACGCGCATCTCCAGGGCACGTCCCATCATCCAGTTGTCCCAGCCGGGACGCCCGACGGCAAACGGCGGCAGGCCGAAGTCGGTGTGGCGGGGATAGAGGAAGTAATCGCTTCCGCGTCTCAGGTCGAGCGTGCCGTGCGTCTGCGCCCATTGCGCCAGCTTGTCCCGCTCGGAATCGAAGTCCAGCGGTGCCGTGATGTCGCAGTCCCATCGCTGCCCAATCGCCAGATGCCCGGTTCTGGGCAGCCGCGCGAGGGCATCCATGAAATCCGGGAGCAGGATGATGTCGGCATTGACGTAACAGAGGAATTCGCCGGAGCCCCGTGCAGCTGCTTCGCGGAACGCCCAGTCAAGCAGCGGCGTCCCGAACTCGTTCTTGGCCGGATCGCCGACGTATGTGACGCCGAACTCCGCAGCCGCCTCCTTCACTCCGGGGTCATCTCCCATGAGGAGCACCTCGACGTCGGGGCCGAGATCCCGCCAGCTCGCCAGCGCGTTGCGTTGGATCAGAGTGATGTGCGGATCTACGAAGCCCTTGGGCAGAGAGAAGATCGTCAGCCGGGTCAAAACTCGTGGAGACTTACCACATTCGAGACACCGGCCCCGAACGGATAGTCCGACTCCGGTTCAGACACCACGCGGAACTGGTAGTTGGCCGGCCCCGCGAACCTGAAGCGGTATGACGCTTTGAAGCGGCCCCGCGTGTCGCTGCGGACGACCTGGAACTGGATCCAGGGGCCCCGTGGTGCGCGGGCCTCGAGGATCAGCAGCTTGCCCGATGCCGGCACGGGTCCGCCGAGCAGCCGCCCGCTGAACCGGATGCGCTGACCCACCGACGCCGAGCGAGGCGACACCGCGACCCGGAGCGCGGCTCGCACGCTGAGCTGAAGTGTCCGGGTTGCCGCAGGGAGCGCGTCTCCGAGGTGGGCGTGGTAAGCGAAGAGCAGACTGCGCGACGACGCTCCCGCGGGGACCGTCAGCGCAAATGACCCATCGGGCCCGGTCACGGGACTGCTCATCGCGACAGCGGCTGCACCCACGGACGCCTGGCTCGCCTGGACCTCGATCTGCGCACCGGCGATCGGCTGCCCACCGGCACCCGTGAGCCTCCCCGCGATCGACTCCTTTCGCCCGAACGGCATGCTCAAACGGGCGCTCGTGGTTCCGTGCCATGCAACAGCGAGGGAGGCCTGAGCGCTCGCGCCGGATCCGTTTGGCTGGCCGGAGGAGGCCGTGGCGGCCCCCGCAGCGTTGGACACCACGAGCTGGCGATCGAGCACCGGCGCGGAGTTGCCGGCGGCATCGAGCACCGTCACGACGAGATGGTGCGGCCCGTTGGAAGCAACGGTGGTGTCGAAGGGGACGTCGACGCTGGCCGACTGGAGGCACGGCTGCAGGTAGAGGAACGCCGGACTGCCATCGGCAGTTCCGCCAACGTCCGCGCACCGGCCGCCGTTGCGGTCGACGACTGTCCTCTGCACCACGCGACCGTCGATCGTGAACACGGCCTCGTAGACGCCGGCTCCGGGATCGCTCGCCTGGAACGCGACATCGCTCGTCCCGCTCACCACGGGCGCATCCGCAAGTTCGCCGTTCACGTTGGCCGCGACTGGTCCGGCGTTCTGTTCGAGAGTGAGGTCGGCCGCGTAGAGGTAGACGGAGGCGGCAAAGTTGTTGGTGTCGCCTTTGCCAGCTGGGCAGTCGAACGGCTGACTCGGCCCGCCGCACGAAACGCTCAGGAAGACGTTGGCGCCCAGATTCGCTGACGGCACTCGAACTAAGTTGTTGCTGCTGAGCGGGGACGCCATTTCGCCATCACCGTGACATTCGAGCGTCGCGATGCATTCCCCGAAAACCGAGTACTGATCGGGTCCTGCGAGCCAGTATTGGTAGGTCGCGTTCGCTAGACCGCCGCCAGCTGTGTCGCCAGCTCGCCAAACCGTTGCCGCCGCGAGTGAGTCAAATCCCGGCGTAGCGAACGACCACGTCGCGCGATCGTTGTTCGCCTGGTGTGTTGTCTGATCGCCCAGCGCGGCAACAAGTGCCCCGCCGGCTGCGCACGAGTTGAGCGCGTAGGTGTCGTATGCGCTCGTAGACGCGACCGTTCCGGTCCACCCGTCGGTTGGCGCGGTCGCGCCGGCCGGTGTGCGGCACGAGTACACGTGGTACTGCCCGGCCTGGGCTGTCGCGGCGCCCAGCGCAGCGACGAGCGGCAGCGTCCATGCGAGCGCGCGCTTCGAGATCCGTTCGACTGCGGCCATCCGTGTCCTTGTCGGTCGCGGTGGCCATCCGGCCCCCCCACAAGTGTCCCAGTTCAGGTTGTGAAGCGAACCGGCAACCGCGCCAGTCCGTAGATACCCGAAACGCCCTCGAACTCCGGTTCCCCGGCGAGCTCGAGGTCGTTCATGTGCTCCGCGAGGAACGTCACGCCCTCCTGGAGCTCGGCCCGTGCGAGGTTCGCGCCGAGGCAGTAGTGGACGCCTGCGCCGAACGTGAGCGGGCGCGCGCGGGCGCGATCGGCGGTGATGTCGAACCGCTCGGCCTCCTCGGGGGTCGCGCCCTCGAGGTCCCGGTTGCCGGTGAATGCGCTGACCATGACGACGGTGCCCTCGGGGAACTCGACGTCGCGGTACTCGACGTCCTCGATCAGGATCCGTGCCGTGAAGGGCGTGATCGGCTCGTATCTGAGCGCCTCCTCGACGGCGGCTCCGGCTAGCGACGCGTCGGACCGCAGGGCCGCCCACTGTTCGGGGTGCTGCGCCAGCAGGCGAATAGTGTGCGCGAGCTGCGCCTGCGTCGTGTCGACGCCTCCGACGAGCACGTTGAAGACGAGGTTGATGCACTCGACGTCCGACAGTCGGTCGCCCTGCTCCTCGGCCTGTATGAGCCTGGAGATGAGGTCGTCGGCGGGGCTGCGCCTGCGTGTCGCGACGAGCGCCTCGGCGTAGTCGTAGAACTCGGCGACGGCCTGCTCGATCAGCTCCCGCTCGCTGGCCATGCTCGTCGCATCGAACTGGCGCTGGATCCAGTTGGACCAGTGGTGCAGCCTCGGCGCGTCCTGGAGCGGAGCACCCATCACGGTCGCGATCACCTGCGAGGGATAGGGCCTTGCGAAGGCCTCCACGAAGTCGCATTCGACGATTGCGGATCCTGATCCGGCCGTGGCATCGGCGAGCAGCCCTGCTAGGAACTCCCTCATCGCCGGGCGGTAGCGCTCCACCGCGCGTGGGCTCAGGGCGGGGTTGACGAGGCCCCTGAGCCTCGAGTGGTCGGCGCCGTTGACGTGCAGGATGTTGCGGCGCATCTGCTCATACAGAGGTCCCTCCGTTACTCCGAAGATCTCCGCGATCTTCATTCCCGGGAAGATCGCGGAGCGCGTGCGGAGGAAGAACTCGCCCGACTCCCTGTCGAGCGTCATGAAGCCGAACGGCCCGCGCGCGAGCCATCCGGCTTCGCGCGCGCGCCGCATCTCGTGATGAAAGTGCTCGCCACGCATGTCCGGGTCCGTGTGGTCGAACTCGGGCAGCTCCAGGTCGGTGACGAGCGTCATCGCGGGCCTGCCTATTTCTTCTTTGGGCTCACCGCGGCCTTCAGGCCTGCGCCGGCTGAGAACTTGGGTGCCTTGGAAGCTTTGATTTTCACGGCCTCGCCGGTGCGGGGGTTGACGCCCTTGCGGGCGGCCCTTTTCACGACGGAGAACTTGCCGAAGCCGGTTATCGCGACCTCGTCGCCTTTTTTGAGCGTCTTGGCGACCGTGTCGATGAACGACTCGACGGCGCGCGCGGAGTCGGCTTTGGTCAGACCACTGTCGGCGGCGATTGCGTCGACGAGCTGTGACTTGTTCATATGTGGCGTCCTTTCACTTGGATGAGGGTGGGGCACCGGCGAGCGCGCAGGCTACCGTGCCAGCTTCTTCCCTGGGTTCAGGAGGCCCTTCGGGTCGAACGCGCGCTTGACCATCTCGTGCAGCTGGAGGGTGCGGGCGGGCCATTGTGAGGCGAGCCTCCCGGCCTTCAGCGAGCCGAGCCCGTGCTCGCCGGAGATGGACCCGCCGAGCTCGACGACCTCGTCCATTAGCCGCTCGCCGACGGCCTCCGCGGCGAGGGTGTCGCGCTCGCTCTCGGGGTCGACCATGACGTTGGCGTGGACGTTGCCGTCGCCGGCGTGTCCCCATGCGCAGGAGCGCAGTCCGTTCTCGCGGGCGATCCGGTGGAAGCGCCGCAGGCCCTCGGCGAGATGCTCGACGGGAAATACGACGTCCTCCGCCACCTTCCCGCCGAGGGTTCCCGTGACGAGCGGGTTCAGCCCGTCGCGCCAGCGCCACAGGGCCTCGGGCTCGGGCTCGGCGACGGAGAGGAGGCCCGCCGCCACGCTCTCCAGCAGCTCTGTGCGCGCCGTGCGCGCCTGCTCGGCGCTGCCGTCGACCTCCGCGATCAGGGCGAAGCGGGCGTCCGCCGGGACCTCGCCCGGGAACGAGCGCGTGGCGAGCTCGAGGGTCTCGCCGTCGACGAAGTCCAGGGCCGACGGCATCACGCCGGCGGCGAACACCTGCATGACCGCGTCGCATCCCTCCTTCGCCGAGGCGAAGAACAGGACGCTCGCCAGCGCGCTCTCGGGCCTCGGGAGCAGGCGCAGGCGCACGGCGGTGATCACGCCGAGCGTGCCCTCTGAGCCGATCAGCAGGCTCTTCAGGTCATAGCCGGCGACGTCCTTGCCGGCCCAGCCGCCGATCTCGACGAGCTCTCCGGGAGCCAGGACCACCTCCACGCCGGCCACCCACGCGCCGGTGACGCCGTACTTCAGCGTGTGCGGGCCGCCCGCGTTGGTGGCGACGTTCCCGCCGATCTGGGACTGCTCGGAGGCGCCGGGGTCCGGGGCGAACATGAGACCGTTCTCGCGCGCGAGCCGCTGCACGTCGCGGGTGCTCACGCCGGCCTCCGGGAGCATCCTCCAGAGAGCGGGCTCGAGCTCGCGGACGGCCCGCAGGCGCTCCAGCGAGCAGACGACGCCCCCCGCGGTCGGGACGGCTCCGCCGGTGAGGCCGGTGCCGCCGCCGCGGGGTGTCAGGGGCACGTCGTGCTCGTAGCACCATGCGAGCACCTGCGCGACCTCCTGCGCGCTCCCGGGGAGCGCGACGGCGTCGGCGTGGCCATGCAGGCCGCGGCGGCGTGCGAGATCGCTGTTGTAGGGCGATCCGGGTGGCGCCTCGAGCACGTGCTCGGCTCCGATCAGGCGGCTGAGCTCTTTGACCAGCACGTGGGCGAGGCTACCGCTACGGGTACCATGCAGCCAGCGATGGCCATCGATGCCAAGCCGTCCTCGGAGACGGAGAGAACCGAGTTCCGGACTCTGTCCGGCGAGCCCGTGCGCGAGCTCTACACGCCGGCCGACCTGCCCGAGGGCATCGGCGGTCCGGATGACCCGGTCGGGCTGCCCGGCGAGTACCCGTACACCCGGGGGATCCACAGCTCGATGTATCGCGGCCGGCTCTGGACGATGCGCCAGTTCGCGGGGTTCGGCACCAGCGAGGAGACGAACGAGCGCTTCCTGTATCTGCTCGACCACGGGCAGACGGGGCTTTCGACGGCGTTCGACATGCCCTCGCTGATGGGACACGACTCCGACCACGCGCGCTCGCTCGGGGAGGTCGGCCGCGAGGGGGTCGCCGTCGACACGCTCGACGACATGCAGACCCTGTTCTCCGGGATCGATCTCGGCGAGGTGTCCGTGTCGATGACGATCAACGCGCCCGCGGCGATCATGCTCGCCTTCTACGTCGCGGCGGCCGAGAGCGACCCGGTCCATCCGGCGGCTCCCGAGCACCTCTCCGGTACGATCCAGACGGACATCCTGAAGGAGTACATCGCGCAGAAGGAGTGGTGCTTCCCGATCGACCCCGCGATGCGCCTGTGCGGCGACATGATCGAGTGGTGCACGCGCAGGATGCCGCGCTGGCACCCGATCTCGATCTCCGGCTATCACATTCGCGAGGCCGGCTCGACGGCGCAGCAGGAGCTCGCGTTCACGCTGAAGGACGGGCTGACATACGTCGAGCAGGCGGTCGCGCGCGGCCTGGACGTCGACACGTTCGCGCCGAGGCTGTCGTTCTTCTTCAACGCACAGATCGACTTCTTCGAGGAGATCGCCAAGTACCGCGCGGCTCGCCGGATCTGGGCGCGCGAGATGCGCGAGACGTTCGGGGCGAAGAACCCGAGGTCCTGGCAGATGCGCTTCCACACCCAGACGGCGGGCGTCAGCCTGACCGCGCAGCAGCCCCTGAACAACATCGTCCGCACCGCGGTGGAGGCGCTGGCCGCTGTGCTCGGCGGCACGCAGTCGCTGCACACGAACTCCTATGACGAGGCGCTCGCGCTGCCCACCGAGGAGGCGGTCACGATCGCGCTGCGCACGCAGCAGATGATCGCCCACGAGACCGGCGTGACGAACACGGTCGACCCGCTCGCGGGCTCCTACTTCGTGGAGTCCCTGACGGACGAGATGGAGCGCCGCGCCTATGAGTACTTCGCGAAGATCGACGAGCTCGGAGGGATGGTCGAGGCGGTCAAGCTGAACTACCCGCAGCGCGAGATCGCGGACGCCGCGTTCGAGCTGCAGCAGGAGATCGACGCGGGCGAGCGGATCGTCGTGGGGGTCAACAGCTTCCGCGCGTCCGGCGAAGAGCCGATCCCCACGCTGCGCGTGGACCCAGCGCTCGAGGCGAAGCAGATCGGCCGCCTGCAGTCGGTCCGCGCCCGGCGTGACGGCGGCGAGGTCGAGCGGGCGCTCGCGGCGCTGCGCGAGGATGCCGCTCACGAGGACCGGAACCTGATGGAGCCGCTGCTTGCATGCGCTCGTGCACACGCGAGCGAGGGCGAGATCATTGAGTCCCTGCAGCAGGTTTTCGGGGACTACTCGGAGAATCCGGTCTTCTAGGCACGGCCGCCCGTTTCCTCGCAACATCGGGGTCCGGGCCGTGTTTTGAGCTGAAGGCGCGCGGGCGGGCCCGTCCGCGCCCGGGACAGGAGGCGGATGCGACCCGCTGCACGGACGACGCTGTTGACGATGCTGGCATTCGCGGCCGCCGCGGCGTGCCTGATGGCGATCGTGGGAGGCGTCGACGCGCTCGGGCTGCGGACGGGCGGCCCCGTGGCGCGGACGGCCGCGAGCGCCGGCCCGAGGTGCGTGCCGTCTACGCTCAACCGCTCCGCGCTGCTGGGGCGCACCCACGTTGCGGCGTCCCCTCTGCCGGGCTCCTACGTCGCGTCCCCGCGCACCGCGATAAGCCTGCTCGGCGCGCCCGCGGCGTCGCTGGGCGCGATCCGCGTGACGGGCTCGCGCAGCGGCTCACACGGCGGGCGCGTGGTCGCGTTCTCCCAGGGTGACGGAGCCGCGTTCGTGCCCACCGCTCCGTTCCAGGCCGGGGAGAGCGTGACGGTGACCGGCCGCGCGCGCTCGCTGCCGTTCAGCTACCGCTTCACCGTCGCGCGCCAGGATTACTCGCTTTCCACCTACGCGGTGGCGCTCGCGCCGAAACCGACCGAGCAGCAGCACTTCCTCTCGCGGCCCGACATCACCCCTCCCCTGCTGCAGGTCAACACCCGCTCCTCGCTCACGGCGCCGGGGCTGATCTTCGCGGCCCCCTACTCGGGCCACGGGCCGGCCGGGCCGATGATCTTCGACGAAGCGGGCAACGTGGTGTGGTTCCACCCGCTCCCGAAAGGCACCGAAGCCGCGAACCTGCAGGTTCAGCAGTATGCGGGCGCACCGACGCTGACGTGGTGGCAGGGCAGGATCACGCCGCAGGGATTCGGCGAAGGCGAAGAGATCCTCGCGAACTCCTCCTACCAGCAGATCGGCCATGTGCGCGCGGGCAACGGCTACGCGGCGGACCTGCACGAATTCCAGATCAGCCCCAGGGGCACCGCGCTGCTGACGGTACTGCACCCGGTCGAATGCGACCTGGCGCCCTACGGCGGCCCGGCGTTCGGAGCCGCGACCGACAGCATCTTCCAGGAAGTTGACCTCGCGACCGGGCTGGTCAGGCGCGAGTGGCACAGCCTCGACCATGTCAGCCCGGCGGACTCCTTCAGCGCCGCGGCGGGCACCAGCCTCGCCTGGCCCGTCGACTACTTCCACCTGAACTCCGTGCAGCAGCTGGCGAGCGGGCACACGCTGCTGTCGGCCCGCAACACATGGGCTCTGTACGAAACGGGCACCGTGTCGGGCCAGATCCTGAGCCGCATCGGCGGCAGGCACTCGACGGTCAGGCTCGGCCCGGGGACGGCGACCGCCTTCCAGCACGACGCGACGGCGCTGCCCAACGGCACGATCTCGATCTTCGACAACGGCGCGGTGCCGGCCGTGCACCCGCAGTCGCGCGCGATGATCGTGTTGCTGAACGCGGGCGCCCGCACGGACAGCCTCGTGGCGCAGTATGAGCATCCCGGCGGCAGGGGCCTGTCCTCGGGCAGCCAGGGCAACGTGCAGCTGCTCGAAAACGGCGACCTGTTCGTCGGCTGGGGGTCGCAGCCCTACTTCTCGGAGTTCAGCCCGTCCGGGGCGCTGCTGTTCGACGCCCACATGCACGGCTCCTACCAGTCCTACCGCGCCTACCGCTTCCAGTGGACGGGCGTTCCGGCGGAAGCGCCGGCGATAGCGGTGTCGGCGCCGGCCGCCGGCGGCTCCTTCAGCGCCTACGCGAGCTGGAACGGCGATACCCGGACCGCGCAGTGGCGGCTGCTCGGCGGCCCCTCGCAGGAATCGATGTCGCCGCTGGAGCTGGTGCCCAGAACGGGCTTTGAGAGCACGCTCTCCTCGCCCGCGCCCGAGGCCTTCGTGGCCGTTCAGGCGCTCGACGCGGCCGGGAACGTCCTGGGCGTCTCGCCCACCATCCCCGGCTGAGCGAGCTCGGGGCTAGGCCTCGGACTCGGCGGCGAGCGGTGCTCCGTGGAGCCCGCTGGCAGAGCGCTCGCGTGCGTCCCACCACTCGCGCACCGATTCGATCGCGCCGCCGATGATGCCCTCCCGAAAGGCGAGCGTGTCGTTCAGTCGCGGAAGCGGATCGGCGGGAACGTCGACCTTCAGGAACTCGCACATCGGCTCCCAGCCGTCGGCGGGATTCCAAACGAGCAGGCGGTCGGCGGGCACCGTGGCCTTGACCTCGGCATGCCAGCGATGCATCGCGAGGGCGAGCGCCTCTTCGGTGCTGGTGTCTCCCGCCAGCGCACCGTGGTCGGTCCACGTCATCTCGATCATCAGGTCCATGTAGCGCCGCCAGAGCGAGTCCACGACCCCGCGCGCCTCGCACATGTGGTGGAGGACCGAGTCGCCGTGGTAGACGCCCCATACGGTCTGGTACATGCTGCGCGCCCACTCGGCTCCGCCGCGCTCGCTGAGGATGATCTTCGCGTGCGGGTAGTACTCCATCAGCTCCGCGTAGTAGCGGGCGGCCGGCCAGTCGACGGCCGAGCGCGCCTCGCCGAAGATCATCTCCCAGTCGGGTTTGCCTTCCGCGACGGCTTCCCACATCGGGAGCCCGCCCTCGAGGTCCGCCAGCAGGTCGCGCATGTGGTAGCAGGGACCGAATCCCAGGCTTTCCAGGGCGAACATCTGGGTCGTCGTCGCTGATCGGGGGAGCCCCGCGCCGATTACTTTCATTGGGGGCACACGCCCTTCCGCGTTCGTTTTACAGTCCGACCTGCGTTCTCTGAGAGCATTATTACCAGTTCCAAGGCGGCCCAATCCCCGACATTTACGATCAACTTAGATAGGCCAGAACGGCCAGCACCCGCCGATTGTCGTCCCCGCACGCGGGCAGGTTCAGCTTCCCGAAGATGCTCGTGATGTGCTTCTCCACGGCACCGGGTGTCACCACCAGGGCATCGGCGATCGCGGTGTTCGAGCGGCCCTCCGCCATCAGCGCGAGCACCTCGCGCTCGCGCTCGGTCAGCGCCTCCAGTGCGTCACGGGACCCCGCCCTCGGGGCGAGCATCTCGCTGACGACCTGCCGGTCAAGCACGGTGCCGCCGTCGGCGACGCGGTGCATCGCGTCGAGGAACGCCCTGACGTCGCCGACGCGCTCCTTCAGCAGATAGCCGATGCCGGCGCCGCCGTCGCCGATCAGCTCGCTCGCGTAGGCCGTCTCGACGTACTGCGAGAGCACGAGGACCCCGAGTGCCGGGCTGCGCCTGCGCGCCTCGATCGCGGCGAGGATCCCCTCGTCGCTGAAGGTCGGCGGCAGCCTCACGTCGACGATCGCGAGGTCCGGGTCGTGGCCGGCTATCGCCCGCAGCAGGCCGGGGCCGTCCTGCGCCTGCGCGACGACGTCTATGTCGTTCTCGCGCAGCACCGCGACGAGGCCCTCCCGCAGCAGTGCGAGGTCCTCGGCGATCACCACCCGCACGGCAGGCTCACCTCCAGCAGGGTGCCCTCACCCGCCGGGCTGAGCAGGCGCAGGTGGCCGTCGAGCGCCTCCACCCGCGCGCGCAGGCCCGAGATCCCCGAGCCCTGCGGGTCCGCACCGCCGCGGCCGTCATCCCCGACGCGGACGATCAGCGCGCGGTCCCGTTCGCCGATCGACACCCAGCTGTGCTGCGCGGAGGCGTGCTTGGCGGTGTTGGTGAGCGCCTCGGCGATCACGAAGTACGCGGCGCTCTGCACGGCGGGCGCGAGCTGGCGGTCGACGCTGGACTCGACAGAGGTGCCTAGCCCGTAGCGGGCGGCGAGCGACTCGACCGCCGCGGTCAGCCCGCGGTCGGCGAGCAGCGGGGGCACGATCCCGCGCGCGAGGTCGCGCAGCTCGGCGATCGCGTGGCGCGCCTCGCGCTGGGCGTCATGGATCAGGCCCGCGACCTCGGGCTGGTCGGCGACGCGCATCTCGGCGCGGCCGAGCTGGAGCGTGAGCGCGACGAGCCGCGCCTGCGCGCCGTCGTGCAGGTCGCGCTCGATCCGCCGCAGCTCCGCGGCCTGCGCGTCGAGTGCCTGGCGGCGCGTGCGGGTCAGCATCTCGATGCGGGCACGCAGCGCCCGCCGGCCGCGCGCGACGAGCACGCGGTCGTGGAGCGCGATCAGCGAGTAGGCGCAGCCCGCGCTGACGAGGCCGAACAGGGCCCACGTCGGCCAGAAGTCCCGGGCGCCGGCGAGCAGGTCCGTGAGCAGCCAGGTGGCGAGCAGGATCACGCTGGCCACCCCGATCGCGGCCCACACGCATGCCACGCGGCGCACGGCGCCCGGCGGGCGCCTCCACGCCCAGCCCGCGGCGCTCTCGACGAGCATCACCACACCGAGACCGAGCCATGCCCAGGCGGGCCACAGGTAGCCCTGCCCCGCGAGCGCCCAGATCACGATCAGGATCACCGCGGCGAGGATCGCGAGCCTGCGCTCCACCGACCGCGCGTACTCGCCGATCGACAGGCCCGCAGCGAGCGCCGGCATCCAGCGCCGCCCGCGGCCGCGATTGAGGGACACGTCGCCCGACAGCCTCACCCGCTCGTCCATGCGAACAATCCTCGCACGCGCACGCGGCGGGGGTATCTCAGGGCGTGAGCGCCTTGGAGGCCATCCGCTCGGGGCTGACCCGCTGCACGTCCCAGGCCAGGCCGATCCGCTCGAGGCCGAGGATCACGAGCGCGGAGACGTCGAGCTGGCGGCGGCCGAGGCCGTGCACCGCGGAGGTCGGGAACGCGTGGTGGTTGTTGTGCCAGCCCTCGCCGAGGGAGAGCATCGCGAGCCACCCGAGGTTCCTGGAGTGGTCGCTGGTGCGATAGCTGCGCCGGCCGAAGAAGTGGCACAGCGAGTTGATGCTGTACGTCACGTGGTGCAGGACCATCACGCGCACGACCCCCGCCCACACGAGCGCCTCGGCCCCGGCCTGGGCGGTGCCGGCTATCAGCCAGCCGAGCGCGAACGGGATCGCGAGGCCCATCAGCGACCAGAGGATGAACGTGCGGTCCACGAACGCGACGACCGGGTCCGCGATCAGGTCCGGGGCGAAGCGTTCGCGCGCGCCGCGCTGCTGGTGGTCGAACAGCCAGCCGACGTGCGCGTGGTAGAGCCCGCGCAGGGCACCCCGCCATCCGCCGCCGTGGTCGACGTGCGGGCTGTGCGGGTCGCCCAGGCGGTCGGAGTAGACGTGGTGCTTGCGATGGTCGGCGACCCACGAGATGACGGGGCCCTCGATCGCCATCGTCCCGAGCACCGCGAGGATCCCGCGGATCGCGGGGGTCGTCTTGAACGCGCGGTGCGTCAGGAGCCGGTGGAAGCCGACGGTGATGCCGAGCGCCGTCAGCGTGTACAGGACGGCGAACAGGGCGACGTCGAGCCAGTGCAGCGTGTTGTTCCACGCCTGCAGCACCGCGAGCAGGAGAACCAGCGGCGGCAGCACGGTGATCAGGCCCGTGATCGCGCGGTCCAGGTTCTCGAGCACCGGCTCCTGGATCTCCTCCGGCGCCGGGCCGTCGGCGGGCTCCGCGCCGGGCGTGAGTTGCTGCTCTCCGTCCGGGCGGAGGGAGGGGTCCGTGACTGGGCCGGCGGCAGCGCTCATGCCCACCACATTCTTCGCCGCGGGCGCTGGCGTGTCGATGCGGCCCGCCACCGTCGCGCAGCGGCTGTCCCCCGAGAGCTGGGTGGGGAAAACCGGAGCCCGCGCGTCAGGCGGGGCGGACGTCCAGCACGATCTTGCCGGTCGCGCGCCGCTCGTCGAGCGTCCTCAGCGCGTCCGCCGCGCTGTCCAGCGCGAAGTGCTCTCCGACGATCGGCCTGATGAAGCCGTCGTCGATCATCTTCCCGACGGCCGCGCCGATCCTGCGGGTGACCTCCGGCTTGGCCATCGCGTAGGCGCCCCATCCCGCCCCGACGACCTCGGTGTTGCCGAGCAGCAGCCGGTTGACCTTCACCTCGGGGATCGAGCCTCCCGTGAAGCCCACCACAACGAGGCGGCCGTCCTCGCGCAGCGAGCGCAGGCTGTCGGTGAAGCGGTCGCCGCCGACGGGGTCGATCACGACGTCGACCCCGCCTCCGGAGAGCTCCTTGACCTCGTCCTTCCAGCTGTCGCCGAGCAGGACGACCTCGTCCGCGCCGGCGGCCCTGGCGACCTCGCCCTTGGGCTCGGTCGAGACGAGCGCGA
>Ga0209698_10002845_pt1 | contig 19334 bp, 18 predicted proteins | sample LitLauG_LLR_2012_FD_187203 | JGI IMG/M metagenome (GOLD analysis project Ga0209698, IMG submission 187203) | Freshwater sediment microbial communities from Pennsylvania, USA - Little Laurel Run_MetaG_LLR_2012 (SPAdes) (version 2) | ecosystem: Environmental > Aquatic > Freshwater > Creek >...
CAAGGACGTGCTGGCCAAGTGCTACGGCGGCGACATCACCCGCAAGCGCAAGCTGCTGGAGAAGCAGAAGGAGGGGAAGAAGAAGATGAAGAACATCGGACGCGTCGAAGTCCCCCAGGAGGCCTTCGTCTCGGCACTGAAGCTCGACGACTGACCGACGTCCGACCGGCTCAGCCCGCGTGGGCGTCGATGGCGGCCCGGTAGTCCTCGAGCAGGGGACCGTGCATCGCCGTCGTGGAGAACGTGGAGCGCCACAGTTCGCGGGCGACGTTCGCCAGCACCGTGGGGTCCGCGGCCAGCAGCTCGGTCGCAGCCCCGGCGACGGCGTCGACCGTGGGTGGGACCCGCCGCACGGCCGGCCCCCCGAGCCGCTCGTCCAGCCACGGGTAGGTGGACGCCACGATGCCGCAGCCCCTCTGGAGTGCCTCGAGCATCCCGTAGGGCGCCCCGCAGTCCAACCCGGTCGGCGCCAGGAGGACGTCGGCACGGGGGAGCACCTCGTCGAGGACCACCGACCGCGGCGGGTCGCGGAAGAGCTCGACCCCCGGATGGCCGGCCAGTGCCTCGAGTGCGTCCCGGGCCTTTGTGGCCACCAGCAGGGTGAGCCCCGGATCGACCCGGTGCAGTCGGTCGAAGGCGGCGACGGCGACGGCACCACCCTTGTTGTGGAAGTCGTGCCCCACGAAGGCGAGCGTCCGGCCGTCCGGGCTCCGAGGGGAAGGGTCGAGCTCCCCGAGGGCGGTGCTGAGCACCCGGACCTGCCGCTCGGGGACGCCGCGTGCGACCAGCCAGTCGGCGAACCTCTCGGTGTAGACGGTCAGCAGGTCGGAGGTCGACGGGCGCAGCCACGGCACGTGGGCGCCGGTCGCCCGGGCCAGGCGGTCCTCGAGGGCGACGGCGACCGAGGCCCGTCGCGCCGACCAGCCCCTCGCCCCCTGGTAGAGCACGCTCGAGGGGTAGCCGGCGCTGGACATCACCGGGATCCGGCTGTCCACCTGGCGGAGCGAGAAGAGGTGCAGGTGGACCACGTCGAACGCAGCGGGGTCGAGCGTGGCGAACCACACCTCCTCGGGGAACATGACCCCGGCCCGGCGCAGGGCCAGCTCACCCGAGCGCAGCGCGAACAGTCCGGCGTCGCCGTACCCGGTGCCCCGCCCGGGCCGGCGGCCCCGAAGCACCATCGTCCCGTCGTCGAGCGCCTGGGCGTAGGTGGTGTACTCCACGCCCGGCGGTGGGTCGGCGAGCAGCGCATCGGTGTAGGACGTGTCACCCCCGGCCACGTCGCGACCGGGCAGGGGGCTGAACAGGAGGACCTTCATTCGTCTGCCGTGTCCCACGAGCGCCTTCCTGTGTGCGCCGGTCCGGTCGCACGGATCCCGCGGTCGGTCCGCACCGGATCCGGCCTTCGCGGTCGGCGCATCCTACCGCCCTGCCCCGGCACAGGGTCTGACCAGGGGTTCCGGGTCACGGTCCCCGCGGGCAAACCGGTTACGCTTCGGGCAGGATGCGTGCAACGACCCACCGTCTGCCGTGACGACGGCCGACGAGCCCTTCGCCAACGCAAGTCCGCGGCAGTTCCTGCGGAACGCGCTGTCGTCCTACGCAAGCCTGGTCGTCGGCATCATCTTGAGCCTCGTCGTCACCCGCGTGCTGCTGCGCGACCTGGGAGCGAGTGCCTACGGACTGTGGATCGTGCTGGTCACGATCGTCCTCTACCTCGGACTGCTGGACGCCGGGGTGTCGACGGCGGCGGTGCAACGGGTGGCGAGGCTGACGGCGGTCGGCGACCAGCAGGGGCTGGTCAACCTGATCCGCACGGCCACCGTGTTCTTCTCCGTGTCCGGGGTCGTCGCCGTGCTCGTCACCGTGGTCGTGGCCCCGTTCCTGTCGTCGATCGTGCACCTCGGATCGATCAACACCCGGGTGGCCGGCACCACGCTGGTGCTGCTCGGACTGATGATGGCCATGAAGTTCGTGTCCTCCGTGCCGACCGCCGTGCTGTTCGGCGTGGGTCGCAACGACCGGTCGTCACAGATCAGCGTGGCCGGCATGCTGCTCACCCAGGGTGCCCAGGTGGTGGTGGTGGTGACCGGCGGCGGGCTCGTGCCCCTGGCAGCCGTCACCGCGCTGGGCGCGGCACTGACGTTCGTGATGATGAGCCTGGCGGCCCGGCAGCTCACCGGGCACTCCCTGGCCACCGGCCGCTTCGACCGGGCCGTCCTGATGGACCTCCTGCGATTCGGCGGTCGCAACACCGTCATCGCCCTCAGCGGACTGGTGTCGTTCAGCCTCGACGCCCTGATCATCGGCATCATCCTGCCGGTGGCCCAGGTGGCGCCCTACGACATCGCGCTCAGCACGGCCAACCTCACCCGCAACGTCACCACTTACGGAAGCGACCTGCTCCTGCCCACCTACACGCACCTCGAGAGCGTGCAGGACCCCGCGCGCCAGGCGCGCCTGTTCTCCCGGACGGTCATGGCGACCCTGGCCATCTCGGTCCCGATGCTGGTGGCGCTGGCGGCCTTCGGCGACCCGATCCTGAAGCTCTGGCTGGGCAACGTGCCACCCAAGACGTACTCGATCATGATCGCCCTCGGCATCGTGACGGCACTGGAATTGCCGGGTCACCAGTGCTTCATCTTCCTCACCGGGGTGGGCCGGAACCAGCTCATGGTGCGACTCGCCGTCGTCGGCGCAACGGTGAACCTGATCGGCAGTGTCCTCGCCACCTACTGGCTGGGCCCCATCGGCCCGGCGATCGGCTCGATGCCTGCCGTCCTGGTGATCGACTTCACCATCCTCCCCGTGATCGTCTGCCGCTACCTCGACGTCCCGTACCGTCGCTACGCGCGCGACGCGTTCCTGCCCGTCGTGCCGGTGGCCGTGGTGGCCGGACTGGTCGCCGTCCTCCTGCTCGCCGTGGTCCCGACCGGTGGGCACCTGACGACGTTCGCCGCCGGGGTGCGGGCACTCGTCGAGGCGGCGGCCGTCGTCCTGGCGGCATGGGCGGCAATGGGCGCCGTCCTCCTCCGCATCGAGCCCGAGGTCCGGAACGTGATCCTGGCCAAGTTGCGGCGCCGGCCGGCATGACACCCACGGCTACCATCGCCAGGGATGTGCACGGCGCGCTCGACCCACCGGTCCACGGAAGCTCCACGGGACTCGGGGAGGGGTCGCGCCTTCGTCGCGGCCTGCCGGTTCCGGGAGCCGGGCGGTGATGGCAACGTCGACTGACCGTCGGGGCACCCCCACCTGGTTCGGGCCCACCGACCGACCGATCTTCGGTTGGGTCCACGTACCCGAGCGGCCGAACGGGCACGGAGTCGTCCTGTGCCCGTCGCTCGGCCTGGAGGGGGAGGCGTGCCAGATGGCCTACCGGGCGCTCGCCCGGGATCTGGTCGACAGTGGATGCGCGGTCCTCCGGTTCGACTACCGCGGTACGGGCGATTCGTCCGGGTCGCTGTCGGACCCCGGGCGGCTCGAGGAGTGGACGGACGACATCCACGAGTGCGCGGCCTATCTGCGTGCGGCAGGCGCCTCCTGCATCCACCTCGTGGGCGCTCGACTGGGAGCGACACTGGCGGCGCACGCGGCGTCGGCCGGCGGGGACGTGTCGTCCCTCACCCTCTGGTACCCGTGGACGAAGGGGAGCCAGTTCCTCCGCTACCAGCGGGCGATCCGCCGGCTCTATGCCGTGAGCGACCGGACCACCGGTCACGCCGACGAGACCGAGATCCCGGGGTTCGTGCTCGACGCGGCCACGACCGCCGCGCTCAAGGGCCTCGACACCTCGACCGCACCCGGGCTGCCGGACGAGGTGCTGGTGATCGACGCGGCCGACCCCGAGACGGGTGACGTGGTCCGCCCGGAGTTCGGCCCGTCGACGGGCACACGGGCCGCAGGCACCGGGGCCGACGCGCTCTTCGGGGTCGAGCTGATGATGGCCACGGTGGCCCCGACCGACATCGCCACCATCAGCGGATTCATCGTCGGACAGCCCGGTGCGGACGGACCGGTCGCCATCGACCCTGTGCTCCGACCGAGCGCCGTGGTCGTCGGGCCCGGCGGTGCCCCGGTGGTCGAACGTCCGATCTTCTTCGGCGACTCCCTCTTCGGCATCCTGGCCGAACCGGTCGACGGGACGGCGGAGCTCGTGGCGAAGGGGCGCCGTGTGCACACCTCGGCAGGGGACGTCCCGCCCTTCGGGGCCGCCATCTTCCTGAACGCCGGAAGCCTCCACCACGTCGGCCCGGGGCGCCAGTGGGTCGAGCTCAGCCGCAGGTGGGCGGCGGCCGGGGTGCGGTGCCTGCGCATGGACCTGGGTGGGATCGGCGAGAGCCCGATGACCGGCCCGGCAGGGATCCTGCCGAGCTACCCGTTGAGCGCCCGCGACGACGTCGCCGCCGCCGTGCAGTTCCTGGCTCCGGACGACCACAAGCAGGTCGTGCTGCTCGGGCTCTGTGCCGGAGCGTTCCACTCGCTGCTGGTGGCACCCTCGATCGGCGTGGGTGGTGTGGCGGTGCTGAACCCGCTCCGGATGCCGTCGAGCCAACCGGGCGCATCGCCCATGGGCGACCTGATCGAGGGCGCCCCCCGGGGGGAGTGGGACGACCCCGAGGGCACGGGCCAGGCGGCCGCCCAGGCGGAGCCACCCGTCCGCCGCCGCCGCTTCCTCGGGAGTCTGCGCGACAAGGGGGTCTTCACCCCGCTGGCCCGGCACATGCCCGATCGTGTGTGGTGGGCCGCTCACCTGGGCAGGGGCGGTAACGACCCGGTGGAGGCCCTGCAGCGGGTGGTCGACAGCGGGGCCGCGCTCTACGTCGTGCTCGGGCCCGACGAGTGGCCCGGCATCGGCCGGGGCCGGACCCACGAGCTCAGACGACTCGCCCGCTCCGGGGTCTTCGCCATCACCTACGTGCCGACCCTCGACCACAGCTTCCACGTGGCCAGCGGGCGCGAACTGGCGATCGCCGCCCTGGACGACTGGGTGCTCGGCACCAGGACCGGCCGGTTCGACCTGCCCGACGAGGTCAGCACCATCTCCTGACCGGCACCGACACCTGACCGGCGCCGGGAGATGGGTCAGGCGTAGGACCGCCAGATCGCCGCATGGGCTGCGAGGCTCCGTTCCCAGGTGAACTCTGCGGCGCGCCGCCGACCCCGCTCGACCATGGCAGTGGACTCCGGGCCGTCGGCCAGCGCCGCTTCGATCCCGAGGGCCAGGCCGCGGCCGTCGGGCTCGACCAGATAGGCGGCGTCGCCGCAGACCTCGGGGAGCGAGCTCCGGTTGGCGGCAACCACGGGCACGCCGACGGCCATTCCTTCGAGCGCCGGCAGTCCGAACCCCTCGTAGACCGACGGAACGACCACCGCCGACGCCGACGCCATGAGGCCGCGGACGGTGGCATCGTCGACCCATCCCGTACACACGGTCCCCGGCAGGGGAGCGAAGAGACCGTCGCGGCGCGGGTTGGCCGGTCCCACGAGCACCAGGCCGAGTTCGGGGTGGGACTGGCGGACCAGCGCCCAGGCCTCGGCCAGGCCCGACAGGTTCTTGCGATCGGTGGATCCGCCGGCATGGAGGACGAACGGGCGTCGGATCGCCAGCTCGGCCAGCCGCTCCTCGGTCAACGGCACGGCATCGCGGAACTCCGTCCCGACCCCGTTCGGGATCGCTACGGCACGGGACACCCCGAATGCCTCGGTCACCTCACCCGCCGAGAACTCCGACGGGCAGATCACCAGGTCGGCCCGCCGCGCGCTGTCGGCCGCGTCCGGCGAGGGAACGCCCTCGTCGGAAAACCTCCACGGCACGATGTCATGGATGGTCAGGATCTCGGGATGCGGCGCCGGGGGCAGGCGCAGGTCGAGCCGGTGGACGAGGTCGAACTTCCGGTAGATGAGCCGACCGACCGCCTTGCGCAGGGCCGGTGACTTCGCGGTGAAGACGAAGGAGGGGATCCGGGCGTCGGCCGCCACCGGCGCCCGGAGCGATGCCACCTCGAAGTGCTCGACGTCCCAGCTGCCCGCCTCCTGGCCGAGCGCATCCGAGGCACCGTCGACCAGTCGCCGCTCGTAGACCTGCTGCCCCATCGCCTGTTCGACCGCGATGGCGGCCAGGGCGAGCCGGGTGGTCATCGAGGATGGTCCGCCGGATCGTGGCGTGACGCCGTGCGCCCTGCGTCGTCGAACGTCGGCAGGGTCATGCGCCACTGTATCTTGCGACCTGCTGTCGCATGCCACCGGCCACACGTGGTCCACGTGGCCCGGGGACGTCGCTCCAGGGTCGTTGCCGCCCTCGTCGGCCTAGGGGTCGACGGCTTCTGGTGCATCGCCGGACCGGGCCTCCCCACCACCTGGACCGGTCGACGTGCCGTCGGGGGTCGTCGTGGTGTCGGAACCGGTGCGTGCGCGGATGACGGCGACCGTCTTCGTCGGGTCGTCCGGATCGAACCGCAGCGTGATGGGGGCGTCGGGGTCCTCGGGCTCGCCCGGTGCCTCCATCACGAAGGCGGGAAGCTCGCGCTTGGGCTCGAGCGCCTGTTGCAGCCCGAGTGCGATGCCGGACAGGACGGCGCCGGCGGCCGAGCGCTTCATCCATTGGTTGAAGCGCAGGGGATCGTGGGGTCCGGGATCGTCGTCACCGGTGCCCTCGTCCCCGAGGTCGTCGGCTCCGGAAGCGCCGCCCGGGACGACATGGTCCACCCCGAGGACGTCGTCGTCCGGGGCGTCACCCGGCGGCCGGCCCGCCACCCGTCCGTCCCCGGTACCGGCTCCGGGTGCCCCGTCCGGCTCGGTCCCCGGTGACGTGTCCACCCGACCCACGGTACCGGCCGGGCCGTCCGCCGACGACGGGCCGGTGCGGGCACCTTCGACGGGACGGAGCCGCGTCGGCTCCGGTGCCGTAGGATCGGCACGTGCTTGACCGCTTCCATCCGCCGGTCGAGGAGTACCTCGAGACGATCTTCGCCCTCGAGGAGGAGGGGATCCCCGTGATCCAGGCCCGCCTGGCGGAGCGCCTGGGCAAGGCGGCCCCCTCGGTGTCGGAGATGCTCGACCGCCTCGAGGCCGACGGGCTGATCACCCGGACCGGCCGCAAGATCTCCATGACCCCTGCCGGCAAGGCGCTGGCCGAGGGGGTCGTCCGCAAGCACCGGCTGGCCGAACGCCTGCTCGTCGACATCATCGGACTCGACTGGGACAAGGCGCACATCGAGGCCGGGCGGTGGGAGCACGTCATCAGCGACGACGTCGAGGCCCGACTGGTGGTCCTGCTCGGCAATCCCACCACCTGCCCGCACGGGAACCCGATCCCCGGTGCCACCCCGGACGGCGCCCGGCAGCGCAGCCTGGCCGAAGCCCAGCCCGGAGAGCAGATCCGCCTCGTCCGGATCACGGAGAGCGTGGAGCACGAGGCCGACTCGCTCACCTACCTGGGCGACAACGGGTTGACCCCGGGCACGTTGGCGGTGGTCCAGTCCCGGGCGCCCGACGGCACCTTGACCCTGGTCCTGGGCGACGCCGCCATCGCCCTCGGCCCGGCCATGACCGAGCGCATGTTCATCGCCACCGCCTGAGCCCGCCTCCGGTGGTCGCAGTGGCGGCCTCTGGTCGCTCGACGGGGGTGACGGTCTCCCGGCGGAGTACTTCTGCCGGGAGCCACGGATCGATAATGATAATCATTATCAGAATCGCCACCACCGGAGGGCGAGAGGTCGCCGAGCCCCGGTGGCCGGGCCCCGACATCGGATGCCGCGCCGACCGCTCCCACGGACGGCACCGGGTGGTCGGCCGGAACCGGTAAGCACTCACTAGGATGGAGTGCCAGCAGTGACCGCACCGACGACCGGACACCGGCCCGCCCACGGACGAACCCCTCCCATGACGACACCCGACGATCGCACGAGCGACCAGACGCCCCCCGGCCCCGGGGACCTCGACGCCCGAAAGGCGGCGATCCTCAACGCGGTCGTCACCGAATACATCGGTTCCGCCCAGCCGGTGGGCTCCCAGCACGTGGTGGACGCCCCCGGGGTCAGCGTGTCCTCGGCCACCGTGCGGTCGGACATGGCTGCGCTCGAGCGCGACGGCTACCTGACGCAGCCCCACACCAGCGCCGGTCGGATCCCGACCGACAAGGGGTACCGGTTCTTCGTCGACCAGCTCGGAGGCCCGGGCCCCCTCGACCCGGGCGGGCGCCACCAGGTCCGACAATTCTTCGATCACGCCCACGGCGAGATCGAAGAGATGTTGGAGCGGACCTCCGGCCTGCTCGCCGACCTGACGGACTGCACCGCCATGGTCGTGGGACCGTCGCACGAATCGGCCGTCGTCCGCTCGGTCCAACTGGTGGGCCTGGGTCACCGGATGGCGCTGGTGGTGGTGGTGCTGGCCGACGGCGCCGTGCAGAAGCAGTCGATCGAGCTCCCTGAGGAAGCCGACGACGCCACCGTGGCCGAGGCCGGCGGTCGCCTGGCCGCCCATGCGCTCGGGTCTCCCCTGGCCCAGGTGGCGACGGTGGCGGCCGCAAGCGGGGTCCCCGTGGTCGACGCGGTGGTTGCGTCCGGGGTGGCGGCCCTGCGGTCCCTCGGCGAGGCGGACGGCCACGACCAGCTCTTCGTCGGCGGGTCGTCACGCATGGCCGCGGCCTTCGACGCCGTCGACACGGTGCGGTCCGTGCTCACCATCCTCGAACAGCAGTTGGTCGTCGTGTCGCTCCTGCGGGACATCCTCGACACGGGTCTCACCGTGGCCATCGGCACCGAGCACGGGATGGAACCCCTCGCCTCGTGCGCCATCGTCGTCATGCCGGTATCGGTGGACGGCGTCGAGGCCGGGACCATCGGACTCCTCGGGCCGACGCGGATGAACTACCCGCTCGCACTGGCCGCGGCCAGGATGGTGGGCGACCGGCTCGGGGAGCGACTGGGTGAGGTGGCCCGATGACCGAGACCGACCTGTACGAGCTGCTGGGCGTCAGCCGGACGGCCACCGACGACGAATTGAAGCGGGCCTACCGGGCCAAGGCGCGGGAGCACCACCCGGACGCCAACCACGGTGACGACGATGCCGACGGTGAGCACTTCAAGGAGATCAGCCTGGCCTACGAGGTGCTGAGCGATCCCGAGCGCCGGGCCCGCTACGACCGCTTCGGCCATGCCGGTGTGTTCGGTCAGGGCGGTGGCAACCCGGCCGGCGGGGACCCGTTCGGTGCCGGGGGCCTGGGCGACCTGTTCGACGCCTTCTTCAACGGCATGGGTGGTGCCGGCGGGGGACGCCGGCGGACCGGCCCGATGCCCGGCCCCGACGCCGAGCTGGTGGTCGAGCTGACCTTCCGCGAGGCCGTGTTCGGCATCCAGCGCAAGGTGGACGTCACCACACCGGTCCACTGCGACACGTGCGAGGGCACCGGCGCCCAGCCGGGCACCTCGGTCGTCCGCTGTCCGGACTGCGACGGCGCCGGAGAGCTGCGGAGGGTGCGCCAGTCGATCCTCGGGCAGGTGATCACCGCCATTCCGTGCAACCGGTGCCAGGGCAGCGGCCAGTCCATCGACACGCCGTGCGCGGACTGCCGTGGCGAGGGCCGACGCAACGAGACCCGCACCCTGACCGTCGACATCCCGGCCGGGGTCGACGACGGCTCCACCCTGCGGCTCGCCGGACACGGGCCGGCCGGGTTCCGGGGCGGGCCCAACGGCGCCCTGTTCGTCCACCTGGCGGTCACGCCGGACGACGTGTTCCAGCGGTCCGACGTCGACCTGCACGCCACCGTGCACGTGCCCATGACGCTGGCCGCGCTGGGCGGCAGCATCCCGTTCGACACGCTGGACGACTCCCGGGACCTCGCCGTGGCCGCCGGCACCCAGAGCGGGACGGTGCTCACCCTGAAGGGCCTCGGTGTCCCCAAGCTGCCCGGCCGCGGCCGTGGCCGGGGCGACCTCTACGTCCACCTGCAGGTCGACACCCCGACCGCACTGGACGACCACCAGCGGGAGCTGCTGACGGCACTCGCCGGCGCCCGTTCCGAGGAGCTGGGCGAGGCCCCGGCGCCCGAGGGCCTGTTCTCCAAGCTGCGCTCGGCCCTCAGCTGACCATGCCCCCGGACGGTGCCGCCCTTGACGGTGCGGGACCGTCCGACGAGCGGACACCTCGTGCGCCCCACCCGCTGCTGGTGTCGGCGGCGGCCATGGTGTTCGTGTCCGACCCGACCTCCCCCGTGGTCGAGGACGCCGACCTCCGCCACCTCCTGGACGTGCTGCGCCTCCGGCCGGGCGAGCCGGTCATCGCCGCCGACGGCGCCGGCCGTTGGGTGCCGTGCCGGATCTCCGGGTCCGCCACGGCCAAGGGGTCCCGGGGGGCCGACGCCGCTGGCCTGCTCGTCCCGGACGGCCCACTGGTGGAGGACCGGCGCCCGCTCCCCGAGATCACCGTGGCCTTCGCCCCGACCAAGGGCGACCGACCCGAGTGGGTGGTCCAGAAGCTGACCGAACTGGGGGTGGACCGGATCGTCCCGCTGCGAACCTCACGCTCGGTGGTGCGGTGGGAGGGCGACCGTGCCGCCAAGTCGGTCGAACGGCTCCGGCGGGTCGTCCGCGAGGCGGCGGGACAGTGCCGGAGGGCACGGCTCCCGGACGTCACCGAGGTGTGCCGTCTCGAGGACGTGGGTGCCGTGGCCGGGTCCCCGGTGGTGCTGGCCGACGCCGGGGGTGGGGCCCCCGGCCTCGATCGTCCGGTGGTGGCCGTGGGTCCCGAGGGCGGATGGGACCCGGCCGAGCGCGACGGGTTCGGCCCGACGGTGGGCCTCGGTGCCACCGTGCTGCGGGCCGAGACGGCCGCGGTCACGGCCGGGGCACTGCTGTGCGCATTGCGCAACGGGGTGGTTCTACCCCTTGCGTAACCACGCTCCGTGAGGAAAACTGGCTCTGTAGGGAATTTCACACGGAACGTGGGGGCTTCGACCCGGTCACGCCGTGTGCGAGGAAAGCTCGTCCACGGGTCGGTCATACGGATCCGGGCTCGAGGGGCAGATTCTGGGAGCGGAGGACTTGACCATGACGATGACGGACAAGGCGGTCGTAGCCGTGGACGACGACGAGCAGGAAGAGGCGGCCCGGGTCGCCTACGCCCGTGCCGTCGGATCGCGGCTCCGGGCGATGCGCAAGCAGATGCGCCTGTCGCTGCAGGCCGTGGAGGCCATGTCGGACCAGGAGTTCAAGGCCTCCGTCCTGGGTGCCTACGAACGTGGGGAGCGGGCGATCTCGGTGCCTCGGCTCCAACGCCTCGCCAAGCTCTACGACGTCCCGGTCGACCAGCTGCTGCCCAACGACGACGCCGTGCCGGGGGGCCGGTGGGGGGCGACCGGATCGTCCGACAACGGGTCGGCCAACGGGCGCGGTGCCGTGCCCGCCTCGACCGTGCCCGACAAGGTGGCCATCGACCTCACCAAGCTCCACACGGTCAGCGGACCCGAGCGGGACCTCCTGCGCAGGTTCCTGAGCATGATCCAGGTGCACCGCCAGGACTTCAACGGCCGGATGATCACCATCCGGGCCGAGGACGTGCGTGCCATCGCCTGCCTGTTCGGGGTCACCCCGGACAGCATGGGTGCCCGCCTGGACGAGCTCGGGCTGCTCGTCGCGGTCTGATGACCGGCGCCACCTCCGACCCCATCGTCTGGCTGAGCACCAAGGAGGCAGCCGAGCGGCTGGGCGTGACCCTGCGCAGTCTCTACCGGTTCATCGACGAGGGTGGCCTGCCCGCCTACAAGTTCGGCCGGGTCATCCGGCTGCAGGTGTCCGACGTCGACGCCTTCATCGAGTCGAGCCGGATCGTGCCCGGGAGCCTGGAGCACCTGTACCCCGAGGTCAAGGGACCGACCCGTGTCGTCCACGGCAACGGCAACGGCAACGGCAACGGACACGCCGACCGTCAGCCGCTGGCGGCAGAAGGATAGGCAGCTCCCGTTGACGACCGATCCCGACTGCCTGTTCTGCGGCATCGTCGCCGGCGACGTGCCGGCCGACGTCGTGCGCCGGGACGACCGGACCGTCGCGTTCCGGGACATCGTTCCCCAGGCCCCGGTGCACGTGCTGGTGGTGCCGCGCAACCACATCGTCAACGCCTCGACCGTCGGAAGCGAGGACGCGGAGGACGTCCTCGCCGTGCTGCGGGCGGCCAAGGCGGTGGCCGACGCCGAGGGCATCGGCTCCGAGGACCGTGGCTACCGACTCGTCCTCAACGTGGGACCCGACGCCTCGAACAGCGTGCCCCACCTCCACGTCCACGTCCTGGGCGGTCGCCCGCTCGACTGGCCGCCGGGCTGAGCGGACCAGGTCGGCCGCACCCCGGCGGGTCCCGGGAACCTCGGTGTGTCCGGGCTTGTCCGGGCCGCTGGTAGGGTCGCAGTCAGAGCGCACGTGGCAGGCACCCCGGTAAAGATCCTCGTTCCCGGCAACCACCTCATGGCCGGTCTCCTCGGCCAGCGTGATGAGCTGCTCCGCCAGATCGAGGGCGCCTTCCCCGATGTGCGGATCGCCGTCCGGGGCAACGAGGTCTCCCTCGACGGGAGCGGTCCGAACGGAGCCGCCTCGGCCGAGCGCGTCGCCTCCCTCTTCCACGAGCTGATCATCCTGCTCGAGTCCGGACAGGGCCTCGACGCGGTGCAGGTGGGCCGTTCCATCGACATGCTCCGCGACGACGTCCGGCCATCCGAGGTCCTGACCAGCGAGCTCCTGCGGTCGTCCCGCGGACGGGCCGTGCGCCCGAAGACGAGCGGGCAGAAGGCCTACGCCGACGCCATCAGCCGGAACATCGTGACCTTCGGGATCGGCCCGGCCGGCACGGGCAAGTCGTACCTGGCGGTGGCGCTCGCCGTCCAGGCCCTCCAGGCCCGCCAGGTCAGCCGGATCATCCTCACCCGGCCCGCGGTCGAGGCGGGGGAGCGTCTGGGCTTCCTGCCCGGGGACATGCTGGCCAAGGTCGACCCCTACCTCCGCCCCCTGTACGACGCACTCCACGACCTGCTGGAGGCCGAAGGGGCCCAGCGCCTCATCGACAAGGGCGCCGTCGAGGTGGCCCCGCTCGCCTTCATGCGGGGCCGGACCCTCAACAACTCCTTCATCATCCTGGACGAGGCCCAGAACACCAGCCCCGAACAGATGAAGATGTTCCTGACCCGGATCGGCTTCGGTTCCAAGGCGGTGGTCACGGGCGACATGACCCAGGTCGACCTCCCGGGTGGACGTTCCGGACTCGTCGGACTCGAGGCGATCCTGGGGGAGGTCCCGGACCTCGCCTTCGTGCACCTGAAGGCCCAGGACGTGGTGCGCCACAAGATCGTGGCCGACATCGTCACCGCCTACGACCGGGGAGATGCGGCCCGGGCGAGCGCGCCGGTCCCGGTCGGCGGCGCCACCTCGGTGAACAGGTCGACCACGACCAGCGCACCCGGCGGCACGACCCCGGCGAACGGCTCGACCCAGTCGTGACCCTCGACATCTACGCGGCCGACGAGCAGTCCGACCACCCGGTGGCCGTCGACCGGTGGGCCGCCCTGGCCCGGGCCGCCCTCGAGGCGGAGGGGATCACCTCGGACACCGAGGTCTCGCTCCTCTTCATCGACGAGCAGTCGATCGCCGCGCTGAACGAGCGGTTCCTCGACAAGGAGGGCCCCACCGACGTGCTCTCGTTCCCCATCGAGGACGACGTCGATCGCAGTGGACGGTCCCCGGACGAGGGCGGCACCGGGCCGGCGTCCATCGAGGCCCCGACCGGTCGCCACCTGCTGCTGGGCGACGTGGTCATCTGCCCGGCGGTGGCGGCGGCCAACGCCGTCGAGCACGGGGTCACCTTCGACGACGAGATCGCCCTCCTGGTGGTGCACGGCATCCTGCACCTGCTGGGCATGGACCACGTCGTGGACGAGGAGGCCGAGCGGATGGAGCGGCGTGAGCAGCAGCTCCTCGACCGCTTCTACCGGGTGCCGCCCCTGATCGAACCGCAGGCGTGATGGTGGCGACCACCTTCGGGCCCGAGGATGCAGTGCTGTCGGTCGTGGTGGTGGTGCTGCTCGTGGCGTCCGGCGTGCTGGCCCTGGCCGAGACCGCCCTGGTGCGGATGAGCCGGGCCAAGGCCAAGAGCCTGGCCGACGAGGGCAAACGGGGCGCCAGGGTGCTGGTGCGGCTCACCGAGGACCCGCAGGGGTTCCTCAATCCCGTCCTGCTGCTGGTGCTCATCTGCCAGCTGGTGGTGGCCACCCTCGTCGGCATCCTGGCCGTGCGGTGGTTCGGCGCCTGGGGCGTGGCCGCGGCCACCGTGTTCGAGATCGTGGTCATCTTCGTGTTCGCCGAGGCCGTGCCGAAGAACTGGGCCGTCCACCATCCCGAGCGGGCCGCCCTGTTCGCGGCGCCGCTGGTGTCGGCGGTGATCGGCTTTCCTCCCGTCAGATGGGTGTCGGGTGGCCTCAACGGCCTGGCCAACCTGATCGTCGGGCAGAAGGGCGGCTACGCCGGGGCGCTGGTCACCGAGTCCGAGCTCCTGGCCATGGCCGATGTGGCCGTGGAGGGCGACGTGATCGAAACGGAGGAGCGGGCGCTGATCCACTCCATCATCGAGTTCGGCGACACGGTCGTCCGCGAGGTCATGGTGCCGCGCACCGACATGGTCACCATCGGTGCCGACGAGTCGGTCGAGGTGGCGCTGGACCTCGCCCTCGAGGCCGGCCGCAGCCGCGTGCCGGCCATCGAGCAGCAGATCGACGACGTGGTCGGCATCGCCTACACCAAGGACCTGATCCAGGCCGTCCGGTCGGGCGCCGGGTCCGAGCCGGTCGGAGGCCATGTCCGCCCCGCCCACTTCGTCCCCGAGACCAAACGGGTGTCCGACCTGATGCGTGAGATGCAGTCGGACAAGTACCACCTCGCCGTGGTCATCAACGAGTACGGCGGCACGGCCGGCCTGGTGACCCTGGAGGACCTGATCGAGGAGCTCGTCGGCGAGATCGTCGACGAGTTCGACGTGGAGGAGATCGCGGTGGAGGAGCTGGCCGACGGCGGGCTGCGGGTGAGTGCCCGCCTTCCCATCGACGACGTCAACGACCTGCTCGACGCCGACCTGCCGACCGGGGCGTGGGACACGGTCGGGGGCCTGGTGTTCGACCTGCTCGGGCACGTCCCGGTCACCGGCGAGTCGGTCTCCTCCGGTGGGCTCCGCCTGAGCGTGGACCGGGTGAACGGCCGCCGCATCGAGCGGGTCTCGATCGTTCCCATGGCCGACGCCTCCGCCGCGTCGTCGGACGACGTATGAGTCCGTTCCGCTCCGGCTTCGTGGCCGTCGTCGGGCGGCCCAACGTCGGCAAGTCCACGCTGGTGAACGCCATGGTCGGCACCAAGGTGTCCATCGTGTCCCCCCGGCCGAACACGACCCGGTCCCAGGTGCGGGGCGTCCTCAACCGGCCCGACGCCCAGGTCGTGTTCGTCGACACCCCCGGACTCCACAAGCCGAAGACGGCGCTGGGGGAGCGGATGAACGAGTCGGCGACCTCCTCGCTCGACGATGTCGACTGCGTGGTGGCGCTGGTCGAGGCCACCGGCGCGGTCGGCCCCGGGGACCGGATGGTGCTGGCCCACTCGGTCAAGCGGGTCCGGGCCATGGCACGCTCGGCGGCACTGACGGTCGAGCTCGGGGGTGCGTCCCCGGCGACGGTGGGCCGACCGACCCTGATGGTGGTGGTCAACAAGATCGACAAGGTCGGCGGCGACGGGATCCTCGGCCACCTCACCGGCGTGGCCGCCGTGGTGGACGCACTGGACGCCGAAGAGGGCGGCGACCCGGTGCCGGTCGAGTACTACCCGGTGTCGGCGTCGACCGGCGAGGGCGTCCCGGAGCTGGTCGACGCTCTGGTGGCCCGCATGCCCGAGGGTCCGCAGTACTACCCGGACGGCATGGTCACCGACGTGGCCGAGGCCTTCTGGGTGGCCGACCTTGTCCGCGAGGAGCTGCTCCACCGGGTGGCCGACGAGCTGCCCCACTCCATCGCCTGCCGGGTGACCGAGTGGGAGTGGCCCCGGGTCCGGTGCGAAATCCTGGTCGAGCGCGACTCGCAGAAGGGCATCGTGATCGGCAAGGGCGGAGCCACCCTCAAAGAGGTCGGGACGGCGGTCCGCAAGCAGATGGAGCCCGGCGCCTACCTGGAGCTCTTCGTCCGGGTGGAGAAGCGCTGGCAGCAGCGCCAGGACTCGCTGGACCGACTCGGGTTCTGAGTCCGGCCGGCTCAGTCGGCCTGCAGTGACGTGTCGATCCGCTCGAGCAGCTGGGTGGCGTCGACGGTCGACGCGTGGTCGGGTCCGTGGACCCGGCCCATGGCGTCGACCAGGTTCTGCGCCACCACCTTCGCCTCGCTCAGCCGGCCCAGGCGGGCCAGGGTGAGCGCGAGGTCCCGCAGCGAGGCCAGGGTGGCGGGGTCGTCCGGACCCAGCCGGAGGCCCTGGACGTCGACCAGCTCCCGGAACACCTCGAGCGCGTCCTCCTGGTCGCCGCGGGCCAGGAGCAGTCGCCCGAGGTTGATGGTCACCCGTTCGGCCCGAGCCTCGTCGCCCACGGCGCGGAACCCGGTGATGGCCCGCCGGTACTTGAAGATCCCCTCGACCGTCTCGCCGAGCTGCAGCTGGATCCTCGCGCTCCGCTCGAGTGCCGCCAGGGTGACCGGATCGTCCGGACCGAGCTCGGCCACGTAGGTCTCGAGGGCGTGGTCGGCGTACGGGCGGGCCTGGGCCGGCTCGTCGATCCCGAGGAGGGTGCCGGCCAGCGCGTACTCGGCGCTCAGGGTCTGGCGGTGCTCGGGCCCGAGGTGCTCGCGCCGCTTGGACAGGACCTGGAGCCGCAGGCCGAGGGCCCCGGCGTGGTCACCGGCGGCATCGCGCCGCTTGGCGGCGGCCTCCATGGTGTTGATCGTCTTCCAGGAGTCCGGTCCGTACCGCCTCTGGGCCTTGGCCACCCATGCGTCGGTCATGGCCACGGCCTGCTCGGGCGAGCCGGCCACCCGGTCGACCCGTCGGTCGAAGTAGTCCGTGATGGCCCCTGTCCACCTCGGGGGCGTGATCCACCGTCTCGGCGTCCTGCCGGCCATGGCGCCCATCGTACGGGGCCGGAGGGGCCGGTCAGGCGTCGGCAGACGCCGCGATGTCCTCCAGGAACCCGACGACCTCGTCGCGGTCGAGCGTCCGCTTCATGGGCGGCACCCGCTCGAGCAGCGCACCGCGGTACCGGGCGGTGGCCAGGCGGCTGTCGAGGACGGCGACCACGCCACGGTCGGACGACGAGCGGATGAGCCGCCCCGCCCCCTGGGCCAGCAGGGTCCCGGCCCGGGGCAGGTCCACGGCCCCGAACGCACCGCCTCCGGCCAGCTCGCGACGGGCCTCGAGCACCGGGTCGTCGGGGCGGGGGAACGGGATGCGGTCGATGGTGACCAGGCTCAGGGTCCGGCCGGGCACGTCGACGCCCTGCCAGAACCCGAGTGTGGCGAACAGGCACGCCGACTCGTCGGCGCGGAACGCCTCGACGAGGGCCGGCTTGGGAAGGTCCGACTGGGTGAGGAGGGGGAACCCGAGCCGGTCGGCGAGCGCCTCGACGGCGGCACGCATGGCCCGCCAGCTGGTGAACAGGGCCAGGGTCCGACCGCCGGCCGCGTTGATCAGGACCTCGAGCTCGTCGTGCATGGCCGGTTCGGCCTCGGGGGAGCGCCGGTCGGGCAGGGACTTCGCCACGTACAGCAACGAGTGGGCGCGGTAGTCGAACGGGCTGCCGACGTCGAGGGTGTCGGTGGCGCCGGTCGGCATCCCCAGGCGCTCGGCCAGGCCGATCGGGACGGTGGCCGAGGTCAGGATGCCGGTGACCTGTCCCCACAGCTGCTCGGCCAGGATCGGTCCGACGTCGATGGGGGAGACCCTCAGCGACGGTGCCCGTGAGCCGTCCTCCACCCAGGCGACCTCGCCGTCGCCCAGCAGGGCGAGGCGGGCCAGGTCCGAGGCCAGGTGGCCGGCGGCCAGGAGCACCCGGTCGCGTCGCGATCGGTCGGCCGACGGCTCGGCGTCGCCCGCCTCGCGCTCGGCCCGGCGCAGGTGGTCGACCAGCCGGCCCACACGGCCGGTGGCCAGTGCGAGCAGGGTGCCGATGGCCGGGTCCGAGCCGACGGCGGAGCGCGCGGAGGGTCGCTCCTCCCTCGGGGCCGGTGCGGTGCGCCTGGTGGGGCGCACGACCGGTGCGAGTCCGAGCTCGAGCCCCTGTGGCTCCTCGTCCGTCGACCCGGCCTCCTCGTCAGTGGTCTCCGCCGTCCCGGCGACGGCGTCGACGCCGTCGGCCAGCTCACCGTGCGGGACCCTCCTGCCCGACCACGGCCGCAGCACCCGGTGGAACACGTCGGCCAGACCGGCCACGGCCTCGATGGCCCGGGCCGCCCCGGCGTCACCCTCGTCCAGGACGGGTCGGGCCGCCGTGGCCAGCGCCCGGAACCGTCCGGGTCCCACCTCGAGCCCGAGGCTGTCGGTCATGACGTCCTCCACCTCGTGGGCCTCGTCGAACACCACGACCTGGTGCTCGGGGAGCACGGCCCCACCGCTGGCCAGGTGGGCGCCGTACAGGTGGGTGTTGACCACGACGACGTCGGCCTCGGCCGCACGGCCCCGGGCGTGTTCGGCGAAGCAGTCGCGTCCCGACGGGCACTTGAACGCCCCCGGGCACTCGCGGGCCGTGGTCGACACCATCGCCCAGGCCCGGAAGTGCGGCTCGAAGGCGAGCTCGGCCCGGTCGCCGGTCGTCGTGTCCTCGGACCACCGGACCAGGGCACGGACCTGGTCGGCGACGGTGGCCGGGTCGGTCGTGTCCACGTCGGCGGCGGCCGTCAGGGTGTCGTCGGCGTCCGGGGGGTCGGCCGATCCCGGCTCGAGTGTGAGCTGGCTGCCCCGACCGCCGATTTCGGACACCCGCTGACGGCACACGTAGTTGCTCCGTCCCTTGAGCACGGCGAAGGTCAGGTCGTCGCCGGTGGCTGCGGCCACCAGGGGCAGGTCCTTGTTGGCCAGCTGGTCCTGGAGCGCCTTCGTCGCGGTGGCCACCACGACCCGCTCCCCGGACAGGGCGGCGGGGATCAGGTAGGCGAGTGACTTGCCGGTACCGGTGCCGGCCTGGACGACGAGGTTGCGGCCACCGGCCATGGCGGCCGCCACCGCGGTGGCCATCTGCTCCTGGCCGGGCCGGGACTCGCCCCCGCCGGGCAGGGCTGCGGCGACGGCCCGCAGCGTGTCGGTGACCTCGTCGGGCATCCGCCGACACTACCG